>Ga0265293_10008438_pt1 | contig 15256 bp, 16 predicted proteins | sample Munlanlewell138R_FD_192505 | JGI IMG/M metagenome (GOLD analysis project Ga0265293, IMG submission 192505) | Leachate microbial communities from a municipal landfill in Southern Ontario, Canada - Leachate well 138R | ecosystem: Engineered > Solid waste > Landfill > Unclassified | place: Canada...
ATACTTAATCTTTTGACAGTTTTTGATAAAGAGCTGCTATTTATAATTTCCTCTATTTCTTTTAAACCCCTATGTTCATGGTTGTGGTTATGGTTATGGTTATGGTTATGGTTATGGTTATGGTTACGTTCATGGTTATGGTTATGGTTATGGTTATGTTCATGGTTATGTTCATGGTTATGATTATGATGGTTACAGTTATCAACGTGATGGTGGTGTTTTACTATCACATCAACCTTTGTCCCCGTAATACCCATTTTTTGTTTTTTCTCGATGATTAGATCAAACTCATCATTTATGGGTAATTTGTTCAATTCGTCAATTAAATATTGAGCATCCACACCTATATCTACTAAGGCACCTAGGTTCATATCTCCACTAATGCCTGAGAAACAGTCGTAATACAATACTTTCATAACTTCCTCTCTTTCTCATTATTCAAAATGTTTTTAAATTTTTTTCTTTATTGATTCCATTTTAGTCCTACTAAAAACTTTTTTATAAAAACTTATATATAATCTTTAACCCTACTCTACTAATGAATTAATTTAATTTTCTACTAATATATTTTTTCACTGTTTCCTATAACTTTCGTTTGCAATCTTAAAGAAATATTACCCTCAAAGAGGAACGACAATAGGATACCCGCATATATTCTCTATCACTACATCCATACCATAAACGTCACGTATGGCTTCACAGGTAACAGTTTCAACACCTCCTAGAGAATACACATAACTATCCTTAATTAAGAGAAACCGATCACAATAACGGATAGCAAGGTTCAAATCATGAATAACGATAATGACACAGATATTGTCCTTATTTGCTATTTCGCGGACTATTCTCATTACCCCATGCTGATTCTGTAGATCAAGATTGCTTGTCGGTTCATCTAGCATGAGTACCTTTGGCTGCTGAGCAAGCGCACGCGCTAGCATAACCTTCTGGAGCTCGCCGCCAGACAATTCGTCAATATATCTTAAGTTAAAGTTGTTAAGCCCCATGCGATCAATTATATCTTTTGTTATCCTGTGATCCTCGTCTGTCGGATTCATCTTGATATAAGGCTTTCTACCGAGTAAGACTGCATCATAGACAGTGAACTTTGAACTTTCGTTTTGTTGCGAAACATATGCCACATCCTGTGCAATCATCTGACGGCTTAGGTTATTGACATCACGCCCATTTACGATCACTGTACCTTCCAGCGGCTCAAGTATCCGATTTAAACACTTTATCAATGTGCTTTTTCCTGCTCCGTTGTTTCCTAATATAGCAATACATTGGCCTTCTTTTGCATTAAATTCAATATCTTTTAAAATCTTAACCGCCTTGCGGTATGAAAAGCTCAATTGTTGTACATTAATCACCTAGTTTTAACCCCCTTAAACAAAAGATAAAGGAATAATGGAGCGCCCAAGAAAGATGTAATTGCACCTACTGGCAAAACTACGGGAGAAACTACCAATCGTGCTACTGTATCACTAACCAACAGCATAAACGCTCCCATTAATGCAGACGCTGGAAGTAGAAATCGATAATCATTACCTATTAAGCGACGCATTAGGTGCGGAGACACCAATCCAACAAAATTGATTATACCTACAAATGAAACAATTACTGCTGCCGTAAAGGAGCATATGGTCATACCAACAATACGCATCATCTCTACGTTAACACCAAGTCCCTTTGCGCTGTTTTCACCGCTTTCGAGGGCATTATAGTTCCATCTGTTAAAGAAGAAATATATAGCTGCCAGCAGGATAACGACTGCCATGATGATAATCTGATTCCAAGATGTACGACCCATATCTCCAAAAGTCCAAAACACGATTGCAGAAAGGCTCACATCATCTGCAAAGTATTGCATAATCGTTGTGCCTCCACCGAAAAGTGCACTCAGTGCAACACCTGAAAGAATAATCGTTTCGGGTGAGACTTTTCTGAATCTCGAAAGCCCAAGAACGACAAATGTTGATAGCATGGAAAATGCAAAAGCGCAAATGGATACAATATAAGGATTCGTAACCGTTACTGCATCATTCGTGTGAAGTTGTACTCCGGCACCCAATACAACAATCGCAAAAGCAGCTCCAAAAGCGGCTCCCTGAGATACACCGATTGTTGAAGCAGAAGCAAGTGGATTGCGCAATATACTTTGCATAGCGCAGCCTGTTACGGCTAAACCGATTCCCCCAAGAATTGATGTTACGATTCTTGGGAGGCGAAGACTGAGAACTACAGTCTTGGTCATAACTGTTCCCTGTCCCGTAAGAGCAAGCAATACTTCTTTTATCGACAGACTGGCAGACCCAGCAATAATTGCAAAAAAAGCTGCTGCTATTGTGATAATGACCATTATAGCAATGACCATTATCTTAAACTGAATATACTCTTTATATGTCTTTTGTTTTTTATAAATATTTAACACTTTCATCATCACTTACCTAAAGTAATTTTGCCAAAGCCGTTACCTGAATTATTAAGCACTTGTATATATTGATGTCCAAGCATTTCCATGAATATCTCATCAGCTTTTGCCTCGAAGTCGATGTCAGAAAATGCATTTGGATAGATGATGGTTCCAGCATAATATGCGTCAACTATTGAAAGCTCTATATTAGTGCCAAAATAGTTATAATTGATCTGAGTATATACATTGCTGTCTTTAAACGCCTTCAGACTGCTATAATAGTTCGGATTAATTCTATAGTCATCATTAACAAGATTCATATTACTTGGGGTTAAGAATATGACATCTGGATTCCAGACCAGTAACTTTTCTTTTTCGACTATTAACGCTCCATCTTCCCCGGTTTCATCTACAACATTTTTTGCGTTAATTGCATCAAATGGAGGATAGTTTGCATAAGTTCCTTCAATTCCATGGGCGCCTCGAAAATTGATAGCTCCTGCGTATACTGAAGGTTTGTCGGTATCTGGTATATCCTTTGTGCGATCGTTGAGATCTCTTTGCCATTCCTTCATTGCTGTGATAAGTTTAGTACATTGCTCCGTAGTTCCCATGATATCTCCTGTAAGTCTGAGGGCATCATATACGCTTTCACTGAATATGCCTGTGTACTCAAGAACAACTACAGGAATATTCAGCTTCTGCTGCAAAGTATTAACAGCATTGATGTCAGAATAATTTATAAATATAACATCCGGGTGAAGCATGGCAAGTGCTTCATCGTATGTTTCACTATTGGCACCTCCAGAAGCTACTGGCGTCAGTTTAGAAAACATCTCTGAGTTTACATAAGCATACGGCATGATAGGATTGCTACTTATTTCCAGTTCTGATAAACCTACTATTCTATCAGCACAGCTAGCATATGTAAGCATTCGAGCGGTTGACCCTATTGTAGCAACAGAATTGATATTTGTCGGTATTTCAACTGTGCGATCTGCCATGTCTGTTATTGTACGGGTGGCAGGTGTAGTTGAATCCGAGTATTCGGTTGTTTTACTGTCTTTGCAGCCTGTGAACAAACAGACTGCAATAGCAAAAATAATAATTAATTTTATATTTTTTTTCATTTTTTTAATCCCATCTTTGATAAGTTTCGCTTTTAATAATAGCCTGTTTTTTTTGATTACCATACTCTTGAATAATCCTTGAAGCAGTCAAGACATACTTTTTTTCCATCATTCATTCTCATCTTGTGTTCAGGTGCGCCTTCTCCACATTTTTCACATATTATGGTAGTAAACAGTCTGGCTTTTTCTGGCAGTTCAAATTTCGGCTTACTGAAAGCAAAAACTTCATCTACAGGTGATTTCAATATAAATTCCTGCCGTTGCTTACGATCCATTTCAATATTTGAGGGCATTACAATCATTCTTAAGCTTTCTCCTGTAGCTCTGTTAAAAAAGCTGAACGCCATTTTGCCCGTTCCTTTGTAAATCAAATTACCTTTACCAAATGTGCAGCCTGTTAATACTTGAATTGCATCTACCCCACAGGCGTCATTCTCTGTTACACATACGACTTCCTCATCTTCCGAGAACTTAAGACCCAGCTTTTCCATGGCTGCTTCACAGGCTTTGACGCCCATTGCAAGTCCCGGACACTCATGTCCATGAAACTCAACACATCTTTCCCAATTTGCAAGTGGATTACTAATCATTTTTTATTTCTCCCTTTAATAATGAACTCCTACAGATTCATTCTGCACAAAATAAAAACCATGAATAGAACCGTTTCTTACGGCATCCCTTCATGGTTTTGCTTCACGCTTAAGTAATATACTCATAAGCCTTCGTGGCTATATTTCCTTAAGTACTTTACCACATTAATTGAAGAATGTCAAATTATCAAATTACTTAATTTTATTGATGCTTGTTATGTTAAACAATAAATTTTGTTACTTCTATCTGAAAAAGCAACCATAAATCTTTCTTACTCCTTTATACCACCAGAGCCTAAAGATCGATAAAACATATTGCAAGAATGATAAGAAGCGCTATCCAATCACCTGCAGAAATTAAAGCATTCAATCCTTATCATTATTGTTTTATTTTATAGCTAGCTTGTTTTTGCCCTTTGCTTTTGCAATATACAAGGCTTTGTCTGCATTTTCATAAGCTTCTTCATACGAATTTATCCCTCTATCTATAGATGTTATTCCAATACTTACAGTTATATTTATTTCTTCATCATCTAAGATGAAGATCTTTTTTTCTATACTGCTTCTTAGCTTTTCTGCAACAAATTTCCCGGCTTTAGCATCTGTATTTATCAAGATAATTGCAAACTCTTCTCCTCCTATGCGAGATGCTATATCTATTTCCCTTAATTGTGTCTTTAAGATAGAAGCTAAACTTTGTAAAACTTTATCCCCTATAGGATGACCATATTTATCATTAATTTTCTTAAAATTATCTATATCTAATAAAAATAAGCATGACTCTCCCCCATACCTTTTCACGCGCAGTATCTCATATGATGCTTTTTCCTCGAAGTATCTCCTATTGACTAGTCCGGTTAAAGAATCATGGGCTGCAAGGTGTTGGAGTTCCTTATTCTTATCTTCCAGCTCTTTTTGTTGAAGCAGAATGTGCTTTTTTAGTTGAAGGTTTGTCACATATGATTTCCATAAGACAAAAGAAAGGAAAACGCCTAATATAACTGTGGTAAAACCATTGACCCTATTGGATAGTAATATGGATAAATCCAGTTGCGTAATACCCATAGCAAAATAATATATGATATAGCCAAATAAAAATATAAGTAGCGTATGTAAAGGTTTGATTATAAATATTGCGCTAATTGAGACGCATGCAATTAAAAACGGTGTAATACTAGGTGTCACTAGTTGATCTATTGAAGTTATCAGCGCGCCAAACAATAGTATTAATACGATCGCGACATATTGTGTTGCAATCGTTACAAAACTTGGCTTATTTTCTTTTTTTTGTTTGTATGATAAAACACTCAGAATTATTAGTAACACAAAATATATAATATGACTTATCATAATTCCAGTTCGCCATATGTTTTGATCTTGGTATTCAGTAGGTAATTTGATTATGAAAGTAATAATTTGCAAGAGCCTCGCGATAGCTGATACTACTGATAAATAAAATACTCTATTAATATTTATCAAAAACACTTTATCCATTATACTTTTATCAGGCTGAACAATATTATTAATATTGCGCAAATCCTTAAATAACATATGCCTCACTGCCCCCCCACATGCCCTCACAAAATTTATATACTATGTCTCATACTATATGCAATAATTATAGCCTTTCAAGCAGTGACTAGCAATTAATTTATTTATATAACTCTTTACGAAATCTTCATATTGCACTAGACCTCCTGCTTTTACATCGAATATCCTTTATTATTAACAATAGCGATATGTTAGTTATTTCCATTTTCATTCTTTCTTTTTTAGGTCATCCTGTGTTAAAATCGTTAATGGCACATAATACTTTGTGTACCGATTTGCTTTCCTGTCTAAGTCTGGGTAAAATTGTAAGCCCGGCACTCTTCGTCATCCTTCGTGAAACCGAAAATCTTATATTTTCTTTATAGCATTTCTGAAACCAGTTACTAAAAAATAATTTATCATATAAATTAAACAACACTTGGGTAAATCAAAAAAGCTGTTCCAATTGACAGCCACGGCCACAACTATTCCCTAATCCTTCACAAAGTCGGTATTCACCACTAATCCTTTCTCTCCAATAAGTACCACCTGAGTACGAAGATAAATATACTTCGGTTTGCTAAAACTCCTTACGTCTTTTCTTTTGTAACGAGATTATCATATACGTTAATTCTTACAGAATCCATTTCCTGCGGATATTATACTGACACAAAGTAAATAGGACTGTGGCAAAAACAAGCAATATTAGTGCGCACAACACAGGTGGTAGCGTACCTGCACCAAGAATTGCTTCGCCGAGCAAATCGGTTCCATATGTCAAAGGCAAGAGATATGAAATCGGCCGTAGAAAGATAGGAAGACTGCTGATGGGCAGGAATAATCCGCACAAAAACAGCATGGGAAACCGAAAGAAGTTGGAGAACGTCTGCGCTTCAAACACTTCCTTTGCTGAAACGGCAATAATCAGACCTAAAAGCGTAGAGGTTACAGCAATCAAAAAGACAGCCAACAGCACAGCCCCCCAGTTAGTTCCGGCGAGGTCGATAAAAAAGGATGCGAACAGCACTGGCACGAAGGCGTTGAACAGTCCAAACAATATCGCCCCGGAAAGTTTGGCGGTCACCATCGTATTAAGGGAGATTGGAGCCAGCAGAAGTCGATCAAAGGAACGGCCTTTCCTCTCAAAAGTGATTGTCACAGCCAGCATGGAGGTGGTGCCAAATAGCACACTCATGGCCATAAGGCCTGGAAGCAATGTCCGAATATCGGACATATTGATACCACCAGATGACCGAATCAATTGCATCAGTGTCCAGGACAGTGGGAAGATAATTCCCCAGCTAATGTTTGGCGGTTTCAGATAGTAGTTTTGAATATCCTTTTTTAGGATGTTCAAAAAGGCAATCCATGTTTTCATTTCGCCATACCTCCTTTTTCTTTCTCCTTTTTGAGCTTTTCAGCTTCAATCCCCGTTATTTTCACAAAGACATCCTCCAGCGTGGGTCGTATCTCTTTTGCTTCAAAAACTGAAATGCCTTTTCTGTCCAGATATTGCAGGACAGGTGAAAGAGGTATTCGTTCTTCGCAGAGCAGGGTCACCTCATGGTTTGTATTGACTTTAACCGTACAACCATCAAAATACTGCTGCAAGTCATCCGCAAACGGCTCCAGATTTTGATCAGCGGTAAGTCGGATAGCATAGCCATGAGAAACGCTTTTCATTAGCTCTGATACTGTGCCGTTTGCCACAATATTACCACCTACGATAAAAGCGATACGGTCGCAGATGCGCTCGGCATCCTCAATGTAATGGGTGGTAATAAATATAGTTGTTCCACTTTGCTTGAGTTCTAACAGAAGATGGCGAATCTGCCGAGCACTCTCCACATCAATTCCCGTAGTAGGCTCATCCAGAAAAAGAATATCCGGTCTGTGGATGATGCCCGCAGCGATGGTCAGCTTGCGGCGCATTCCTTTAGAATATGCTTTGAACGGACGCTTTCCGACCTTGGTTAAATCAAATTGTGCCAAAAGTGCTTCAGCCCGCTGCTCACGCTCAGCTTTCCGCATTCCATAAAGAGAGCCGCAGAAGCAGAGGTTGTCGAAGCCGTCCATTTCGTCATAAAGATTGCTCTCATCCGGAACGATGCCCATAATCGACTGCGCCTTTTTGACGTTATTCACTGCATCAATTCCATCAATTTCAACGGAACCGCCGGAGGGTCTTGCAAGACCAATCATCATATTGATAGTGGTGGTTTTCCCTGCGCCGTTAGGGCCGAGGAAACCAAATATTTCACCACAGCTAATGGAAAATGAGATGTCGTTTACTGCCATAAAGTCACCATAGCGTTTGCTTAGATTGGTGACTGTGACAATGTCTCTAGTGCTCATGGCTGCATTCCCCCTTCACAAAATCTTTGCCATGGTAGAACTCTTTGACTTCCTCCTTGCAATTCTGTTTTTTCACATGGCAACGTTCCTGCTCCGGTGAAGAACACTCTCCTACTTCAGGCGTGCATGCCTCCCGCTCCACGCAGGCTAAAGCCTCAATCTTGGCAGCAAGAGTATGAAGGACATCTCGATTGACATCATAATGCATAAAATAGCCCTTTTTTTCTCCAGTCAGAAGTCCGGCATCCCGTAATACCTTTAAATGCTGTGAAACCGCGCCCTCGGAAAGTCCCAGCTTTCTTGCCAACGCCCGGACACAGTAATTGCGCCGAAGCAATAGCGATAGTATCTTCATCCTAGTTTCATCAGCAATAGCCTTAAGCATTAACGTCAGATCCATCAAACATACTTCCTTTCGTTTAATTTAACAATTGCTAAATTAATTATATCATTTCTTTTAATTTAGTCAATGATAAATCAAAACCGGTAGCCTCATTAATTTATTTATTAATAAATTCCATTAATTCCAAATACAAATTATCAAGTTGATTATCAATTTCTATTGGAACTTCATTCCCTGTCTCCATTAATAAATGTGCTTTCTTTGAAAGCTCAGACAAATTATTATGAATTTTATTACTCTGAGCATATTTGGGTATATTTATTCTTGGTCTTATTGGGAATGATCTTGAATCCGATGATTGAATAATATAATCGTTTGTAACTGGGGCGTTAATAATTGCACAAATATAATGTGCTTCGTCTTCAGTAATAAAATAACCTTCATTATCCTGACTGATATATGGTGCGTGATTTTGGAAAACAGGTCGTTTTAACTCGCCCCAAGGGGTTTCTAGCTTGGATACTACACAAGCACCCCATTGGGAGTTATCCCTATATGCCACAAAATAATCAGCAAATGTATATGCTCCTACTCTAGCCAAAGAATAAAATGTAGATTTCTGATTATTGATGATTTTATCACTATATTTATTTTGAGCTTGTAAAATTGATTTATTATCTAGTAAAAACCTAGCAAGTTTCGGAGATTCCATCTGTATACTTTCTATTGGAAGTGCCACCCTATCACTGTAATCTTTATCATAAGGAAAAGGAACTACCATGTCTGTTTTCTCCAACTTAAATCTTTTTATATCGATTCCCTTCACTAGAGGATACAAATATTTTTTCTCTAAAAATTGCATTTGTTGTGCTACTTTAAATTTTGATTTTGGATTCTGAATATTAATAACGGTTATTAAATCTTGAGTGCTTGGCATATTCTTTTCTACAGTAAATATTAGTAATTCCTGTGGATATACCTCAACTCCCTCACGTCCTACAATATTCAAATTTATCCCACCGGTTAATCCATCACCTGAAAATAATTTTCTAGATATACAAATATCTTTAATTTTCTCTCTATAGTTTGAAGGGAGATTCTTCCAATCAACCCAAGGAGGGTTCCCTGCTACAACATCAAATTTCCCTATACTTGCAGTTGAAAGATAATTCGTGATAATTCGTGACCAAATACCATTCCATCCGTTCCTCTCCAAATATACTAACTGCTCTGCAAAGTCATTTATCACACTAATAATTTTATCTGTTTTTTCTTCACTACTGATTAAATTGAGAATCTTTTGTGCAATATTTCTTTCAGATAAATTTTTAATATCTACTTCTATTTCCGTCATTACATTTGAAAAATTTATTAGGTTCTCTGTTGCACTGCATGGAATATTAATATTAATTGGGTGTATTTGTGTATTAATTTTATAATTCCAGCAGCTAACACCATCTATTTTTGTCTTTTGAGGAACAAGTGCTGTATCACCTAAGTAAATAGGTATTTCTATTGACTTTTCATCAGTAATCAAGCTCGCAATATTCATAAAATAATTAACTCTTGCGGTTAACACTGTTACTGGATTTAAATCAATTCCAACAACTCTCGTTAAAATTTCATTAAGAATTAGTCTTTTATCATGTTCGTGGGCTAAATCATTTTTAATCATATCTATAAATATGGTAATAAATGTTCCTGAGCCACAACATGGATCTATTCCTCTCCATCTTTTATTATCAATCTCCTCTAAACAATCTTTTATCACTTTTTCTGCAAGCCAATGTTTTGTATAATATTCCCCTAGAGAATGTCGAACTTCATCTGGCATTAAAGTAATATATAAGTCTTTAAAAAAATCTTGTGCTTTATTTTGGTCATCAAAAATATCAATACTACTGTATTTTAATAAAAGATGTAATATTTCCTTAAGAATTTTATATAATTCGCCAGTCCATTGGTTATCAGCTGAATACCAAGAGAAAAAGTCACCTTCCAATAAATTAATAATTCCATATTGCCTGAAAATAGAACCTGCTTCCAAATTTTGAAAAACTGTTTTCAGGGCAGAGGAATTATATTCAGAAATCATCTCCAAATTTAATAAATCCCGACCATACCTTATATGACTTACCACTTTAAAAGCAATAGTCTTTACCAAGATGGCATAGGAAGTCTGAATTGCAAATAATGCAAGGTATTGTTCCCTAGAAGATTCTAAGGGATCACTAAAAAACTCAGATAATGCCTCTCTTCTATTAATTATCGCAACTTGTTGGGATTGATCATCATGTGATAATTTAAATAGGGTCTCCCATTCATCAACCAGCATTTTTGTCTTATCGCTACTATTTGTTAGAAGGATATTATATAATTCCATACTTAATCTTTTGCTTAACGGAATCTCACCATGATTACTTAAGCAAAAATCTTTAACTAAATTTGATGATGTAATTGCTTTTTGCCCAAGTCCAATTATGTATTTAATCAGTCTATCTAATTGTCTTATATTTAATTCTTCAAAAGCCTCTTTTCTTATCTTTCCATTATCATATATTAAAAAGCATCCTGTTAATCCATCGGTGATAAAACCAATAGATTTACTAATATCTGTTAGATTAAATCCATCAAGATAGTCGCTAGTTTGCTTGATAGCACTTTCTTTATCCAATGTACTTTTCAATTTAGAATGATGCTTGTATTCAATAATCAATGCCCCTATAGACGTATCTGCCCGCCCTTTTGATAATGCCCTTTTTGTATTAACTGCATCCTCTTTAATGGGGGAATAAGCTAATCCCAATTGTTCAAATAATCTATTAAATAAAATTGCTATGTTTGTATCAAAGTTATTTTCAATAGTAGCTTCGTTAGGAGCAATTCTTGCTTTAGAGATAATCTCATTACACATAATTTTTAATAATTGATAATATTCATTTGAGTTTAGTATTCCTATAAGTTGTTTGTTTTTTATACTATTTAAAAGTAAATCTCGTTCAGACATTTTATCTCCTCCATGCCATCACTGTATCCGAACCTCCGTTCGTATGCCTATGCATATATTATCATATTGTTGAACCTATGGCAATAATAACCTCTACCCCATCATAGACTTTACAACTTACCGTCCGTTAGTGAAATATAAGCGTTATAGACTTACTATATTCACCATTAGCATCATTCGGATTCCCTTTTCCGTTTACTGCAATAAATTTCATCTTTGGAATTGCGATTATCTCAGGTTTATTCTTTGGCTGATAAAAGTCTTTGTATTCTTTCTTATAATCAAAAGCCATATTTTTCATCTCCAACTCTATTTTACAAATTCATATTATTTCTTACTCTGCATCTTCAGCCAGCGTCTCAATCAAAAAGCTCACTGGACGGAAACCGTCATTACATGAAATCATTGCCGACTTCTTATTTTTCATCCAGCCGTTATAAAAATCTTCACCACCGTGAGCAAGTGTCATTACAAAGGCAGACATACTCTCCCATGCACTGGCGCACATTCCTTTTGGCTTTTCCCACCCATTAGCAATAAAAACTTGCCCAATCTTCATATTACAAGCATGCTGTATGGGGTTTTCATATTTATCTATTAAGTCTTGATAAACCGTTTGTTTCATCACCGTTATTTTAACTTTTTGCATACTAATTTCTCCCAATTCCGCTTAATCTATCTTATTAACCAAATAGACAAATCTCCCTGTATTGGTGCCATCCACTTTGCAGAATTCTAAACGTACCAGTGCGTCCTGATATTGCTTTTTTATTATCCATGCAAGTTCCAGCTGAAAATCTGCCTCTGAAACAAAAATCTCTCGCTTTGACTTTAATTTTACCATAACTAGTTAATATCAAAAAGATAATTTTCAGAATCTCTTTCTTCGCACCATACAAATTCTCTGTTGTATTTTTCGGATATTAGTTTACACAGTTTTCCTAAATACTCCAGATTGCACCGATATATAACCTCAGGCGATACGCTGGTTACTGACTAAGTGGTTGCCCTACCTTTACCACTACAGGACTTTCACCTATTAGCATTTGCCAGCTTTGCTGGACACGCTTATCAATACAACCGTCTCAACGTGCCTTGAGATGACAATAAAGATGTCGTCGGAAGACATTACTCCCTTGATGGGAGAGTTATATTTTTAACAACTTTTCATATTCATAATAAACTGGAATCCATTGGCATCATATTTTGCTTATAATCTCATCAATTCTACTTTTCTTCCTTGATCCATTTTTTCAAGTGCATAACGAAATGCTACACGAGGCATAACATCCTTATATTTTACTAGATAATCATATACAAGTTGGGGCTCTTTTGTAGAAAACACCTTTAACATCCAACCGTACCCTTTACGAACAAGATCTTCTCGGTCGTTCATCAACAAATCTGAAATTAATGTTGGGTTTGTCTCTTTATATTTATCATTGTAAATTGAAGGAATTAGAACTACAGCCGACGCACGGCGTATCCAAAATTCATTACGCTCCGTCCATGGAATAATCTTATGCACAAGACCAGTATTTTGCATGATAAGTTCACCAAAGGCATGGGTGCAAAAGTCATCACAGTCTCCCCATCCTCTAACATACTTAATAAGCCAACTTTCAAAAATTGAAAATGTATTTTTATCATACTGTTTTCTTGCCCTATAAGCAAAATCAAAGGCTATTACTCCCATAGGCCAATTGCGCTGTTCAAGGAGTGATTCGCATATTGTAAACACAGTACCTTTCGATTTGTCTTCTATACTTCGATATAACTTAGCTGATAGTTTACGAATTTCTCCTGTTTTAAGATGTTCTCCATTAGCTGTAAAGTTTAATTTTTTAATTTCTTCATTAGCTATCTTAACAACATCATTCATCAAATTCACCTTCCTCGGGAATATAATCACCAGTAATCTCTATAATATTTCCATCAGGGTCTGTTAATTGAAAATAATAATATGGCATTACATTACAAACATATTTAACCTTTGTTAGATTTTCAATAGTTTTTAAGCATTTAACACGTTCATATTCCTTTCGCAAATCCTCATCCCAAAAATTCAGAACAAACTTACGTGTATTTGGAGCACTAGCAATTGATTTTAAATCATCAAAATACTCCGAATAAACACCCTTGTGTATAACTAAATCAGGATTGTTTGAATCGAAGTGAGCATTCATAAGGGCTATACATTTCCCTTCAAAATCAAACATAGCAAACCTATCCATATTTCTCCTAGTAACAGGGATCTGAAGTAACTTTTCATAAAACTTAATTGACTTATTAAAATCATTTACAATTAAATAAATTGAACCTAAATGCATTTTATCTCTCCTCCCAAGCAGATAAAAATAAATATATATCCCGATAAGTGCTATTTATTTTTCTTCAAGTCTCTTAATAGTGTCTGTATTAATTTTCTCTATTGCCTCTAACTGGCGAACTGCAAATTTATTCAAAAGTTGAAGTCTTTCTGATTGTGCTTCCCCTTGTTGAATCAATACTGCATTATAGCTTTCCATGTTAGCTAAAACTAATAATTGATTTAAGGTTGCATAATCTCTAACATTTCCTTTTTTATCAGGATGTTTATCTCTCCATTGTTTAGCCGTTATTCCAAAAAGTGCAACATTAAGAACATCCGCTTCACTAGCATAGGTTAAAGAAATTTGATAGGATGTCAACTCTGGTGGAATTAGATTTTCCTTAATAGCGTCTGTATGAACTCTATAATTCAACTTAGAAATCTCACGATTAAGATTCCAGTTTAGAGAAAGCTTACTGCTTTCATCATTTTTCAATCTTTTATAGTCTTTAATTATGTAAAGTTTAAATTCTGCAGATATCCAGGAAGCAAATTCAAAAGCAATATCAGAATGTGCAAATGTTCCACCATATCGTCCCGATTTTGTAACAATACCAATTGCATTTACTGCCATTATCCATTTTGTAGGAGACATCGTAAATGCATTTAATCCTGCGTTTTTTCTAAACCCGTCGAATTCGACGGGTTTAAAATCTGGATTATGTAGACTTTCCCACAATCCTAAAACTTATTTTCAAATAACTGAATTCTATTTCCTTTATCCATAGCAGTTCTTCTCCACGATATACTTTTAACCAACGTTTATATTTACAATGATTGTACCATATTAAATCGCTCATCATCCATAACCCAGCCTTTAATGGTATAATCTTTGGCTATTTGATTAACCCATTTTCTAAACTGAACTGCTCTTTCAGAATTCACCTTGAAACCAACAGCAATAACCATCTGCAAGTTATAATGATTGGTGTTGTAGTTTTTGCCATCATGGGCAGTTATTCGAAATTTTCGAATAACTGAACTCTCCTCTAATTCTGAATCAGCAAAATTTTTTTTGATGTGATAGTTAATTGTATGTGTTTCCACATCATATAAAGTAGCCATAAGTTTTTGTGTAAGCCATATATTTTCATCTTCATATCTAATTTTTAAACTATCCTCGCTTTCTCCAGCTGAGGCAATAAAAGTAAGATACTCGGCAGCAGAACTACGCACACTTGTACTGCATCATCAGCTTAAATTCATATACACCTTGTTGTGCAATTGCTTTAGATAAATGCTTGTTTTTCATCATACCCTTAACATTCAGGCTTTCCATAACTATCCTTGATGGTTTGGTTTTCACTATTTCAGTAGTTATCTTTTGCCTGTTATCTGTTCTAATGTTATCAAGACGTTTGTGTAACTTTCTAATGTTTTTCTCCAGTTTTAGAATGTTGCCTGTTTTTACGTAACTTCTCCCTTCCTTGTTTTTCTCGTATTTGTTTGATACTTTACGTTGCAACCTACGCATTTTCTTTTCTAGTTTTTTTACTTTTTTAGTTTTATTAATG
>Ga0265293_10008440_pt1 | contig 15254 bp, 18 predicted proteins | sample Munlanlewell138R_FD_192505 | JGI IMG/M metagenome (GOLD analysis project Ga0265293, IMG submission 192505) | Leachate microbial communities from a municipal landfill in Southern Ontario, Canada - Leachate well 138R | ecosystem: Engineered > Solid waste > Landfill > Unclassified | place: Canada...
AACCCATGTAATGTGTTGTCAATTTGTTAGTTTTTTTAGAAGGCGTAGTTATACTTCTAGCCCTTAACATCAAGTCTTCCGCATCAAACATTTTAGATAATTTGGATGTACTATCGAATTCGAATACTACCTGGAATAGAAAGTTTTTAGCTAAATCCTTAAAATTTTGTATTCCACTAGTGAAAACGTTTTTGTCATTTGTTCCATACATATTAATGTCTCCTAAATCTTATATTATATTTATAGTTTTACGCTAATCGTACCATTGAAAACTGTAGCAATTCCTGGTGAACTATACGGTATTGTGATCGGCGTACTTAATTTAAAAAATTCATTTATTTTTTGGTCCATGAATTGCCAAAAAATTTGATAATTATCAGGCTTCTTGGTATTTAATTCTTTTTCAAAAATTTCAGACATAGGCGAAGGTGTCAAATTTAATTTAACATTCTGTGGAAAAAGAAATCCTGAAAATTTAATATCAACAAAAAATAATGATTTGTTTATTATATCCGTCATAGTTTTAAAAAATCCATTTATAAAACCAAATTTAGACAAATTATTCAATATATAATTTTCGTCAATGGTACTTATTTGAAATGAGCTTAACGAAGCCAAGTTTCCTACTAACGGCGTTGATACACCGGCTGGGGTTGTTACTACTCCTGATACAAAAAACGATGGTTTTTTATAATTCATGAAATAATAATTTAGATAAGCATTAATGCTCTTTTTAAACAATTTCATCGTATATTCAACACTGGCTTCTGGTTTTATATTGAAACTATTATAAATGTCACTAAAATTCATTATTACACTTTTACGTTAATGTTTCCCAAACAATGAGGAGCTCCGGTAACTAAACAGTTGGGCAAATTGTTTACTAACTGTTTGGCAGCATTTTTACCTAAATTTACATTACCAGCAGTACTATCTACATTAATATCACCTTTATCAGCAATAACATTTATTTTTCCATTTATCGAATGTACGTCTATATTTCCAGCAATATTCAAATTTACATGACCAGATTCATTATCCAAATTTGTATTAGTAGTTATAGTAATAGTTCCAGTCTTATTTATTTCTATATAAGAACCTGATCTATGAATAATTTTTAATTCGCCATCATTTTTATTTAATGTTATCAACTCGCCTTGATCAGTGTGAAATATTACCATTAAATTAGGATAATCTCTTTCTATATCTTCTCTAGCAGGACTACTTCTGATGTTATCAGCATTAAACGCTAAACCGTTGTATATAGGTTTAATTTCGTCATTCTTGTCAAAATATCCTTTAACTAAAGTTCCTAATTCGGGAATAATTAAGGTACCTCTAGTAGAACCTACGTAATTGTTTTCTGGTAATGCCCAAGGTATATTAGCCACATCCAAATCGTCATAATAACCGAATATTCTAATTTTTATACGTCCAAGTTTCATAGGATCATCATTTTTAACAACTTTGCCTGTCCACTTTTCATAAGCATTATTTTCACATTCATCTGACACGATCAGATCATCAAAATTGTTCAAATCAGTTTTATTCTTTATAATGTCATTTATTAAATTCATTTTATTACTCCTGTACCATAATATCCATCATTTACTAAAGTCAATTTTCCCATAAAACTATCATCTTTTATCATTTGATATGTTATTCCTGCTATAATATATTCACCGGAATATATTTTATTCATTCTATTTTCGCCAGAAAAATCTACATATATTTTCGTTCCCAGTTTAGGCATTTTCTTGGAATTCAATAATTTAGAATCTTGTTTATTTAAATCTATTATTAGTTCTATTGAATTTTGAAAAAAGTTTCGTTTAGCGTTTTTGTTATGAATTGGAGCTACATCATAATGTTGGTGAGTATCGATGAAATGAGTTCCACTGAAATGTTTAGTGCTTATTTCCGATTCATCGAAGGCATCATCTTTAGATGATATTTTTGATAATTTATTATCTCTAGAATCATAAATCGATTTTCTATACCCATATTGATATGTACTTAATAAATCAACTTGATCATTTGGAACAAATTCAGTTAAATCCAATAACCCTGTTCTATTCATCGGATCATACACAATAGCATTTTGTATATAACCATCGTCTAACATAGATATACCGGAAAACTCGGATTGTTTAAAACTTTCATATATGAATACGTCTTTTAGGTTATTATTCATAACGTTATTAGGATTACTATAATTTGCCTCTGTGGTTTTATCACAGATAGTCTTTATGGAAGTATAACAGCCTTGACCATTTATATCGGTAAAATAAATAGGAAAGTCGTCATTTTCTATCCATGCATGTGATAACACTTTTTCAACAAATTGTTTTACTTTATTTTTAGCATTCAACCAATACATAGCATCGTTCGCTGTTACTTCCGATACAACAGGAATTCCTACCTTACTTAATATATTTTTTATGACCAGATCACTAGTTTCTTGTAAATTAACATTGAGAAGAGTTTTTTCTGGGTAAGATATAGTTTTTGATATTAATTTTATAGCATCATAACAACACGTAAGAGAATAAACTCCGGTACCAACTTGTTCATTTACCATCGAATCAATTTTTCGTATTGACATTCTGGTATTAATAAAATTATGTATTATCGAATCATCTTCACCGGATTTAACAGGTTTAATCTTCAAATATATAGGATCGCCTATTTTAAGTTTCAAAACGTCAAACAGTCTAAGATTATCCTGAATAACAATATTCATAGTTGGCAAAATAGTAAACATATTTTCAATTAGTCTAATTTTCATAACATTATTTTTAGATATTCTTATAGCTTTATCCGGATTATCAGATCTAATGTAAAGGTCATAATCTAAATTTATATTATTTTTAGTTAATGATTTATCTTGTAAAATGTTTTGACTAATATTATCTGACACAAATCCTCCATTATTTCAACGATACGGACATTCCTGAACTTCCTATACGCCAATCATTTACTTCAAAATTTTCTAATATGGAATAGGCTTCGGCTATTGAATTTGGGCATTTAAAACATCTAAAATATTTAGATGTAGTTGCAATCAAATAATCATTGTTTTCAACATGCATATAAGCATATAAATGCATAGCTGCTACAGTTCTTAATAGTTTTTTCTTTTCTTTGTACACTTTGACTGCGCCATCGGCAACTTCTTCATATGATTTTTTCGTATTTTGTGTCAACATAAAAAATTTAAACATAGAATCTTCGTCATCAGCTATGATCGTTTTTATATATTGGCAAAAAACTAGGTCAAATTTATCAAGACTAGGTACTAAATTAAACATTTTGTAAATATAAAACATTATACCCTTAGACATAGATTTGTATTTAGAACTACCTGATGATAATTTTGAATTTTGGCCTTTCATTTCTATTTTATCTTTTGTTTCTAGATCTATTAAATCACCTGATCCTGTTGCAAAAGCTATGTTTTTAAACAATGATACTAATAAAAATTCGCCTTTTCCTATAGCTGGTCTCGTTGTATTTACGTCTAAAGCAGCATCGATGAACCTGTCATCTAAAAAATCATCCAATTCAGATTCAATTAAGATCGAACTCCAGTTAACAGAATCACTATTCTTTAATTTAAATTTAGATTTATTTAATTTTCTGAACAAGTCACTTTCGTTAACTTTAGAATATGCTTTATATATAGTTTCTATGGTACTTAATAACCCTTTATGTTTTCCTAATTTTTCTTTTGTCCAAAATTTACGCATATTTTTGTATATCTTCTTCTTTAAAATTTTTATTAATCGGTGTTACTTTGTTTAACAATTTTACTAATTCCGGTTTAATTAGATCTAAATCGTCATCAGATATATTTATAATATTAACCTTTAATTCGTTGTTCTGATCTTCTGACAATTTAGATTGTATACCAAATATATTTAGAATTAAGGGTATAACGGTATTAGTTCCTTTTATTCCATTTATAACACTAGTCATTGACAATACAGTTCTCATTACATTTTCAGGATCATATTCCTGTATGACATCTGTTTCAGTTTCATTGATCATAATTGTTTTTTGTACACTTAAAAGTTTGTTTACTGTACTAAAAGTCAAATCTAAATTATTTCCATTTTCGTATGCATATTTATCAAATAACGGTTTTTCTATTTTCTCAATATTGTTAAAATTTGAAATTCTAGACACTTTTTCTAATACACTTATAGAACAGTATGAATCTATTGGTGAAAACATTTGGTTTAAATATTTTTCAGTCAAATCTACAAAATTCGCGAATTCTGAATCTTCTAAGTATGATGGCAAAAATGTTTTTATATTAATTTTTCGTTTATTATCCAAACATTCCGTGATGAATGCACCTAAATCACCGGTATTATAAGTCAAACGATAAACTAAATCATTAATATAGCTTAATTCACCCTTCAGATTAAGGTCGATGTATGCATACGCTTTTACATAACCAGCATCTATGATGTTATCTACATCAATTGTGGCATAATTTAAAAAACCATTTTCATTTTCTAAATAACTATTGTAACTAAAATCCAATAATGACCCTCTGGAATCAGGCAGTAGGCCTATCCTTATAACACCGTTTAATAAATCTTTATTTAAATTTTTAGCAACAATAGTCGCTTTTCCTATTTTGCCATTTGATAAATCTAAATCTTCTGGGTAAATGTCTTTGAAAGAAATTAACAATTTATTTATGTTTTTTATAGTATCTATTGTTACGGTTGTTATATGTATTTTCGGCATTACATAATAGGTGATATTTCCAGCAATGTCAAAAAATTTAAATTTAATTCCAGATGCGTTGTTCCAAGCATCTATTATTTCAGCTTCTATCCCATTAGTTAAAGCTGTTTCAAAATTAGCAATTTCTTCATCAGTTGAATTAATATCATCATCGAAATAATTATGTCCAGATAACGTCAATTTATAATTATAATACGATTTAGCTGTTAAAATGTCATTTATTTTTGTACAATCGTAAACTAAATCTACATTAGCTACATCTGTTACATCATGAAATATTCCTATTACCTGATCGGGGTTGAACCCGTATTCAGTTGGATCATTATATTCAGTTACATGGACTTCTGTATCATTTGGATTATTCCTGAGCGCTTTAAAAAATGGCAAATTGTTTACATATGCTTCCAAACAAGACCCGTCTATTCCCAAGGGGTCAACAATCATAAAATTAAATGGTATTTGATAACTGTATTTAGGTATATTATCTTCGTCAACCAAAACTGTCACTACTTTTGGATATAACGGATTATCGTTTAAATAGTTAAAGTCATAATCAATTAACGCACTGTCGTATTTCAATACAACATTTCTTATTATAGCTTTAATTTTATAATCTAAAACGTCACTATTAAATCTAATTTGACCAGCATCAATTTGTTCCTGACTTGCGCCATCTGCTAGATTCTTTTTATCATTAACGGTTTCTGATGATATTTCACCATTTAAATCCGTATTTCCTGTTGTATCTAGACCCCAATTGCCGTCAGCTATAACTTGTGTACTGTCAGAATTGAATCTTCTAATATAATTTCCATCGGCGTGTATTATTTGTGTAATCATTTTATAGATAATTCCTTAAACTTTTTTAAATAATAGCAAATTCTCAAAAGACTTTCTATCAATACCAATTATCGGAAGTTTAGGCCATTCCTTTTTGCAAATGTTTGCAACATTACTAATAACATAAATTTTAGAAATTATCGGATTTTTTATTTTAATACTGAGTTCATTATCGGTGATATTATTAAAATGCATGACTATTTCGTGACGATATTTATCTAATATCGGTTTTATATATTTTCGTAAAGCCTTAATTACGTTATCTTTTATGGTTTTGTCTTGACAATTTATAAAATCTATATAATCCGTTGTATTCAAAATATATTTATTAAAAATATCATAATCATTAATTATTTTTTCTTTGCTTGACAATGTTAATTTAACATTAGAATTATTAAACCAAGCATCAACACATTCATAATTCCATAGTAATTTCTTAAATATAGCATTTTTTAAATTTTTAATTTCAGATTTGAAAAACACAGAATACGATTCGAAGGAAGCTAAATCTTTTTCTTCTACGTTTATTATAGCTTTGTCTGAATAATGTTTATTATTATATCTAATTCCTTCTACAACCATCGCAACATTTACTGGACTGCCTGGATTATTTAATGTTTTAAATAATTCATCACTATTGGTACTTATATCATACACATTGGACGAATTTATCTCTTTGATAGTGGTAATCAGTTCATTATAATTACACAAAACAAATCCATTAGAAACTTCTGAGAAAAAACCATTTTCAATTTCATCACGATTTATTGGTGATACTGTTGAATTAATGTTAAAAATGTCTATAAAATTAAGCATTGTTACCGTATACCTTTATAGCTTCACGTATCTTATTAATGGATGGATATTTTACTATGGTTTCAGGCATCAAATCATTCCATGCATCAGAAAAACCATTAAACCACATCAAAAACCACCAATAACTCGCTGTACCTAAAAGCCTAGCCGAAATTAAATCAGGTCTAGCATATTCATTTTCTTTAATAGGTGAATATTGTACTTCACCGAAATCAAACGATTTGAAATCGATAGAATATATGTCTTTTTGGTCAATTTCATCAACGGTTACAGTTTTAAACATATTTATTCTATTAGCTATATTTATCATTTTATACCATTTATCGTTTTTGAATGTATATATATATTTATACACGTTTTAGTTTAAAAACGTTATTATGTGATTCAAATTATAAAATAACATAAAATATAATTTTTATATTTTATCTTAAATTTAATCTGACAAATTTTCTAACCACCAACCGGCATATTTAACTTGATCCATCTCACATCCAATTTCAAAATCAGCGTAAACTGGACCATTTCCATATTTATTTAATTCTTTAGAAAATTTAAAAGACCAATTGCTAATAAATACAGGAATAGCATTTTTAAATATACCAGGCATCAAATTGAGTAACCACAAATTACCACCAAAATTGCCAGAACTTACGTTCTGTGTACTATATATACGATCATGGTCGTTGTACGTAAATTCGGCATATTTGCCTAAAGCCGAGTCTGCAATATTTCCTACTGCATCTACGGTCGCACTAAGCCTGTCCAATAAATCTTTATCTGTCTTTGTATTTTTTTTCCCATCTTCATTGTTACCCAAAATCGCATTGCCTATGTCTTTTCCAGCTTTGAATACGCTGTTTAAAATTGATGCGCGGCTTTGATCATCTGTGATAGTATCTGCCCATTTATCTTTAATATTCAAAAATTGTTGTGTCAAATTATTTACACTCAATTCATATTTAGGCATACTGTAGAATACCAACATAACTATAGTATCAGTTATACTGGTATTATTGTTAGGACCAATAGACTGTTCAGAATATATTCTAAATCTTAAGTTAAATGTTGTTTTTCCAGGTCCACTATATATTCTGGTGGTAAAACCACCAGTCTTAGTCATTTTGCCAGCATCGGCACCGACTATTAAACTAGCACCCTGAACCAGGTCATGATTGTACAATTTATTAAATAGATCGGCGATCGTTGTATTTCCGGAATCAGTCCAAGTAGCAGTGGCATTAATAGTCGGCAATTCTTGTAATACACCTGTTATCGAATTCATTCCATCACCAGGATCTAATGTAAATAAGCTGTTTCCGTATATTTTACACAAATTAGCAGTATTGACCGATTTTCCGAAATTTATCGGTGTACTTGATTTATCCACTTTTGAAAAGTCTATTTTGCTTTCTAATTCTTGTCCAGTAACAATTGGAATATTATTTATCGTATCACTTTTAGTTTGCACCGACGTTTTATCAGCCGGTGCTACAGGATTTAATCCATGAAATATTGTTTCTCTTATATTATCTTGATTATCCATTAGTCAGTATTACCATATTGTTCAAAATATTCGTCACTATTTCTTCTCATTTTTTCTTCTTCCGTTTCATTTGGATTATTTTTAGTTGAATCTTCCTTATCATAATTATCGTCGACATCTTCTTCAGTTTGTTTTATAATTTTACCATTTTCATCAAACTTTATTTGATTGCCATTTATATCCATTTTCGGAATGTCAGATAATTGCCCAATATCTATTATACTAACTATCTGGTTTCTTGACAATTCCTGGTTAGTTTCTAATTTAACATCAAAGTCCATATATAAAGGTTTAGGTCTATTATTTATCGTTATAAATTCTAAAGACGGTTTAGCATCCATACTGGTTACAATCCAGTCAACAGTGTCAGACGATTTCAATAATCCTGGTATATTTAATCTAAACGAAATATGTCCTCTTATATCTGGATTTTTCAAAAATTCATCAATATTAGTTATGTTATCCACTATTTTTGGACCATGAGTACCTAAATCGAACGTTTGTACCAATTCGATAGTATTATTACCTAAATCCTTGGCTTCTCTTACTAAATTTAATAACGGCGAATCTTCATTAGTACTAGCCGCCAAAATATCTTTAATATTTTCTAAAGCACTACTGATATTGTATATACGTAATGGCATGACCGCAGTAAATAAAACTTGTAACCATTTTTTATAATCCGATATTTGTAAATTATATCTTCTATAATCAGACCACAAATTAGATTCTTTGTAAATCCTAAATTTTAAATTTAGACCAAGAATGCTACTTTTTTCTAGTGTATTTTGTGAAAATTGATTTGTGTGTGGCATTTGAACATACCCTTTGCCTGCGGTAATCTTAGAAATACTAAAAATAGTAGAAATAAGTTTACTGGCTACCGGATTATCTTTTTGATCGTCCGTTCCGGCTAACACGTCTATATAATTGGCAAATTGTGAACCGTATCCCGGTTTCCATTCAAAATTCATCTTTATGTCAGGCATTTCATCTAATATACAGCTTACTTCTGGCACAATAGGCAAACCTACTTGGGTTAATAAAGCTTTAGACATTTCTGTCGGATATAATGACAAGGACATACGTTTAGTAGGCTTTTTATCCTGTTGTGAATAATTTGAATCAAATATTGTAAATTTCGCCATTATATGCCCTGTGAAGACCATAAACCGAAAAGGCTTGAATCTTTTTTAGTTTCTTTTATATCTTTGTTTTCCAGTTTTAACAATTTTTCAATATTACTATTTATCGAACGTAACAATTCCTCAGTAGTCTTGAGATTTACTTTAGCGATATTAGAAATATTTGTAACAGTATCATTATTTTTCATCAAGTTAGTTTCGGTACTTTTATTATTATTTTGTATATGTTCAGATGTAGCCGTAACGGATTTACTTTTTATGTTATCTCGGTCATTTATGTAATTGATAAAAGCTGTTCTAATTTCTTCAACAGGATTAGTTAACTTACTAAACATCAATTTAAATTCGTTCCTAATATCAGCTATTTTTATGTCGTTATCGATTGTATTTGAGACTTGGGTAACTTGATAAGGTGTATTTTCATTTTTTTGTTTAGATATGGGTTTTTCATATATTTTCAATATGGTTTTGTTTATATCTTTTAGATTGGTTTTGACCATATCGTGAAAAGAAGAAATACTGTTTAACATAGGATTTTGCAAAACGTCATTCATCAAATTACCATTAGTCTTATTTTTATACTTATCTATTTCTGCAATTTTAGAACCCGATGTAATATTATAAGCTTCCTTTAGGTCATCCTTTAATGATTTAAAATATGAATTAATAGAGGTGAATGGATTTTTGAATACATTTATGACTGTGTTGATTCCATTTTCTATACGTTTAAACATTGAACCCCAAAACTGTATAGCTGGCATGAATGCCTCAAACAATTTATCAACTTTATCTAATATAAAATCTCTAATAACTTTACTAGTTTCTATTAGATTATTAAGCATAGGTTTAATTGCATTAATTAATAAATATATGCCGCCGAATAAAGCTATGGATAACGGCAATGTTCCGATAGCCACTGCTCCACCAACAACAGCTGTCACTATCGCAGGATTAGCTACCCAGGACAAAAAACTTATCAATTTATTGCCGATGTTGCCTAATAAATTTGTTACACCGTTACCGACTACCGATTTAATTTTTGATCCAGAATCTTCTTTTGTTTTTGGGTTTTTACTTTTTATGGCTTGAAAAACATTTAATTTTTTATCTCCGGCTGTCATCTCATTTTCTTTTTTTTCTTCTTTAGTTAGTATGGTCAAACTTTTATCTATATTAGATAAAATAGATTCAACTTTAATATCTTCTGTATATAAGATTCTATTATTGCCCAATAAATCTTGTATATTACTATCATCAGTCTGTTTATCAAAAGCTTCTTTAAATGTATTTGATATATTAGTAAATAAAGGAGATTTTTCTTCTTCTACCGTTTTATCAACGTCTTTTGTTAAATTGTTAGAATATTTTTTATAAAAATTAGATAAAAGAATACATATTTCATTTGACTTTTCCAGATGGTATTTATCCAAATTTTTATATGAATTTAGTAACATTAAATCATGTAATTTTTTAGCCGTTAGATTTAAATCAGACGTCGTATATTCTAACTTTTCCAAAGAATTATTAATATTTTCCAAAACAAAAATCCTTATAAATACTATATATATATTTATACTGGTGCGGAAATTCATATTACGCATCTTTAGTGTGTAATATGAATTTCCGCTAAAAAAATGCAAAATTTAAAATGCAACTTATATAAATATAATATGGATTATTGGAAATACCGTAGGAAGTGCGGGAATGGATAAATCCATTAAGCCTGTTGATACTGGTTGCATTAGCAATCTTGAGCAGGAATCAGTCATAACATGCAGCTTGACTGCTTGTCATGCTGAAAAATCACCCATCTTTAGTGGGTGATAGGCTTCATAGTAATAAAGATTTTAAAATATGTCAGAAACAACAATATCAGTTAATTCATATAATAGTAACCATTACAAATTACGTTTTAGTAATTGGCCAAATTTAACCGGTAAACCGTTAAATACCACAGTGTTCGACAATTATGTTAGAAAAGTGACCATACCGAACATTAATCTTAAATTACTGAATACTACAATGGGACATGATAGGCAATACCATCCTACGCCAGTTGGTTACCGAAATGACAGTGTTGTTACTATTGAATTTATGATCGATGACGCATTATTGAATTATTATGCTGCTTGGTCATTAATCATGGAAACTAGATTAGGTGAACGTAAAGAAAATACTCTCAATAGTATGGACTATTTGAGATTAAATAGAATAGATGAAATTTCAATCGATAATTACGATAACGCCAATAAATTAGTTTCTACATTAATATTTAAAAATTGCTTTTTAACAGATATTGGTAATTTACCTTTACTGTTTGGTAGAAGTGAGATATGTAGTTTCAGTTGTAATTTTGCATTCGAAACATTAGATTTAATTACTGTTTAAAATATTTAGACATCTCAACCTTTTGCTATTTTTGTTTCATATTCAAAAATACATAGAATTAAACATATAAGCCATATCAGTTACTTTGATAATATCCCATTTCGATATGTCTTGATTGAACTGACTATAGTCAAACATACAATCCATATTAATTACCTTACTAACATCCCATTTCGATATGTCACCGTTGAACTGACTATTATAAAACATCCAAGACATATCAGTTACCTTGCTAACATTCCATTTTGATATGTCACCATTGAACGGACTTCTAGTAAACATATAAGACATAATGGTCACATTACTAACATTCCATTTCGATATATCTTGATTAAATGGACAATCATTAAACATACCAAACATGTTGGTTACATTACTAACATCCCATTTAGATATGTCACCGTTAAACTGACTAATCTGAAACATATAAGACATATTAGTTACATTACTAACATTCCATTTCGATATGTCGCCGTTAAATGGACTATTATAAAACAAATCATACATATTAGTTACATTACTAACATCTATATGGTTCAAATCACAATTAGGACCATTCTTTTCTATTTCTTGTTTAATTAAATCTTTTAAATGTTCTTTATCTTTTGCTATTAGTTTTTTCATTTCAAAAATCCATAGAATTAAATACATATGTCATATCACTTACCTTATTGACGTCCCAATTCGATATATCTCGATTAAACTTACTATCATAAAACATATAAGACATATCATTCACATTACTGACATCCCATTTCGATATGTCTTGATTAAAAGTACTAGTAGCAAACACAAAAGACATATTAGTTACATTACTGACATCCCAATTCGATATGTCACCGTTGAACCGGCTATCACAAAACACATAAGACATATCGGTTACATTACTAACATCTATATGGTTCAAATCACAATTAGGACCATTCAGTTTAATCTCTTCTTGGATTAAATCTTTTAAATGTTCTTTATCTTTTGCTATTATTTTTTTCATATTCAAAAGTTCATAGAATTAAACATACAACGTATAAAAGTTACATTACTAACATCCCAATCGGATATGTCATAGTTGAACTTAGTATTATGAAACATATACGCTATATCAATTACATTACTAACATTCCATTTCGATATGTCTCGATTGAACTGACTATAGGCAAACATACAACGCATATCAGTTACATTACTAACATTCCAATTTGATATGTCATTATTAAATAGACTATCATAAAACATATATTTCATATCAGTTACATTACTAACATCCCATTTCGATATGTCACCGTTAAACTGACTAGTATAAAACATCCAAGACATATTGGTTACATTAGTAACAATTATATGGTTCAAATCACAATTAGGACCATTCAGTTTAATCTCTTCTTGGATTAATTTTTCTAAATGTTCTTTATCTTTAGCTATTATTTTATTCATATTCAAAAATCCATAGAATTAAACATACCATACACATTATTTACATTGATAATATTCCAATTCGATATATCTTGATTAAATCGACTACCACGAAACATATTATACATACTAGTTACATTACTAACATCCCAATTAGATATGTCACCGTTGAACGGAGTATTAGCAAACATATAAGACATATTAGTTACATTACTAACATTCCATTTCGATATGTTACCGTTAAACGGACTATCATAAAACATATAAGATATATCTGTTACATTACTAACATCCCATTTTGATATGTCTGTATTAAACTGACTAGTTTCAAACATACAAAACATACTAGTTACATTACTAACATCCCAATTAGATATGTCACCGTTGAACGGACTATTATAAAACATATAAGACATATTAATTATATTACTAACATCTATATGGTTCAAATCACAATTGGGACCATTCTTTTCCATTTCTTGATGGATTAATGATCTCAAATGTATATCATCTTTAGCTATTATTTTTTTCATATTCAAAAACTCATAGAATTAAACATATAATACATATCACTTACCTCGCTGACATCCCAATTCGATATATCTTGATTAAATCGACTACCACGAAACATATTATACATACTAGTTACATTACTAACATCCCAATTAGATATGTCACCATTAAACTGGCTATAAGCAAACGCATTAAACATATCAGTTACATTACTGACATCCCATTTCGATATGTTACCGTTGAACGGACTATCATAAAACATATAAGACATTTCAATTACATTACTGACATCCCAGTTTGATATGTCACCGTTGAACGAGCTATTATCGAACATACCAGACATTTCAGTTACATTACTGACATCCCATTTTGATATGTCACCGTTGAACTGACTATTACAAAACATCCAAGACATATCAGTTACATTACTAACATCTATGTGGTTCAAATCACAATTAGGACCAATCTTTTCGATCTCTTGTTTGATTAAATCTTTTAAATGTTCTTTATCTTTTGCTATTAGTTTTTTCATTTCAAAAACCCATAGAATTAAATATATAATGTATATCAGTTACATTACTAACATTCCATTTTGATATATCTCGATTAAACTTACTATCATAAAACATATTATACATATTAGTCACATTACTAACATTCCATTTAGATATGTCACCGTTGAACTGACTATAAGAAAACATATTAAACATAGTAGTTACATTACTAACATCCCATTTCGATATGTCACTGTTAAACATGCTATCATAAAACATATAAGACATTTCAGTTACATTACTGACATCCCAGTTTGATATGTCTTGATTGAAATGAGTCTTATAAAACATAGCATACACGCTGGTCACATTATTAACATTCCATTTAGATATGTCATTATTGAACTTACTAGTATGAAACATCAAAGCCATATCAGTTACATTACTAACATCCCATTTCGATATGTCACCGTTGAACTGACTATAAGAAAACATAGCATACATATTAGTTACATTACTGACATCCCATTTTGATATGTCGCCGTTGAAACTACTATACTTAAATAAATAAGACATATCGACTATATTACTGACATTTATATGGTTCAAATCACAATTAGGACCATTCTTTTCCATTTCTTGATGGATTAATGATTGTAAATGTTCTACATCTTTTGCTATTATTTTGTTCATATTAAAAATCCATAGAATCAAACACACAATACGTATCAGTTAGATTATTAATATCCCATTTCGATATGTCACTGTTAAACTGACTATTATAAAACATATAAGACACATCATTTACACTACTAACATCCCATTTTGATATTTCTTGCTTAAATTGACTATCAGAAAACATACTAAACATACAGGTTACATTACTAACATTCCATTCGGATATGTCTTGGTTAAATTTACCACCACGAAACATACAAGACATATTAGTTACATTGCTAACATCCCATTTCGATATGTCACCGTTAAACTTAGAATTGGAAAACATCCAAGCCATACCAGTTATATTACTAACATCCCAATCTGATATGTCACCATTAAATGGACTACTAGAAAACAAAAAATTCATATTAGTTACGTTACTAACATCTATATGGTTCAAATCACAATTAGGACCATTCTTTTCTATTTCTTGTTTGATTAAATCTTTTAAATGTTCATTATCTTTTGCTACTATTTTATTCATTTCAAAAATCCATAGAATTAAACATCCAAGACATATCATATACATTGCTAACATCCCATTTCGATATGTCTTGATTAAACTTACTGTCATAAAACATATTACACATACTAATTACATTACTAACATTCCATTTTGATATG
>Ga0265293_10008442_pt1 | contig 15249 bp, 13 predicted proteins | sample Munlanlewell138R_FD_192505 | JGI IMG/M metagenome (GOLD analysis project Ga0265293, IMG submission 192505) | Leachate microbial communities from a municipal landfill in Southern Ontario, Canada - Leachate well 138R | ecosystem: Engineered > Solid waste > Landfill > Unclassified | place: Canada...
GGATCCACAGGTGGATGTCCGCATCCGTGCTGTCGAGGCGCTCGGGGAGATGGGCGATGGCCGGGCGAGGCCTGCGCTGGTTGAGGCGCTCAATAGTTCGTCGCACCAGGTCCGGATGGAGGCGGCGTGGGCACTCGATCGACTGGGCTGGAGGCCACAGAGCGATCTGCAGCGAGCGGAATACCTTATGGCAAAGGAGCAGTGGAACGAGCTTGCCCACATGGGAAGAGTTGCTATCCCACCGCTCATCCGGGCTCTTGAGATAGAGTATTCGGGTGTCCGCATCGGCGCGAGTGAGACACTGGGGCAATTGGGGCAACCCGCGCTCGACGCCCTGAACCTGGAAGCCAGTTCAACGGATCCTGCACGGCAACGGAGGGCGCGGGATGCGATCACGTACATCAGGCGTCGCCAGGAGGAGGCAGCCCGGAACCGACCGGTGCAGGAAGACTCCTCCCGGTACAACCGGGAGCTCCACGAGGGGCTTGCCATCCAGAAGCGTTTCGAGGATCGGTTCGGACGGCCGGACTATACCCGCAAGCGATGGACCCAGAAACACCCTCCAACGCCCACAAGAGAGGTGGTATCAACCACCAGAAGTCCGGAGAAACCGGCAGATCAGGTTGACAGGGGGTCCGGGGATATCCTGAATCTCAAAGATCTACTCAGGGAGAGCCAGAAAGCGGAAGATGCATGGGCAAAGGTCAAGGCCGGGCTCAGGCAGGAGCCAGCCCCCGTGGGCCCGACGATACCGCTTGAGCAGCTGATACCGCTCGACTTTGAGCAGGCAATTGCCGGTATGGATGAGACCGTGGAGCAGAGCCGCGAGGGGGAACCTGGTTCCCGGGAGGAGCTCGAGATCCCGGAGCTCCCCAGGGATGTACCCCAGGAACCCACCGACCCCGTCCCTGAGAAGACAGCCCTTGAACGATGCCTTGAAGCGCTCAGGAGCAGTGATGCGACTGTTAGAATGGCGGCGATCGCCGCGTTACAGGGCATGGGGGAGGAAGCGGTCAGGTACCTCATCGCGGCGCTCAATGACCCACATCACGGGGTTCGCATCGCCGCTGCGGACGGACTCGGCGAGATCGGGGATAAAGATGCCGTTGAAGCGCTGATCCGGGTCTTTAACGATACCAGGGAGGATGTGCGCATCGCCGCTGCCCGTGCACTCGGGCGTATCGGTGACCGCCGTTCGATCGGGCCGCTCATAAACCTCTTTGCAGATAGATACCACGGGGTCCGGGTCGCTGCAGTCGATGCCACCGTGACCTTTGGGCGTAGCGCCCTCGGGCCGCTTGAGGAGGCACTGGATGAACCAGTACCGGTCGTCCGGGCTATGGCGGCGAGGGCGATAGGGCTTATCGGCGTCAGTGAATCGGTCCCGGTCCTCATCGAGCATCTGGGAGATGCGGCACCGGAGGTCAGGTGGGGAGTCGCCCGTGCGCTGGGGGGGTTCGGGTCTCTTGTAGTTGACCCCCTCTTCCTGGTGTTGAGGAGGGGGGGAAAAGAGATGCGCCTCGCTGCGATCGATGCGCTCTGGGAGATTCCGGATAGGTCGGCTGGTGATGCGCTTCGCTATGCTCTGGAAGATGAGGATGAGGATGTAAGGGCGAAAGCAGCAACCGCTCTCAGGAAACGACAGGTGATAGATGTCTGGAGGAGGGCACTCGACAACCAGGTTCTGGAGGAAGGGCGGACTCCGAAGAAGAGAGTAACCCTGCGGGAGGACAAAAAGGTGTTTGAGCGGTCCGGCCAGCAGGAGATCGATACACTCATCGTGGCGCTCAAGGAGAAGACCTGGAACACACAGCTCGGCGCCGCCACCCGCCTCATCATGATGGGGCGCCCTGCTGCAGATGGCCTCATCCGTGCGCTCAAAGATGAAGATCCGGATATCCAGGCCGCCGCCGCAAGTATCCTCGGGGAGATGCGCACAACCGCGGTAGCACCGCTCATGGATGCCCTCAACGATGCCGATCGGTTCGTCAGGCTCGTCGCTGCCCGAAACCTCGGTAAGATCGGAAACGAGCGGGCGATCGAGGCCCTGATCGAGTCCCTGCACCGGGAGCCGGATAGTGAGGTCCGGGCGACCGTGGCTGAGGCGCTCGGTTATATGGGAAGCAAACAGGTGACTGAGCCGTTGATCCTGGCAATGCAGGACAGGGACGGGGAGGTCAGGATCGCCGCCGCCCGATCCCTGGGGTACATCGGAGATAAACGTGCTATTGAACCCCTGATCACGGGCTTGAGCGACATAGATGGCCGGGTCAGGCAGGTTGCACTTGAGGCACTTATGGGTCCGGGGGGCACGATGCAGGGCCACCTGATCGACGCGCTCCGCTCGGCAGATAATGCGTTCCGTTCCGGGGTTGCCGGAGCACTGGAAGCGGCGGGCTGGGAGCCACAGACGGGCGATGAGCTGGCACTCTACTTCATGGCACTGGATCGATGGCCAGATGTAGAGAGGTTCGGCGAGGATGCACTCCCGGTACTCGCGGAAACATTATCCGATCCTTCCATCGAGATGCGTGCGAATGCCGTCAAAGCGATCGCCTGGATAGGGGGAGAAGGGGCTATCATCCCCCTTATCCGGGCGATCGGGGATGATGCCACCGTCATCAGAATGCGTGCCGAACGGGCCCTGGTTGACATAGGCGATGAAGCGATACCTGTGCTCATGGAGGCGGTTGCAGGGGCGCCGCCGGAGGTCCGGGAGGGGTTACAGCGGATCATCGACGAGATCCGCCAGTGAACAGGAGGTTACCTCACCCAGATATCCACCCGGCCGCCTTCCAGTGCTCGTACTCGTGGTGCCAGCGGCCCTTGTTTGCCATGACCAGGGCCCGCATCCGATCGAACATCTCGGCGTGGTATTTTTCCTGTTCCGGATAGGTCTCTTTATTCTCGATAGCACGTACAAGTTTCCGGCCGAGTTCGTAGGCCCTCCCCTCCGCGGGCACGATCGCCTCCGGATCTTCCCCGAGGAGAACGCTGACGTCACCCACGGTGTTTGCTCCCAGGGTCTGGAGGACGCCATTCAGGTAGGCTGCGACCTCATCAGCTCTGGAACCGCCCGCCGTGGCGACGGAGCATCCGTACTTTCCGGTAAACATCTGACAGTGGATGGCGTCGCCCATCCGGTCGAGCATGGTTTTTATCTGGGCGGTGACGGAGTTGATGTAGTTCGGTGAGCCAAACACAATCCCGTCGCTCTCAAGCATCTTCCGGTACAGCCCGGCAAAGTCATCTTTTTTGACGCACTCCCCCCTCTCGTAGCAGACTAAACATCCTTTACAGTACTCGATATTGAGTTTGCAGACATCCACGAGTTCTACTTCAGCGCCGGCATCCCTGGCCCCATCAAGGACGGCCCTGACGAGCCGGAGCGTCTGGCTCCTTGAGCCGCGAGGACTTCCATTTATTCCAAGTATCTTCATGTAAACCCCCTTCTGGCAAAGGTATCAGGTTTTCTCAATGCGCACACCGGTCCTGTTTATGGGATAATCATATGTGACCTCGATCTCAGCACGGTACTCTCTATCGCAGTCACCGGGGAGCGGATCGATGGTGGGTATCATCGTCTCGCCTGCCAGAAACCGGGGAACCAGGGTAGTCCCGGTTGACCGGATCATGTCGATCTCATCATCGATGAGCATGAAGCGGGTGACCGCATTCCTCCCGGGTGCGTCGCCGGTGTTGGTCACCCTCCCTGTCACAACCCGGTAGCAGGACATATCGGTGCGGAAATGTTTCTTCAGCGCGGTGACGGTGGCCGAGAACGCTGGTTTCGGCCCTGCCGGTGAATAGGTCGTATGAGCGGGTGATGTCGTCTCCTATGTTGGGGCCGGCACCTCTCAGCACAACCTGCTGTGAGAGCGAAACCGATGAGACAGACGAGGAGCAGAGGGGTCGTATACCTCATTCTCAGGGGAACGTCACCTCCTGCACAATGGTTCAATCGACCGGAGGCTATATAACAGATCCGAAAGCGTACCCGGTTCAGGAAGTAACACAAGAGCAGAAATGTGGGGATCGGTATCACCAGGCAGTAATAATTATATATGACTCGTAGACAGAAGCGCCGGGAGGGGTTACCCATGGCAGGAGATACCACAGGAGCACTCAGGGTCGTGAGGGTCTGCAACGCCATATCCGGAGAGGTGGACGAGGTTCCTGAGATCGTCAAATCCGATGATGAATGGCAACGGCAGCTGACACCGGAGGAGTTTGATGTTACCCGGCGCGGAGGTACGGAGCCGGCCTTCACCGGGAAGTACCTGGATTACAAGGAGGAGGGTCTGTATGTCTGTGTATGCTGCGGCAACCACCTCTTCTCCTCAGAGGCAAAGTTTGGGTCAGGCACAGGCTGGCCGAGTTTCACAAAACCGGTCTCAGACCTGAACGTCAGGGGAGCTATTGACACCCGGTTCTCCATGATCCGGACGGAGGTGCTCTGCAGGCGGTGTAGCGCCCACCTCGGCCACGTGTTTGATGATGGGCCACCACCGGCATACAGGCGCTACTGCATAAACTCGGTAGCGCTCCGGTTCGTGCGGCGGGAGGAAAAGTAAGCCTGCCGCCACAGGTATCACGCTATCCCTCCCCTGCGAGAGACCAGACGGGTCTGGACCTGCCGATGCTTGCCTCGATATAGGCATGGGACAGGTCAATATCTTCCGGTACCTCGAAGAACAGGTACCCGCTTATAGACTCGCGCCGGTCAAGGGTGCCCCCTGAGTAGGATTCACCACGGTTGGTTGGTCCGGGCGACGAGATCGGGCTATAGGTCTCTCCGGTGTAGTGGAGGGTGAAGGCGCTCTCCCGGGGGATCTGCAGGCGATAGTTTGTTCCATCTCCCTTATGACCGAGGTGGGTTGCCCTTATAATGACCAGCAGGAAGGATTCTCCTGGTCTTGCAACGTAATTTTGCGGTTTTTCGCCGACGGTGTAGAATGATTGCAGGGTCTTGGCCTGGCTAACGATCAACGAACCGGAGTTTGCCCCACCGACATCATCAAAGCAGAATCGACTACCGATCTGCAGGGCATCAGGGAATACAGAAATCGACTCAGCCATGAGGTTCATCAGATTCGATCCTGTACCTGAACTTTCGGTATGAGGGGTTTTGCAGCCCTGTATGGCACCGGAGAGATGCTCAGCGCCAAGGGTCAGATGATCCAGTGCCTCATCCATCAGACTCTGGCTCAGGGGAGCGCCTCCACCGGGCAGGGTGCCGGCTACGATGAACTCATCGAGTGCTACAACAAAATCCGATCGTACAGATGCCTTTTCAGGCGATACCTCAAGCGCTAAAGCATCGGCACGGAGACTGCCTGCAAGAGTGCAGATATCTGCCGCCCGGTTGCGGAGTGCTACATCGTCGTGGGTGTGCGCGGAGTATATCTGCCCCACAGAGATCTCCAGGAGTGAAACGCTCGCACTGACGATCAGAGCCTCCAGCCTCTCATCATCGCTTACAGGTTCGGGGAAGGGCGCCGTGATATTCTCCCCATCGGCGCCCTGGAAGATTGTATTCTCCGGGGTTTCGGATGGCTCAGACCCGTTTATCAGAGAATACGGGAATACCGCCGCAAATGCTCCCGGAGCTAGTAGATAGAGTGCCAGGAGCACTCCGATGCAACCTGCCACAAGCAACACCACTCCTTGAAAACTCCTCGATACCACTGGTTAGAGTATTCAGCGCCAGACAGATATCTGTTACGCGTGGGACTGCGGAGATGTGATCGACTGTCAAAAATCCAGAGGTTGTGGTAGAGAGGCCAGGCTCGACCGTGCAGGGTCTCGCCAACGAACAATCAGGCACCGTTCCGGGCTCTGATTAGGCGGGGGTACGAGGGGGAAAGCTTCCTCTCCGCTCTCTATCCCGGCCTGATATCCCACCATGATCCGCTACCCGGGTGAGGCGGGGAGCAGCTGGAAGCTGATACCGATCTCGTCGTTATATCGAGTTATGAGGCAGACCTGTGGCAGTGCCATCCATCTCCCGCAGGCTAAAGGGTCTTTCCAAGCGACCAGACCGGAGACTCTCCTTCACCGAGATTTACCTGAACATAACATTCATTGAGAGAGAGCGCTTCTGGAACATCAAAGGCGATGTATCCCGATTTTTTTTCGTAGCGATCCAGCGTCGCCGCGCCGTATGACTCGCCGAGCGATGTCCGGGGCGTGAGTTTTACCGGTGAATACGTGTTATCACGGTAATGGAGAGTGAATGCGCTGATAGCCGGGGTCTGGATCCTGTACACCCGGCTATCCCCTTTATGGCCGAGATTTGTAGCCCTCACCTCAACCAGCAGGAACGTCCTTCCCTGATCCGCTACGACCATCTCTGTCTTCTCATTATACTGCCAGTACGTGCTGACCTTTGTTGCTGCTGCCAGCATTATTGAGATATCATTTGCGCGATACCGGTCCTCGTAGAGATACCGTTGCAGGAGCACCAGTTCCTCTCCGGTGTCAGTTGCGGTGCGCGTTCGGGAACCAGAGAAATCGACCTCAAGGATCTCCTGCGGTACATGGAGCACCGGATGATCCAGGCCCTCGAACGCCTCACGGAGATGGATTGAACCCTGCTGGATCCCTCCAAGAGCTGTATCAACCCGGGTAGTGTTGAGGGGATTATTCTCCTGCACTGCCTCGCTGGCTGCCACATACGCCCTGAGCGAGGAGGTGAACGCGGCCTTCATAGTCTCCCGATCTTCAGAGACCTCCAGTCTCTCTGCGTTCCTGAGAGTCTCTTTTGCGAACGCCTGGAGCGATGCAGCATTCACAGCCACTGACCTTTCATCCCAGGAGTAGAGGGCGTGACTGACCTTCACGGCGAGCAGCATGAGCGATGTGCTGCTATTTTCGATCAGACCGAACAGTTCGTCGTCATCGTAGTCCGGTACTACTGCTACGTCCTCCTCATCTAGTGAAGTCTCGTTCTCGTCAGGGACAGCGGGCTCATTCACCAGTTCCGGTACTACAACGGGGGTGATATTCAGAGGCTGGCCGCCGATAAACCGCTCCCCGGCATCAGTGAGAACGGAGTATAGATCCTGGCGGGGGAGCGGCTGTGAGGTCGCTTGATCCGGGGAGTCGGTGGCGTCCAGGGGCGTCGGAGAGGGAGAGAATACGATCATGGTAAAGGCGACCAGAGCCAGTATCATCGAAGCAGCATCCCGGAGATCCACATTGGTAATGTAGCACCTTCTGGTAAATACTTTTTTCGAAAAAGGTGATTTTTTCGGGGTATTTTGTGGATTATACCCTTGTTCCAGCAATATCAGGAGCTGCGGTACTCCGGGTTCTCTCTAAAACCCCGCATGGGCTGCCTGACAGCATCAAAACGAGGGAGGACAGGGTAGCATGTACCATTATCTCCTGGGAACACTGACCCTGGATCCGTGAAGACCTGCAATTCAACCTGGGACGAGGATTACCAGAGGCGGGGAGCCCTCTGGGGTGGTATGCCGGCGCCGCTCCCCGCCCTCCCGGCAGGTGTCGCTGTCCTGGAACTCGGGTGCGGGAACGGAAAGACCCTCGCTGCACTCACCCGGCAACCCTGGAGCGTGACCGCTGTCGACATCTCCCCCCATGCCGTCAGCCTCGCCCGGCGCCGGATGAAGAATACGGCGGCCGGTCTCGTCGTTGCCGACGCGACATGCCTGCCGTTTCGTAAAGAAACCTTCGATGCGATCTTCCTGGTCCACATCGCCGGTCACCTACCTGGAGCAGGCCGGAAGAGCATGGCGTCTGAGGTCTTGCGCCTGCTCAAACCCGGTGGGGCAGTCTTTTTCCGCGCATTCTCGGTTGAGGATATGCGTGCCGGAAAAGGTGAAGAGATGGAACCACAGACCTTCCGCCGGGGAGACGGCATCATCACCCACTACTTCACCGAGACCGGGGTGGAGGAACTCTTCGCATCGCTCATCCCCATACGGGTCCGGACGCATCGCTGGCAGATGCGGATCAGGGGCAGGGATCTCCCCCGGGCCGAGGTTGAAGCGGTGTTTCAAAAGCGAGTGTAGCCGCGAGGTCCGGGATATGCACGCCCCGATCATCGTCTCTCCCGGGGAGGAGATGGGAGGGAACATACTTTTTTTACACTTCCAGATAGAACTGTACTGCTAGAATTCGGAAAATCCGGGTGTGTAATCCAGGCCAGAAAGGGTCATCCCGGGTTTCCTGCGGAACAATAGTCAATCAATTTTAGTTGTCCGGACACAATAACAGGAGAAAAAAATGTGTATAGCAATACCCGCTGAGGTTCTGGAGATAAAGGATGGTAACATCGGGGTCGTTGATTTCGGGGATCTGAAGCAGGAGGTCAGGCTCGATCTCGTGGATGTGAGCATCGGGGAGTTTGTGCTCGTCCACGTCGGGTTTGCCATACAGCGCCTCAGCAGGGAGGAGGGGCTTGAGACCCGCGAGATATTCAAGCAGGTCTACGCCGCGATGATGGAGGAGTAATGCACGAGTACAGCATCGCCTATGACATATATGCGACTGCCCGCCGTGCCGCGGTCGAGAACAGCGCGAAGGAGGTGAAGTGCGTCTCTGTGGATGTCGGCAAGATCGCGATGGTGAACCCGGAGCAGGTGGAGTTCCTCTTCAACATCATCATCGAAGACGACCCGCTCTTCTCAAGCGCCCGGCTCGCATGTCGCGAGATCGAGGCACGCACCCGCTGTTCCTGCGGCTATGAAGGAGATGAACGGTTTGTCTGCCCTCGGTGCGGGAAGCTACCAGAGATCGTTTCAGGGATGGAGATCGTGGTTACAAACATAGAGATTGAAGTGGACGAGCCATGAAGGTCAACCTCATGCATGGTGCCGGTGGCGAAGTGATGGGCGAGCTCCTGCGCGTCATCACCAACCTCAGGCACAACAACGCCGGCGGGATCGGGCTTGAATCTCTCGATGACGGGGCCGTCATTCCGCTCGATGGCCAGAATATTGTCTTTACGACCGATAGTCACGTCGTATCACCGATATTTTTCCCCGGCGGGGATATCGGGCGAATCGCTGTAAGCGGGACCATTAATGACCTTGCCATGATGGGTGGCCGGCCTATCGCGCTCTCCTGCGGTATGATCATCCCCGAGGGCTTCGATGTCGCTGATCTCGAGCGGGTCGTTGCGTCGATGGATGCTGCGCTCGATGAGTGCGGGGCAAGCCTCGTCACCGGCGACACCAAGGTGCTCGAGCGGGGGGCGCTTGATGCTCTCATCATCAACACCGCCGGCATCGGTGTTGCAGAGCGGGTGGTGCGGGATAACGGGCTCAAGCCCGGTGATGTGATCATCGTCAACGGCACAATCGGCGACCATGGGATCGCTATAATGGCCTATCGCGAGGGATTTGACTTCGGCGACCAGATCCACTCCGACGTCGCCCCTCTCTGGACTCTCGTCGAGGGAGCACTCGCGGCCGGGGATATCCATGCCATGAAGGATCCGACCCGGGGTGGGTTTGCCAACGCCATCAATGAGATGGCGACGAAGAGTGGTGTGGGCGTCATCATCGAGGAAGAGGCCCTCCCTCTCCGGAAGAACGTCCGGAGCGCCGCCCGTATGCTCGGCATCGATCCCCTCGAGGTGGCAAACGAAGGAAAGGTCATCATGGGGGTCGCACCCGACGATGCAGAGGCTATCCTTGCAGCGCTCCGCTCGCACCCCTACGGGCGGGATGCGGCGATCGTCGGCAGGGTCGTCGAAGGCTCTCACGTGATCATGCGGACCGCCATCGGCGGAGAGCGGTTTATCGAACCACCGATAGGTGATCCGGTCCCGCGCGTCTGTTGATGGGCAACATACTTATTTTTGTGTTCGCACATTCGATCTCCCTGTTGATACACAACTACCACAATCAGGGGGTATCGGGATAGTAGGTAAGACAGGTATCGAGGTGCGACTGGCGGATGCCCGGGATGTGGAGATGATCGTCGACCTCTATCGCTCGGGAGGCTGGTGGGATGAAGGGTGGGATCCGATGGGGCTCCGCGCCCTCATCGCCGGGAGTTTCGCCTTCGCCGTCGCGATCGATCCTGCTATCAACAGGGCGATTGGCATGGGCAGGGTGATCTCTGATGGTATCTCAGATGCCTACATTCAGGATCTGGTCGTCCTCGCCGATTGCCGGGGCCGGGGCGTCGGAACGATGATCTTATCAACGCTGCTGGATTACTGTACGTCGGCAGGTGTCACCTGGGTCGCCCTTGTTGCTGAGCCCGGAACCGAGATGTTCTATACCCGGCTCGAATTCCGGAGAATAGAGGGGCATATCCCCATGCGTTGGCACCCGGGGGAGAGGTGAGTATCCATTGAGATCCGCTAATTTCATATCCGTGAACCCGGTCGATCGCGAGTTCAGCCTGAGGCATCCAGTCAGGGATGACCTGGAGGTGTGGAGCAGGTGACCGCTGACCTGGTACTCAGGAATGTGATGCTCCCGACAGGCCGGTGTGCTGACATCGTCATCGCCGATGGCCTCGTCCGGCACGTCGGCGCCCCGGCGCGCGCTGACGAGACGATCGACTGCAGTCAATTCACCTGTCTCCCGGGAGCGGTCGATATGCATGTCCACATGCGGGGAGGAGGGGTGCAGGCGGAGAAGGAGGACTGGCGGACGGGCACGATGAGCGCGGTCGCCGGCGGGGTGACGGTGGTCGTCGACCAGCCAAACACCATCCCTCCCCTCACCACGCCCGAACTCTTCCGGGCCCGTATTCACGAGGCTGAGGAGCATGCGGTCTGTGGGTTTGCGGTGAACGCCAGTGTCATGCCCGGCGCCGACCTCGAAGGGATGTGGAATGTCGGCGCTATGGCGTTCGGGGAAATATTCGCCGCCCCGTCGAGTTATGGCGAAGGGCTCGATCCTGGGACTCTCAGGGAACTGTTTACCCGCATCCATGCCCTCAGGGGACTTGCTACAATCCATGCCGAGGAGGTTTCGGGTCCGGCCTCAACAACGCTCACCGGTCACGATAACGCACGTTCCGGCGCCGGAGAAGCTCGCGCCGTGCGAACTGTATCAGCCCTCGCCCCAGAGGGATTGCGGCTCCACTTCTGCCACATGAGCACCGCAGCCTCGATCGAGGCCGCGCGCGGAACGGTGGAGGTGACACCGCATCACCTCTTCCTCTCGCATGATATGTTTGCGGATGACGATGCCCGGGCCCGCATGAACCCTCCGCTCAGGGACGAAAAGACCAGACGCGACCTCTGGTCTTGCTGGGATAGGATCGATATCATCGCCTCGGACCATGCCCCGCACACGTCCGGCGAGAAGGCTCTCCCCTTCCAGGCTGCTCCTTCCGGTGTCCCCGGGGTCGAGACGATGACACCGCTCCTGATGGCTGCGGTCAGGGAGCGCCGGATAACCCTTGCATCGGTTATGGAGAAGACATCCTGGAGGCCGGCCGCCATCCTCGGCATCCCTCGGGCAGGGTTTGAGCCAGGGGACCGGGCGGACTTTGCCCTCTATCCCGACGAGGTTACGCGCATCGATGCTTCTCAGCTCCACTCAAAGTGCGGATGGTCGCCGTTTGAGGGGCTCGGTGCCATATTCCCGGTGGAGGTGATCATCCGGGGCAGGCGTGCTTACTCCTGTGGAGAATACTACGAACCGCAACCGGAGTGGTACCCCGGACAAGGATTTTTATCGCTATAAGATAAATAATACAGGGCCGATACAGCGCATCTTATAGGTCCCCGGGTGATCACCTGGCGGGACGCCTGGATATGATCCACGGGACAACCCAGGTGCGCGACAGGCACGCCCGACATATAGGGTACGATCGGGTGAGGACCGGCACAAGCCGCCTGTGATCACCGTTCGTTAGTGTCGGGCGACACTTCTCCAGGAGAACTACCTTATGGAACCCTACGCCGATGCCATCACCGGGACCGCAGATCGTATCACCATATTGCTTGACGTTACAGCGGGCGCCAGAAGAACCGCGTTTCCAGCAGGTTACAATGAGTGGCGGAAGAGTATCCGCTGTCAGATAGCTGCCCCGGCCGTTGATGGGAGAGCAAACCGCGCTATCATAGATTGTATCGCAGAGACGTTCGGCGTATCTCGGGCAGACGTGAGCATCATCTCCGGGCATACATCTACATCAAAGATTGTGGCAATCTCTGGTCTATCGAAACAGGAAGTCCTTGAGATCCTCTCCGCCTCCCAGCCTTGAACTGGCGCGGGGAGTATGGCCTTGAGGCTCATTTCCGGCCCGGGAATGTGATCGCCTGACCCTTCAAGGTTGAAAGGGGAGTTTGAGCTCCGGCCCGGTGGGCGCATGATCTGCTACCTGTGTCCTCGTCATTGAGTCGCCTTATTGAGGCCTGTCATCCCACAAGGCAGATCCCGGATGCATAAAGTCCAGGCGCCCCGCAGAATGAAATAAATAGATTTATAAGTCATGAGAGGTAGCATACTGCCTGTACCCCGACCGATCTATCCCCATATCCTCATACTACCCTAAATACCCCAGAAACCTGACCGGATCCATATGACACGATTGGGTACATTTTATTACTTTGATTGAATAAAAATCTCTGACAGGACAATGAAGGTGATCCCGGTTGACATACGAATGCACCCCCTTGCGTAGCGATACCCCCACTCTCTCTGCTATCTTTGATGCGCTCGATGAGGGCGTGCTCATAATCAGCCCTGAGAACCGGATAACATGCATCAATCGGTACCTTCAACATCTTCTCGGTGTCGACCAGAATATGTCCTCCAGGATTGACGCGGGTTCCTTTATCTATCACAACCTGGTGCACCGGATATACGAAGAGTCGCGCAAGAAAAAGATCCTGGCGTTCCTCTCCGGCCGCTTCAAGGAGGTTGAATTCTCGTGCACCTTGCGGTCACCCGGTGGTCGGGAAGATCCGGTCCACTGTTCATGCCGGACTGTGAATGAAGGGTCGCTCCCGGGTATGCGACTCATCCGCATCCGCCCCCGGGATATCGGCAGCGAGCGTGAAACACCTCGGCGGAGGAGGATGGAGGAGATCCTGCGGGAGAGTGAGGATCGGTACCGGTTCCTCATTGAGAATCTCAACGAGGGCGTCTGGGTGGCGGATACACAGGGGATAACAGCTTTCGTCAACCAGAGGCTGGCTGATATACTCGGTTACACAGTCGCCGATATGATCGGGATGCCGGTCTTTGCGTTTGTCGCCGGGGAGGATACCTGGAGCATGCAGGAGCACCTGCAACGCCGGGAGCGGGGCGTGCGCGAAGTCTTTGAGTTTGCGTTTCTCCATAAAGATGGCACCCGCATCCATACGATGGTTGCAGCCACCCCGATCATCAGTGCTGACGGCAGCCTCCGGGGATCCCTTGCCGGAATCCTGGATATAACCTCCCAGAAGGCTATGGAAGAGCAGCTCCGCGAGAGTGAAGAGAAGTACCGCTCACTCGTCGAGCTCTCCGCCGAGGCGATCCTGATCTACCGCGACGAAAGAATAGCATACGTCAACCCGGCAGGCCTGCGGTTGCTCGGTGCTTCAACCCCTGGAGAGATCATCGGGAAGGCTGTCGTTGAGATCTACCACCCGGAGGCCCGGGCCCGGGTCAGGGATCTCATCGCACAGGATATGCAGGGGGAGGAGGCGCCGCTCACCGAACTGCCGATCATCAGGATCGATGGAACGACGGTTCCCGCTGAGGGGAGAGGTACACGGATGTTCTTTGGAGGTGAGCCCGCGATCCAGGTTGTCATGCGGGATATCACTCACCGGAAGCGCGCTGAGGAAGAGCTACAGGTAAGAAATCGCCATCTCTTTCTGCTCAACAAGATCATCAGAACGTCGGTTGCCGCACAATCTACAGGAGAGCTGCTGGACACCGCGCTCGATCAGACGCTCAGCCTCCTCGGTTACGATGGCGGCGCAATCTACTGTCGGGATGCAAGGCAGGGTCGGCTAACCTCGTACCGCCGGCAAAACATACCGGATAACTGCATTGAGCGAATTGAGAGTTTCTTTGATACGTTCGGGTTCGGCCACCCCTGGTACATCAAGCGGGGAGAAGACTGCAATACCGGGTTTGAGGCACTTGCCTGCATGCCGTTTGCTGCCGGGTCGGATATCTTTGGGGCGCTTATCATCGGGAGCCGGGATCCGGAATCTTTCTCTTCCGGGGAACGCGCGCTCCTCGAGACCATCGGCCGGGAGGTTGGAGCCGGGATCCTGCGGCGGATGCTCCACCACCAGCTTGAAGCGGCAAACTCTGAGGCAAATCTCTACCTGGATATCCTTACCCATGATATCAGGAACGCCAGCAACGTTGCAAACATCTACGCCGATATTTTCATCGATGAACTCGAGGAGGATGCAGCCCTGCACGCCCGGAAGCTGAAGGATGCGATCCGGAAGGTCATCGATATCACGGCAAATGTCGCCACGATCAGGAAGATCCACGAGAGCCGGGCCGGGCCTGCACCCGTCGATCTCCATGCTGTGATCCTCGATGAGATCGCCCACTCTCCTGACCTCCGCATCCACTACGATGGACGACCCATGGAGGTCTTCGCCGACGATCTTCTCCCTGAGGTCTTCACGAACCTGATCGGCAACGCCGTAAGGCATGGCGGACCGGGGGTTGAGGTCACGGTGGCGGTCGAAGAACGGGATGACGAGGCCGTCATCGTCACCGTCGCCGATACGGGGCCAGGTGTTGATGATAACGCGAAAACGACGATATTTTTCCGGTTTGAACAGGAGAACAGCAGGAGGGGGAGCCAGGGCCTCGGGCTCTCGATATGCCGGATCCTCGTTGCACGCTATGGAGGCAAGATCTGGGTTGAAGACCGGGTACCCGGGCGCCCGGAGGAAGGGGCGGCGTTCCGGTTTACCCTCAAGAAAGCGCGGTGAATATCGTCAGGCGGGGGGGTTCTCGTGGCATGAGGGCGGGGAGGGCGTAAGTCCAGGGGGGCCGGTCCTGAGTGTATGTTTCGCCGGCCTCTCGCCATACACCGCTCTCCTATCTCCCCCACCCCACCCGCGCCTTCAGCGCTCCTCCCCCGCCCCCGTGGGCGGGGGCAGTAGTCGCGATATCCCCGGGAAAGGCCTGCCCGGGATGCCGGCCCTGGTTCCGCCCTCCGCCGGCATCATCCCACACACCGTACCGTGGGAGATATCACCCGGGGAGGGGCTCGGGGAGGGAACCCCCTCCCCGGCAAAGAGAACCATACTGGCCCTCCACAGGGCTCCCGCGCAGGCGCGGGGGT
>Ga0265293_10008443_pt1 | contig 15249 bp, 16 predicted proteins | sample Munlanlewell138R_FD_192505 | JGI IMG/M metagenome (GOLD analysis project Ga0265293, IMG submission 192505) | Leachate microbial communities from a municipal landfill in Southern Ontario, Canada - Leachate well 138R | ecosystem: Engineered > Solid waste > Landfill > Unclassified | place: Canada...
ATAAAACCAGATAATGCCAGTTACGATGACAGTTGCCAGATTGGAGGAAGAAAAACTTTCTGCCTTTGCTCCGGATAATAGCCACTGGAAAACACTGGCAAAAGTTGGGAGGAAGGTTAAAGCAGCTACCAGAATCACCAGGGAAAGAAACAGTTTGCGGATTATCGAGTCGCCCTCGGCCGGGTTTTGTATAATCCGGCGACGCGCCCCGTTCCAGAACAAAAACCATAAGGGGCCGCCGATAAGCGTCATGGCAAGGCCAAGCGCGAGCCTTTCCAGGTCAAATGGACGGTTGCCTATAGAAGAAATATAGGAACTTCTGATAGTTACATCAAACAAAAGGGCGAGCAACTGGCCTACCCCGGCTGCCAGAATACCCAATGAAATCAGCGTCAGCAGATAGAGCCATACATGCCGCGCCATAGAAACCCCTTCCATGCCGGAAACTTGAGCACCTTTTGAGCGGACCGCCATTACAATGGCTATTATTATCAGGATGGGAATCAGAAGCGTGGCCAGAGATAGAATCATATGATTACCTCCCTAATAAATCCAGTAGATATAAATCGGTGAAGTAATAAACCATTTGCCATTTTCATATTGAAGCGAAAAGAGAAGATTTTGGCTGTTTACCGGGTCTTCGAATACGCCTCCCGGGCGGAAAGTATCGATAACCACTCCAACAGTAGCTTTGTTTGTAGTGATTTCAGATTCACCAAGGGAAGCTTTCCAGGTGCGCTGGTGGTAAGGATCCGGCCAGCCGAACGACATGCGCATCCAGTCCTCATAAGATTCGACCCGGTCATCGGCTGGAAATTTGAGGTACGCATATGCGTCCTGATAATGGCTTTCATGGATAGCGATCAGGTAGCGCTGAACCGTTCCTTCCGGAGTATCTTCAGGCAGCAGCTCGGTTTCTCCGTTACCGGCGAGAAACACCAGGGCGGTTACACCAATAACCAGCACGGCAAGAATTATTCCAAATGCTATCAGAACTTTGCTGGATGTTTCCATATGGCCTCTCCTTGTCCTTCCTGGACGATTACCGGGTACCTGAGCCGGGATGGTTGTATTTAAGTCAGGGAATTCCTGTTATTATTCTAGCCCGCCACCAGTCCTGTTACAATAGATACTAAGGCATCAGAACTGACCAGACAACGCCATCCAGTACAGCAGTGTGAAAAGCAAAATATATGGAGCCATAGATCGCGAGATATCTGAAAACTCCTTCTGACTGTGGCTGTAGGGTTATAAGAGCCCAGGCCATTGCAATGGAAGCAATTCCTACCACTGCCAGCACAATCCGTATAGAAAATTTCAAAGTGGCGGAGCGAGATTTTACGTAAACGGAAGTAAGCGGCATCCAAAGAGCTGAAGGAATAAGAATAAGGGCAAGTACAACAAAAAATACGTTGTAGTCCAGCGACTCAAAAATTTTAACTGCAGAAGGTTGCAGGTTAAACAATACGTGATAAATAACAAAAAAATATCCGGTAGCAGCCACGAGCATGGAGACAGTATAAACCGGCCGGATGGCCTGGGGAATTCCTCCCCACAAAAGGCTGGTACCCCCAGCCTGGTTTTTAACGCCGAAAACATAGCTGCCAAGAACTGCGATACCGCCGATGACCATTAAAACAAGCAAGCCAACCTGTTGAATATTCATTGTATACTCCTTGCTTAAACAGTTCGACCGTTGTTTGCGTTACAAGAAAACGCGATTGGGAATTAAGGACAGGAAGCTGACTGGCTTACCGCTTTTTGCTGATTAGTTCCAGGAATTCGGCACGGCTGGCGTGGCGTTTTCTGAATGAGCCGCGCAGAGCAGAGGTAACAACATTTGACCCCGGCTTTTTGATACCACGCATGGTCATACACATATGTTCCGCTTCGATTACTACTGCAACGCCTTCGGCATGCAGGCCTTTTTCGATTGTATTGGCAATAGTGGTAGCCATACGCTCTTGTATTTGTGGGCGTTTGGCAATGATTTCTACAACCCTGGCCAATTTGGAAATACCCACAACTCGGCCTTCGGCATCTGGAATATAACCAATGTGAACTACCCCAAAAAAAGGAAGGAAATGGTGTTCGCACATCGAATAAAACGGGATGTCTTTAAGAATTATCATCTCCCGGTAACCGATTTCGTAGCCTACACTGAGTACTGCTTCCGGATCTTCATTCATTCCGCTGAAAAGTTCTTCATACATGTCCGCCAGGCGGCGTGGAGTGTCTACCAAACCTTCCCTGCCCGGGTCATCTCCGATGGCGTTTATAATAGTGGTAACTGCGTTTTTAATTGCATCTTTATCCATTTAAGTATTCCTTTTAGCTACCTTTTCTGCAGTATCTGATCTTCCAAGATGGAGAGTATCAAAGTTCTTGATCTGGATGTAGTCATCCCCACCCAGGTACAATGTCGGTTTAAACAGGTTTAAGTTGAGGTGTCCTCTTTCGTCATATGCTTCCGGCGCGTGGTGCAAAGCAACTACCTTGCCTATAAACAACGTGTGATCTCCATATATCGCCTGATCTTCGACCATACATTCGAATGAAGCGTAAGCATCCGAAAGGATAGGTGCATTGGTTACAATTGAGGGATGTTTTTTTAGATTGAACGCTTTGAATTTGTCAATTTTACGACCAGAAGGACCGCCGGTGGCTGCAACCAGTTCAACGGCTTCAAAAGGCATAAAATTAACACCAAATTCTCCGGTTTTGCTGATGAACTCGTGGCTCAGTTTATCCGAAGAAATCCCAACTCCGTATAATGGTGGTACAGCGCTAATAGGCATGTGCCAGGCAACTGCCATGGCATTATCTCTTCCTTTGAAGTGGGATGTCACAATAGTAGCCGAAAAAGGGAAAAAATGTGAGAATTTCCCGATATCAGTTCTTGAGACTTTTTGCATAATTAATCCCCCGTTGGAGATAGTCTATGTCCAGCCCAGAGCTTCTTCAACAGCGGAAAGCTCTGGAGGGATTGGTTTGATAGTCGGGGCTTGTTTAATAGCGATGTCCGCATCTTTTAAACCGTTGCCGGTAACGATACATACAATGCTCTTGTTAGAAAAATCATGCCCTTCGCTTCGCAGCTTAATCACACCAGCTAGCGGGGCTGCTGAGGCGGGTTCGCCAAATACTCCTTCTTTGCTTGCCAGCAGCTTCCAAGCTTTGAGAATCTCGGCATCGCTGACCATGTCAATGATTCCTCCAGACTCATCGCGGGCAGCGGTGGCCTTTTGCCAGCTGGCCGGATTGCCGATACGGATCGCTGTGGCAACAGTTTCCGGATATTCTACGGGTTTGCCAAGCACGATAGGTGCCGCTCCTTCAGCTTGAAACCCCATCATCTTTGGGCAATGCAAGCTCATGCCTAATTTATAATACTCCGTAAAACCTTTCCAGTATGCGGTAATATTGCCAGCATTACCGACTGGAATAAATAAATAATCAGGTGCCTGCCCCAGAGAGTCTATAATTTCAAATGCAGCAGTTTTTTGACCTTCAATACGGTTGGGGTTGATGGAATTTACCACACTAACCGGATGGGTGGCAGCGGTGTCTCTAACCAATTGCAGTGCTTGGTCAAAATTCCCATCGATAGCTATGATTTCAGCACCGTAGGCAATTGCCTGTGCCAATTTGCCCAAGGCGATTTTACCGCCTGGGATAATAATTATAGATTTCAAACCCATTGCTGAAGCGTATGCGGTTGCCGAAGCAGAGGTGTTGCCAGTGGATGCACAAATTACTGCTTTGGAGCCCTCTTCAATAGCTTTAGCTATAGCTACTACCATTCCCCGGTCTTTAAAGGAACCCGTTGGATTGCAGCCTTCCAGTTTGAAATACAACTCTCCAATACTTAGTTCCTTTTCCAATCTCTTTGAGCGTACGAGTGGTGTTGAGCCCTCGCCTAGGGAAAAGAGAGGCGTTTTAGCGGTAATTGGCAGATAGTCAGCGTAATTATATAAAACTCCTGTTGTCACTTCTTTATTGTTCCTCAACTCTAATTACATTATTTATTTCTTTAACTACTTGTAGCATTGAAAGCTCGCTTATAGCAGCATCAACCGCACGGCCGGCTGCTGGATGAGTCATTATAACAATCTCTGCGGTTTGACTCAGAGTATCGGTTTCTTTCTGGATTACCGATGCAATACTGATTTTATGGGCACCAAGGACACGGGCGATAGAAGCCAGTACCCCAGTGCTGTCCAGGATAGAAAGGCGCAGATAATAACGGGTGATGATATTAGCAATAGGCTGAACAACCTTTGCTGCATTTATCTTAATGGCGCTGGTGCTGGTGCCGAGGGTATAGTTCCCCGCAGCTCTCAGTACATCTGAAATTACAGCGCTGGACGTTGCCAGCGGACCAGCTCCCTGTCCGGTAAATACTACTTGGCCTACCAAATCGCCTTCAATACTAACGGCATTGAACACGCCATTCACTCCAGCCAGAACTGAATCTTTATGTATAAATGCCGGGTGAACTCTGGCTTCAATTGCGTTATCATACTGTTTGGCAATTGCCAGCAATTTGATTTCGTATCCCAATTCCCCGGCGTAGCGAAAATCCCTGGAGTCCAACTTGGAAATCCCTTTGTTGTAGACTTCTTCAGGGCGAACTTCGCTCTGGAATGCCAATGTTGCCATGATTGCTATTTTATAGGCAGCATCAATACCCTCAATATCGTTTTTAGGATTAGCTTCTGCATATCCAAGCTTTTGGGCATCTGCCAGAGCGCGCTCGAATTCAATTCCATCTTTACTCATGCGAGTAAGAATATAGTTGGTAGTGCCGTTAATGATAGCGTAAATGCTTTTAATATAATTTGCCCTGAGATCGGTTTCCAGGGGGGCAATAAGCGGGATGCCTCCTCCTACTGATGCTTCATAATATAGACTTGCACCATGTTCATGTGCCAGCGCCCGCAGTTTAAGCCCATGTTTTGCTATTACCTCTTTATTGGCTGTCACAACATGTTTGCCGCCTTGCAAAGCTCTGGTAATGTAATCGTAAGCGGGTCTTTCGCCTCCAATTAACTCGATTATTATTTTAATGGAGTTATCGTTAAAAAAATCATCATCATTAGTAGTAAATAGTTCTTCTGGAAATTGTCTAACCAGCGGCTTTTCCAGATCAGATGGCAAAACCTTGATTTTACGCAGCTTTATTGGTGTACCGGCTTGAAGGCTGAGATCGCCGGCTTTTTCCTGTAGAACCTTGGCTACTTGACCGCCAATCACTCCCAATCCAATAAGGCCAATGTTTATCTCTTTATACATGAACAGTTACGCCTCTCTAGCCGGTGATTTTCTCCAGTGCGAAAGCTTTCTTTTCTTCGTCAAGGTGGTTATTGATGACATTGTTTGAATTATCTCTTATAGTCTTAAGCCATTCTTCAAGATCAAGGTATGACAGGGTATCAGCATCTTCCTCGGAAATAGCCCCTGTTTCTATTGAAGCAACTTGATACAGCCAATAACCGCCTTTGGTGGATTGTTCAATATCCCGAATAGGTTGCGAGATTTCGTTCATCGAAAGATCATCACCAAATACATAATCATCGAATGCACTGCTGATGTCTTCTGGTACAACTTCTTCAATCAGCGAACCTGATTCGTCGTCCCAGATTTTTGAATACTCCTCAGCAAGTTCATCAAAATCCTCACCGTTTACCAGTCGCTCTCTGATAGAAATAGCTTCCTCTTCGCTTGTCAAAAGCATTACCCTGACATTGGCAGCTGGGCTCTCGCTATCTTCGCTTCTCTCGAGCACCTCGATAAGCCAATAACCTACTGCTTTGTTTTTATCCTCGTCGTATATGGAATGTGTTCCTATATTTGCAGTAAAGATAGCTTCTTCCAACACTTCACTGCCGTACTTGTAGGCAATCACTCCTGCTGGATGTTTGCCTAAAGCCCCGGATATTTTTTTGGTTGCATCGTCCAAAGAAAGCTCTTCGGCTATGTCTTCAAAGCTCTCGCCGCTATCCAGGCGTGCAATTACTTCGATAACCTGGCTTTGGCTTTCCAGGAATATGGCAAAAGCGTCGCGCAATTCAGTTTCTGCGGGAAGTTGGGTTTTGAAATGCTCTTCGATCAGTTTTTTCTGAAGCAAATAAGTATGAGTATAATCTCTTATTGCTGCGTTGGGCTTGATATCCTGTTCTTCAAGATACTCGTCGACTTCACTGTCGCTCACTGTGTAACCCAGTTCGTTGGCATATTGACGGGTAAGTTCACCATTGATAATGTTATTTGCAACCGGATCCAGGAAATAAGGCACGAGTTGTGATGAATATCCACTGGTCTGGTATTTTACTGCATCTATGTAGTAGTTCATCTTGAACGCAGTACCATTCACTTCAAGAACTACATCTTTAAGCGGTTTAATTTTTGGTATATACCACTGCAGCACCAGCCCCAATACAACCATTACGACCGACAGGCATATAACGCTGATACCAGAAAATAAAATAATTTTTTGCCTGCGTTGAGCCTTTTTTAAATTTGATAGGTGTTTTTTTGTGGGTTTCCATTCTTGCTTGTCTTGTTTTTTCTTGGACAAATCAGACCACCTTTTTTCAACGGTTAAGTAAATATAATAAACTTAATATTTATAACGTATCTACACTGCTTTAGGCAAGTAACTCGAACCGGCAGCTGAACCTTAACTCTTATTTTCAGATTTTCTTATCGATATATCAATATTTTCAATATGGTTTACTCCTTTAAGGCTGTGAACCATATTTGTAATTACGTTTTCTATGATTTCATCCGGGAATTCCTTGAGATCTACAGGCGTATTATTTATGTAAAGCGCAATACGATGCTGGTTAGGGATGATGAATTCTTTTTCCAACAGATCGCAAATTCCGGAAAAATCATTAATATCGAATTGGGGTACTTTAATATCCAATTTTTCATCAGTAGCTACTGCTATCAGGCCTTGCGGATTCTCCAGAAGGGTCATGCCGGCCCGATGAACTTCAATCTTGGGGGCATTGGCGTATTTAAAACCTTCGGCGATGATAAAGTCTGCATCTTCACCCAGTAATCGGACGAGTTCATCCAAGCTGGCTTCTGTGTTACTCTTATTATGTATAATTACAATTTGAGTCTGCGTTCTAATTGCCGTAGTAATGCTTCCAGCTGCTGCATGTCGAGCGCTATCTTTGCCTTCTGTGTCAAACGTGGGTTGCTTGTGAGAATCTTTGATGGTGGCGATACGATACCCTCTGCCAGTAAGTTCACGAACAAGCTTTTCGACCAACGTGGTCTTACCAGAATTGGAACGACCTACAATAGTAATAATCGGTGGCACAGTCACCCTCCTGCCAGATATATTATTAAAAATAAGGTGTTTTTAACAGGCTGATAATGTTAATGGTTAGTATTCTCAGCCATGGTTATTATATACTGAATGTAAAATTGCTGCTTGAGGAATTGTATACAGGATATGAAAGCAATAATATTGATTGGAGGATTGGGTACCAGGCTGGAACCGCTGACTATCACCACACCAAAAACAATGGTTCCTGTCATAAATAAGCCCTTTCTTGAGTATTTAATTAATAAGATTAAACATTGCGGCATCAGTTCAATTGTGTTGTCAGCCGGGCATCTGGCAAACAGTATACCGGAGTATTTTGGTAATGGAGAACGGTTTGGGGTAAATCTGCATTATGTTGTAGAAAAGACTCCTTTGGGAACAGGTGGAGGCATAAAGAACGCTGAAGAGTATTTGGATGAAACTTTTTTGGTCGTCAATGGGGATGTATTTACCGATATTGATATTCTGCAGATGGAAAAATTCCATATGTCCAAGGGCTCATTGGCTACTATCGCTCTTACTCCGGTTGACGATCCAACCCGCTATGGCGTCATAGAGACAGACGGCACCGGCAAAGTCTTAAGATTTTTAGAAAAGCCCTCCCCTGAAGAAGTGACTACCAATATGATAAATGCTGGGCTGATTATAATGGAACCTTCTCTGCTGGCATTGATTCCGACAGGTATCAAATTCAGTTATGAAAAGCAACTTTTTCCTGCTCTTCTCGCCGATGGCAAACCGGTGTATGCTTATTCCACTAATGATTACTGGATAGATATTGGGACTCCAGAAAAATACTTTGAACTTAATGTCGATCTTCTCTCTGGGAAAAGTTGTCAGTATACACCTGCCTCATCATCTCAAATCTACCAGGGGGACAATGTTTCCATTGAACAAGGCGTTAGCTTGAAACAGACTGTAGTAATCGGAAATGACACAACTATAGAAGCCGGAGCTGTTATCCAAAACAGTCTTATTTGGAATACATCCTCAATCGGTCAAGGTGCAATTATACGAAATACGATTATCGCGGATGAGTGTAATATTGGACCTAGATGTATAATAGAAGGTGCAGTATTGGGTAGCCGCGTACAACTATCAGGTGAGGTTGTGCTTTCATCCGGCAGCCGGGTTTATCCCAACACCGTTCTCCATTAACTGTTGTTAGTCAGTAAAAATCTTGAAAATCAAATCCCTCGTTGTCATTATTTTCAAACCATCAAATCATTGTAAAATATATAATTAGTCGAGCTTGAATTTAACCGGAAGGATATAAATGTTAGAAAGACTGGAAAACATCGTTGAGCGCTATAACGAGCTGGAGCGGGAGATGACCTATGGGGAGGTTATCTCCAATCCTAAAGCGTTGCAAAAAATTGCACAGGAACGAGCATCGCTGGAGCCAATTGTAGAAAAATGCAGTTCTTTGAAAGCAATCTTGCGCCAGATGCAAGAAGCGCGGCAAATACTTGATGATGATATTGATGAAGAATTGAGGGAGATGGCTGAAGCTGAAATAGAAGATCTGGAAGAAAAACGACAACAATTGGAACATGAATTGAAAATGGATCTGATGCCGAAGGATCCCAATGATGAGCGAAATATTATTATGGAAATACGCGCTGGTACAGGCGGAGATGAAGCAGGTTTGTTTGCCGGGGATTTGTTTCGCATGTATAGCCGCTATGCTGCGATCAGGAACTGGAACGTCGAAATAATCGATATGAACGAAACATCTATTGGTTCTATTAAAGAAGTTGTATTTGAAATAAACGGTCGGGGAGCATACAGCCGTTTAAAATATGAAAGCGGTGTACACAGGGTGCAGCGCGTACCGACAACTGAATCATCGGGCCGTATTCATACCTCAACCGCCACAGTTGCTGTTTTACCCGAAGCCGAAGAAGTTGAAGTTGATATTAGTGAGAATGACTTGAGGATAGATATTTTTCACAGTGGCGGTGCCGGTGGGCAGAATGTAAACAAGGTTGCTACCGCTGTTCGCATAACCCATTACCCGACCGGGATTGTGGTTACTTGCCAGGATGAACGCTCCCAGTTGAAAAACCGCACCAAGGCAATGTCGGTATTGAGGGCAAAGCTGCTTGATTTGGAAACGCGTAAACAGAAATCTGAAATTACAGAACAGCGGCGCTCGCAAGTAGGTACAGGAGAACGAGTGGAAAAGATACGAACATATAATTTTCCTCAAGATCGGTTAACTGACCATCGAATTGGTTTGAGCGTTCATAATCTGGAAAAAATCATGGAGGGCAACCTGGACGAATTACTGGATGCGCTGGCTACCGAATTTCAGGCTAGGTTGCTGGAGGCGGAATTGTCTTGAACCGGGCGGAAGCTCTGCGAGAAGGAAAGGAAAAACTGCGCTTTGCAGACTTTTCTGAAGCTGATCTGGAAGCCGAGGTCCTTCTGCGCCATGTATTGAAAATTAATCGGGCTGGTTTATTCTCGTCCTTATACGAGAATATATCTTCCCACGAATACACCCGGTATCTGGAATTTTTAAATAGGCGGCTTCAAAACGAGCCGCTGAATTATATCATACGGTATCGGGAATTTTATGGATTAGGTTTTTACGTTGACTCGAGAGTCTTGATTCCAAGGCCGGAAACAGAAATGCTTGTTGAAGAAGCTATTAGAATTGGCCTGCAATTGAAAAATCCGGTTGTGTGTGATGTGGGTACCGGCAGTGGTGCGATAGCGATATCACTCGCTAAGAATCTTCCGCAAGCGAAGATATATGGTATCGATATAAATAACGGATGCATACAAGTTGCACGTAAAAATGCCATATTGCACGAGGTTGAGGACAGGATCAATTTCATCACTGGAGACTTGTTAACATTATTGCCAGAGCCAGTTGATTTAATCGTCGCCAATTTACCTTATGTAAAACAAAGTGATGTTCGCAATGTACCTGGGGAACCGGTTGTTGCCCTTGATGGAGGGTATGATGGGCTTAATGTTATCAGAAGACTGGTGTTACAAGTTGGGATGTATATAAAACAAGGGTGTATTTGCTTGTTGGAGATCGGAGAAAATCAGGACAGGGAAATCCAGGATTTTATTGAGTGTAAACTTCCAGATGCTGGTATAAAAGTCAGCGAAGATTTTGCTGGTATCAACCGTATGATTACCATTACCCTGCCGTAAAACCGGTATGCTGGCAGGGTAATGGTAAGACGTAACTATTTGCTTTCTTCTTTATCCACCTGGGATTCTTCAGATATCTTTTGCGCGAGGTGTGCTGGCACTTCTTCGTAGTGGTCAAATTCCAAGCTGAACTTGCCCCGACCCTGGGTGATTGACTTTAAATCGATTGCATAACGATTGACTTCCGCAAGTGGAACCTGTGCTTCAATAATGTTCATATCTCCTTCGGGGGTGATACCATTTACTCTTGCGCGCTTGGTGTTTAAATCTCCAACTACATCACCGGTGTAATCACCAGGTATGACAACTTTCAGATTCATGATTGGCTCAAGAAGTATAGGATTAGCTGCGGTCATTCCTTTTTTGAATGCCTGGGAACCGGCAATCTTAAAACAGATTTCGCTGGAGTCGACCGGATGGAAGCTTCCATCATAAGCCGTTGCTCTGACATCCACAACCGGACATCCAGCTAATACACCTTCCTTAACCGCTTCCATGACACCTTTTTCAACTGCAGGCAAGTAGTTTTTGGGGATCGAACCGCCCACGATGCGTGTGGCAAATTCATTGCCGCTGCCGCGGGGTAAAGGTTCAAGTTCCATCATTACATGCCCATATTGGCCATGACCACCAGATTGTTTTTTGTGCTTGTGTTCGGCAGTAACCTTATGAGATATGGTTTCTTTATAAGCAACCTTGGGTGTTTTAAGGTCTACTCCCACTCCAAACTTGCGGTGCATTCTTTCTGCTGCGACTTCGACTTGTGTGTCACCAAGGCCGGAAAGTATAGTTTCACCTGTATCGGGATCTCGGCTAACGTTCATTGTAGGATCTTCTTCAACAATCCTGGCTAGAGAAGAACCGAGCTTGTCTACATCCTCTTTGCTATGAGGGTAAACTGCAACAGAATAGCATGGTGAAGGGAATATTACAGGTTCAAGAATCGCCGGATTGGATTGATCTCCGAGAGTATCCCCAGTAGCTGTAACTGCCAGTTTGGCAACAGCACCGATATCACCAGCTGCTATATGGGGAACCGATTCCTGACTTTTCCCGCGGGGTATAAAAAGCTGCCCGATTCTTTCGCTGGCGCCCTGGTTGACATTCCAAACTTGAGAGTTTGAATCGATGTGTCCGGAGTAAACGCGGAACATGGAAAGCTTGCCTACGTAAGGATCAGCGCTGGTTTTGAAGACAAGAGCAGCCAGCGGACCGGTTTCATTCGCTTTCAGCTCTTTGATTGTTGATGTTTCCGCCAGCTTGATATCTCTTTCCTCTGGGGAAGGTAAAAGATCCTTAATGGCGTTCATTAAATCTATAGCTCCGATGTTTGCCAGGCCGGAACCACACATGATAGGTGAAATAGCGCCTGATTTGATCGCTCTAACCAGTACCAAAGTAAGAGCCTCGCTGGAAATCGTTTCGCCAGCCAGGTATTTTTCTATAAGGTCATCATCGGTTTCAGCGATAGCCTCAACCAATTTCTCTTTTTCTTCTGCTACCCTGTCTTTTAATTCTGCTGGAATTTCGGTTTGGTTTCTTTCGGTGCCGGTGTAACAAATTCCGCTGATGAGGTCAATCACACCTTTGAAATCTGCCTGGGAGCCGACCGGTATTTGTATAGGGAGGCAGTTGTTACCGAATTTTTCCTGAATTTCGGCTTTTACTTTAAAGAAATCAGCATTCTCTCTTTCCATTTTAGAAACAAAGAAAATACGGCTCAAGTTTTCTTCTTTGGATAAATCCCATGCAATTTCAGTACCGGTTTTAACATCTGAATTGGCTGCCAGGACTATTACAGCTCCTTCGCAGACTCTGGCGGCGGATTTTACATCCCCTAAAAAATCGGGGTACCCAGGGCTATCGATGAAATTGATTTTTATTCCTTCCCATTCGACTGGGAGAAGGGAGAGGTTGATACTGAGCTTTCTTTTGATTTCGTCGGGATCGAAATCTGAAACAGACGTACCATTATCAACTTTGCCGAGGCGGTTGATTGCCCCGCTATTAAAACAAATTGCCTCCACAAGAGAGGTCTTACCCTCAGAGCCGTGCCCCATAATTACAACATTTCTGATACTTCCGGCGTGGTACTGGTTCATGTTACCTGCCTTTCTCTTTATTGAGTGATTATAAATTTGCTCTTGAGGTTGAGCTGTTGATTATTTCTCCTATCTGGCATTTATTGCTCCTGTTTTCTCATATTATAGATAATTTTAAAGGGGCTGGACAAACTGCATCACAAAACCCCCAATAATATCGGTGTAACAAAGGTTTCGATGAATGCCGCTGGAATCAGAAGGCCAGCAGAAATAGCCAGGTATTTAGCACTGGTGACAAATCCCGGAAGAATTAAACTTCTTGTTTCTTTTTTTAATAACCCTCTCAATGTGATAAAGCCAAAATTGAGTGCTGCTGCAAGTGCAATCAGGAGAGCGGGTATTTCAAATATTCCATGTGGCAGAATCCCGGCTAGCAAATATAGAAATGATTCCTGTTCAACCACTATACCACCAACGATGCCTATTATCAGGCCATTTACCACCAGCGAGAAGAGCGGAATAATGCACAGCACTGGACTGAGAACGAAAGCAAAGCTGATAGCGATCAAATTGTTGATTAATATAATTAAAAATACAACTGGGCTAGAAAAGGAATCCAGGTCTTCAGCGATATCACCTAGTGGCGCAATACTTTCGATATCAATATTAATGGGGGCAAGGAAGCCGATAATTATACAAGAAAAAAAGATAAATGCTGAGATTAGCAGCCAGCGAGGAAAATTCATCATGATGGATACTGATTCCCAAATCGATTTAGAAAACAAACCTGCTCAAATGGCTTTCTCGACGGAATTCCCGGGGTTTCGTCAGGGCGCCCTATTGCTATCAGATTCACAACTGTAAAGCCTTCTGGAAGGTCAATAATACTGGCGACAGCGGATGCATTAAAATAACCAATAACCACACTGCCAAATCCGAGCGACCAAGCCTCCAAAAGGATATTTTGAACAGCAAGCGCAGTATCAAACATATACCAATCACCTTTGTCGGTAGCCGGAACACCAGCTGAATAGCCGCTTTGACCGAGTTCTGCACATACAACGATAAGTAGCGGCGCTGTAAGCGCGCCATCATAAGCCCGATTTTGCATTAGTGTCTGAGAAATATGTTGCTTTACAGCTTTGTCGTCAATTGCAACGAAACGAGGACATTGGCTGTTTTTCCAGGAAGGAGCCCATCTGCCTGCTTCAAGAATTCTCAATATATTTTCTCGCGAAATTGGGTCTGATTTAAAGTGGCGAATGCTGCGCCTTGAGCTGATAGCTTTAAAGATGTCCATGGTCATTCTTGATCCTTCCACGCTCCTTCACCGATAAGAGCTACGAATCTACATCCCCCTAAATTATGTATTTCTATTTCCCCTTTACGCTTGGTTACTTTTAATAATTCTTGCTGCTGACGATCTCCTACCGGGATAACCATGCGACCATTTTCCTTCAACTGATCAATTAAGACATCTGGAACATTGGGGGATGCCGCAGCAACCAGAATGGCATCATAGGGGGCATCCTGTTTCCAGCCTAGCTCGCCAGCAGCTATTTTGACCTCAATATTTTTGTAACCTAGCATAGAAAGTCTTTCTGCAGCCTGCTTGGCTATATCAGGAATTCGTTCTACTGTAAACACCTTATCTGTCAATTCTGCCAGAATTGCCGCCTGATATCCACTGCCGGTACCAATTTCCAACACTTTATCATATTTCTTAAGGGCCAGCTCGGACGTCATTAAAGCCACAATATAAGGCTGAGAAATTGTTTGGCCATATCCAATTGGAAGAGGCGAATCTTCATAAGCAGAGTCACGAATATAAGATGGAACAAAAAGGTGGCGCGGAACCCGGGATATGGCTGCTATAACTTGGGGATTATGCAGGCGAGATTCAAGGTTAGCTACCATCTCAGCTCGCCTGGATTCAAAATTGTCACCTTTTATCATGGGTAGCCTAAAGAATGAAATACATAATTACAAGAATAATCAGTGTGATAGCAGTGATTACACCCGCACGTTTTATTTCTTTTACAACGGTAGACAACGAATAATCCCCAATTGGAAAGTTTACAGTATTGCTTTTAACCTCCACCGGTGAAGAGTCATCCGTTTTGTTCAAAGGCATTTCCGCGGTTTGTGGGGATATTACCCTTACCGGGATTCTTTTTATTTTCCGGCTTTTCTTTGACTTTTGTGTCATATAACAGCAATTCCTCTAAACAACTTATTTATTTGGCTCTTGGATGGGCATTATTGTATGCCCGGCGAATATGTTCTGAAGAAACATGTGTATAAATCTGAGTGGTAGATATGTTGGCATGTCCGAGCATCTCCTGTACTGCCCTGAGATCAGCCCCTCCGCTTAGCATATGAGTGGCAAAGCTATGCCTGAGTGTATGTGGCGTTACCCGATTTCCTAAACCGGCTGATTTGGCGTAAGCCTTAAGAATTTGCCAGAGACCTTGGCGAGTCAGTCTTTCACCACGCTGATTTACGAATAAGGCTTGTTCACTGTCCTTGCGTACCATTAATGGCCTTGCATCTTTAAGGTGAACGGATACTGATTGGGCGGCTTGGGGATAAACTGGTACAATGCGTTCTTTTCTTCCTTTTCCGAAACAGCGCACGGTATTGTTTGGAATGTCTACATCATCTACATTTAAAGCAACGAGTTCGCTA
>Ga0265293_10008444_pt1 | contig 15247 bp, 17 predicted proteins | sample Munlanlewell138R_FD_192505 | JGI IMG/M metagenome (GOLD analysis project Ga0265293, IMG submission 192505) | Leachate microbial communities from a municipal landfill in Southern Ontario, Canada - Leachate well 138R | ecosystem: Engineered > Solid waste > Landfill > Unclassified | place: Canada...
TGTGGAAAATGCAGATACCTAAACGGTCTGCCTTGTTCTGTAAAATATGTTTGCATGGCTTTGAGCTGGGTTGATTTGCCGGCTCCGTCCAAACCTTCCAAAACTAATAACATGATACAAAATTACAAAAAAAACATGTCTGTGTTTTTTTTTTACTTTTGTTTTATGAAAATATCTTTCCCGGCCGTTATGGGGATTGTCAATTTGACACCCGATTCTTTTTATGCAGGCTCTCGTGCCGCCCATGCCGCAGATGCTTTGGAACGTATAGAACGCATGGTATTGGAAGGAGCAGATATTGTAGATATAGGTGCTTGCTCCACTCGTCCCGGCGCTCTAAGGGCTTCTGAAAAAGAAGAATGGCAAAGGCTGGAACCAGTTTTGAAAAGCTTAAGAAAGCATTTTCCCCATGTTGTTTTTTCTATAGATACTTTTAGATCGGGCATTGTAGAAAAAGCATACGAACTCATCGGGTCGTTCTGGGTTAACGACATCATGGCCGGTAGTGCAGATACAAATATGGTCCCTTTGGTTGCTCGTTTGCAACTTCCCTGGATAGCCATGCATCAAGAACCTTTTGAAGGTACGCAAGGCGTGGCTCGTTTTTTTGCAGAAACAATCCGGACAGCCACAGAATGGGGTGTCAAGCAAGTGTTCTTAGACCCCGGATTTGGTTTTAATAAAGACACAAATCAAAATTTCATGGTACTAAACGCGCTGCCAAGCTTGGTGCCGACAGACAGCAGCGGAACGCCTGCGGCACCGCTGCTCGTAGGTATTTCCAGAAAACGGATGACGTACAAACCGCTGCACACCACCCCGGAGAACGCACTCGTTGCTACCTCGGCCCTTCACCTTCATTTGCTTTTTAAGGGAGTATCGGTTTTGCGTGTGCACGATGTAAAACCTGCCAAAGAAATAGTCGTCCTCTACAAAAAAATGAGTATATTTGAGAAATAAAACATACATTATTATGGAATTTAACCCCCTGCTGGCCATTTCTCCCATTGACGGAAGATATTATAAGCATACGGCCCCTTTGAACCAATATTTCTCGGAATTTGCACTTATAAAATACCGCCTTCAAGTTGAGGTGGAATATTTCATTGCTTTGTGCAAGCTGCCTCTTCCTCAGTTAAAAGATGTGGATTCACGTTGGTATCCCATCTTGCGCAACATTTACAGAAATTTCTCCATCACAGACGCCAAAGTGATTAAAGCGCAAGAAAAAGTAACAAACCACGATGTCAAAGCAGTAGAGTATTTTTTGAAAAACAAAATGAAAGCTCTGGGTTTGAACAAATACTCAGAATTCATCCATTTTGGGCTCACATCACAAGATATCAACAATACAGCCGTTCCCTTGAGCGTCAAGCATGCCATTGAAAAAGAATACCTTCCCATTCTTCAAGAACTCATAGCTTTGCTTACAGAGAAAGGAAACGAATGGGGTTCCGTTTCCATGTTGGCACATACACATGGACAACCGGCTTCTCCCACGCGAATGGGCAAAGAGCTTTTGGTATTTAAAGCAAGACTTGAAGAACAACTCAAGTTGCTGGAGCAAATACCGTTTGCCGGCAAATTTGGAGGCTCAACAGGCAATTTCAATGCGCACAACATAGCCTATCCTCAAATTGATTGGCATAAATTTGCAGAGAAATTTTTAAATAAAACATTACGCCTCCAACGTTCTTTCCCTACCACACAAATAGAACATTACGACCATTTGGCGGCTCTTTGCCACAACTTGATAAGAATCAACACAATATGCCTTGATTTGGCCAAAGACATGTGGTCTTATATTTCCATGAATTATTTCAAACAACAGATAAAAGACCAGGAGATTGGTTCTTCTGCCATGCCTCATAAAATCAACCCCATAGACTTTGAAAACGCAGAAGGGAATTTGGGTGTGGCCAATGCACTGTTTGATCACATGGCTTGCAAACTGCCCATATCCAGACTTCAAAGAGATTTGACAGATTCTACCGTTTCTCGCAATCTTGGAGTGCCCATGGCGCATACTCTACTTGCTTTTAAAGCATTGCTAAAAGGCTTTGGCAAATTGTTCATCAACCGGGAAGCCATAGATAAAGACTTGGAAGACAATTGGGCTGTCATTTCAGAAGCCATTCAAACCATCCTCAGGAGAGAACATTACCCGCAACCCTACGAAACGCTCAAAGAATTGACGCGTACCAATTTGCATATTGACAAAGAATACCTGCATACGTTCATCAACGGACTGGATATTGACCAAGAAATCAAAGACGAACTGCTTCAAATTACTCCCTCAACCTATACAGGAAATTAGTATCCCAATTTTTATGAAAAAACCATTTGCCATGATGCTGTGCCTGACATTATTTGTAATGGCGCAAGCTCAACATATTGATTACAAAACATATTTCACACCGGAAAGGCTTCGTGTAGACCTTGTTTTCACAGGAAACGCTCAGACACAAGACGTGTTCCTGCATTCCTTACATAAAGAACCTCTGTGGGCAGGATCAAAAACAGTATTAATAGCTCCTTTTGACTATGGAGATTGTCGTTACAACGTCTATTCCACACAAAACGTTCTCTTGTTCTCCCGAGGATTTAATTCTTTATTTGCCGAGTGGACAACTACAGAGGAAGCTTTGGAAAAAGATAAAGCCTTTGCCACTTCTTTATGGATGCCGTACCCAAAAGACACCGTATGGTTTGAAGTATCGCAAAGGGTTTCGAGCACCGGAGCCTGGAAAGCATTAAAGAGGTTCCGTATTGAACCAACGGATGCACTCATTCGTGTAGAGGCTCCCGTTTGTGAAGCAGAAGCCCTCATCTACAACGGTCCCGTTGAAAACCACGTGGATCTTCTTTTTGTGGCGGAAGGTTATCAAGCTCATGAATTGGAGAAATTCAAACAAGATGCAGCGCGTTTTGCAGAATATCTTTTTGAATACGAACCGTTTACCTCTAGGAAGGCCGATTTCAACATATGGATACTTCCGTTGGAGTCACAAACTTCCGGTCCTTCTTTTCCGCAACATGGACTTTGGACTCAAACATCACTTTACAGTGCTTTTCATACTTTTTATCTGGAAAGATACTTAACCCTCCCAGACTTTTCGCCCTTGGGCAAAGCCGTATCGGGAGCCCCCTTCGATGCCTTATTCGTTATTGTCAATTCAGACATATACGGCGGAGGTGGTATTTACAATTATTACGGCATAAGTACTTCCGACCACAGTTTGAGTAAAGAGGTCTTTGTACACGAATTCGGACACAGTTTTGCCGGATTGGCAGATGAGTATTATACATCAGATGTAGCTTACATAGATATGTATCCTACAGACGTTGAACCATGGGAAGCCAACATCACCACTTTGGTTGATTTTGCTTCCAAATGGGAAGACATCATGCACTTGGAAGGAGTTGGCGTATATGAAGGCGCTGCCTATATGGCAAAAGGCATGTACCGTCCGGCTATAGATTGCCGCATGCATACGAACAACGCTCCGGCTTTTTGTCCCGTATGCCAAAGAGCCATCAATCGAGTCATTGATTCTTATACTAAATGAAATACAGTTTCTTTCTTTTTGATTTAGACAATACGCTCTGGGATTTTGATGCAAACGCCCGCGATTGTATAACTGAGCTGATTGATACGTTCCATTTGCAATCGTATATACAAGACCCGATAGCCTTCTATGATACGTATCATGCCAACAACAAAGCTTTGTGGAATTTGTATGAAGCAGGACAAATGAGTCAGAAAACCTTGCGTTCCAAACGTTTTGCCATGACTTTGGAACAGGCCGGAGTCCCCGATGCAGATACGCTGGCCCCGGAATTAGGAGAAGCGTACCTAGCATTGATGCCCACCAAAACAAAATTGGTGCCTTACGCCAAAGAAGTGCTGGAGTACCTGAAAAGCAAAAACGCAGGCATGGCACTTATTACAAACGGATTCAAAGAGGTGCAATACAAAAAAGTTGAAAGCAGCGGTTTGGATGCATTTTTTGGCCATCATATCTTTATCTCGGAAGAAGTGGGGTATCATAAACCCAATCCACGTATTTTTATAGCTGCACTCACAGCCATTAACGGAAAGAAAAAAGAAACGCTAATGGTAGGGGACCATTTTAGAAACGACATAGAAGGTGCGCAAGTGTTTGGAATTGATCAATATTTCTATAATCCTCAACGTCTTCCCTGCGATGGAGGCCCTACCTATATGGGACACGATCTGCGGGATCTGAAGGACCTGGTGAGACTATAAAAACATCTTCATTGTCTTTGTGAAAAAAATAATTTTCCCTTGCAAATTTTTCAAGGGAATCTTTATTTGATTGCAATTCCATCAAGTATTTTTCTGTTTGATGGATTTGTTCTTTATAGTATCTTTGTTGTGACTTGTTTTCGTTATAATCCTTTAGTGCACGAAACCAACCGATAAAACTGTTGTTGTCAAAAAACAGTATCCAAACCAAAAAGACAACAGTTACTATAAAGTATCTGTTTTTGAGCAACGCAGGAAGTCGGTCAAAAAAGGAACGAGAACGCATGAAGTTGGATTTTTCACAAATATAGCAGGTTTTTCAATATGCGACCTACACTCATCATCATGGCTGCCGGAATGGGGAGCCGCTACGGTAGCCTCAAACAAATGGACGGAGTGGGACCATCCGGAGAAACCTTAATGGACTATTCCATTTACGATGCTCTTGAAGCAGGCTTTGAAAACGTTGTCTTTGTCATTCGCAAAGACTTTATGGACCGGTTCAAGCAATTGTGTGCCAAACGATACGGCAACAACTTTCCTTATGATTTTGTCACACAAGATCTTGACAAATTACCGGTTGGTATACCTCCCGCACCCGGTAGAATAAAGCCTTGGGGTACCGGTCATGCTTTGTGGGTAGCGGCAAAGAAGGTGGACAAGCCTTTCGCCATTATCAATGCAGATGATTTTTATGGAAAAGATGCATTTTGTGTCTTGGCAGATTTTTTAAAACAACAAGACAAAGACTCAGGTTCTTATGCCATGCCCGGCTATAGATTGGAAAATACCCTTTCTCCTTCAGGTCCCGTGTCGCGAGGCATATGCAGTCGCAACCTAGAAGGATTGCTGACAAGCGTAACAGAACACTATGGCATCCAAAAAGAGAACGACGGAGCCATTGTAAGCCATACCGTACTGAGTGACGGTACCAAAGAATACCACCAACCGGCAGCAGATGCCCTCTGTTCTATGAATTGCTGGGGCTTTCTACCGGATATTTATGAAAAAACCACACAACGTATTAGACAATTCTTGACTCAATATAAAAACGACCTGTCTGCCGAATACCACCTTCCTACCTTGGTCAATGAAATCATCCAAGCAGAAGAAGGAAGGTGCCACGTATTGGAAACAACGGCACAATGGTTTGGAGTAACGTATAAAGAAGACCGCCCGGAAGTAGTCGACCGGCTGGCTGCTTTGCATACATCGGGAGCATACCCTACTCCCTTATTTCCTTAAATGTACATTTTATGAAAAAAATCCTCAATTATTACCGGCCCGGTCTTGGAGAATCTTGGTTGATTATGATTGGCATATTGCTGCTGGCCGGATCTGTTTTTACTGCTGTTGCTGCTTTCGTTCTTAATTATATTTTTCCGGGAACCCTTTCATTGAGCAATCCCAACGGATGGGCTATCCCCATCTTGTATATACTTCCCTTTATAGCAGTATTCCTTTTTGTTTGGTTAAGAGCTAAAAACAAATCCAAAGAAGCAGTGCATGGTGGTATGCCCGGCTATCCCAATCCTCCGGTACAAATAGGACAAGTTCCCCTTGTGTTTTTTATTTTGTTGCTCCCCGTCCTTATCATCAGCATGTCGGTCATTATGGATCCGCTTACCGAGTGGTTGGAAATGCCGGAATTTATAAAAGAAATGTTTGGGAAAATAACACAGACCAATATCCCGACTTTCATAGCCGTAGTCATAGCGGCTCCTTTGCTGGAAGAATGGTTAATCCGTGAAGTAGCTCTGAAGGGTATGTTGCAACACATGGCTCCTCACAAAGCCATCCTGTGGTCTTCCGTCATGTTTGGAGTCATTCACATGAATCCCTGGCAAGCCATTCCGGCATTTTTGATGGGATGTCTTTTTGGATGGTTGTACTACAGAACTCGATCCTACTGGACTTGTGTGGCATTGCATGCGTTAAACAATGGAATGTCTTTTTTCTTGGTGGCTGTCCTTCCGGCTACTATAGTAGAAGAATCGTTGCGCCATCTTGTAGGCAACCAAACGTTCTTTATAGCGCTTGGGCTCTCTTTGGCCGCTCTGGCGTTGTCCATTTTCTATCTGCACAAACATTTGGCTCCGGCCCCTTCCTTACGTATGCATTATGAACGCAACAACGTTGTATCCACTGACCTTTAAGCCTTTGCACAAAGAACGTGTATGGGGTTCGGAATCTTGGGTCCTGAGCGGTTTGGATCAAGATGCCTCCTTGATAGACAACGGGTTCCTAGCAGGAAATACCGTAAATGAAGTATTGGAAATTTACCTCTCAGATTTATTGGGTAGTGAATTGTACCATACAAGCGGCGACGAATTTCCCTTGCTGGCAAAAGAACTGCAAGTAAATGGTTTTCTATCCGTACAAGTACATCCGGACGACAAGACAGCTGCAGAAATGCATAATGCCTTTGGGAAAACAGAAATGTGGTATGTAAAAGACGCCGGTCCGGAAGCAAAACTGTATTTGGGATTCAACCGTTCCATGACGCCTGCGCTTTTTTACGAACATTGTCAAAAAAACACATTGCCGGAAGTGATGAATTGCATCACCCCTAAAAAAGGCGAATGTTATTACATTCCGGCCGGGCTCGTTCATGCTTGCGGTGGCGGCATTACGCTTGCCGAGGTTCAGCAAGTATCTGATATTACGTACCGCATATACGACTGGGGCCGAGAACACAATCCGGCGACGGCCAGAGAAATGCATGTGGATTTGGCCATTGACTGTATAGATTATTCCAAACACATCCCAACCCCTACCACCACCGGAGTGCTGGTAGACTCACCTTACTTTACCGTAACGTTGAAAGAGTGGGATAATCCTTTGGAAATAGATGGTTCCCGGCAAGATCGATTTACCTTATATATGGTCTTGGAAGGAACGATGTCCGTAGCCTATAACGAACAAATATACACTCCCTCTGAGGGAGGTTGCTTATTGATTCCTGCTTCATTGGATTATTGGAAGATCGTACCCGGTCCGCAAACGAAAATCTTGGAAATCACTCGTTAAAACCGCGTATTTTATCCAATTGACGGCGTTCTCTTTTTGTGGGACGCCCTGTTCCTTTTTGTCTGTAAATCACAATCGATTCACGAGGTTGCTGCAACTTGGCCAGTTCTTCTTCCGATGTACAGTCTTGGGCATAAAGCGGTACCTCTTTTGCCGGAAGGCGTCTTTCTGTTTTCTGCAATACCAAGTATGAATAATACACAGGTCCCTTCCTAACAACCAATGTGTCTCCTTCTTTTATGATACGAGAAGGCTTTACAGATACTTCATCTATCTTGACACGGCCTCCCTTGCACGCATCGGCTGCCAGTGCACGTGTTTTAAAAACACGTATAGCCCACAAATATTTATCAATCCGCATTTACCAAAGTCATAGCATGATCAATCCCATGCTTTACAAAAAGTTGAGCGGCATCAATGGCTTTTTGAGTTAGATAAGGCAATTCTTTTTCTTCTTCCTTATTCCAGGGACTGAGTACGTAATCTGCCTGGTATCCTCTTGGAAAATCGTCGCCTATGCCCAAACGAAGCCGGGCATAACCCGTTGTTTCCAATAGCAAAGCAATATGTTTCAATCCATTGTGTCCGCCATCGGTTCCTTTTGCACGTAAGCGCATCTTACCAAACGGCAAAGCTACATCGTCCGTAACAACCAAGATGTTTTCCAAGGGTATCCGCTCTTCCCGCATCCAATACCTGACTGCCTTCCCACTCAAATTGACATACGTGGAAGGTTTTAACAACCATATGGCTTTCCCTGCATATTTAACCTGAGCCATAGAGCCGTAACGCAACGTGGAAAAAGTGGTTTTATGAAGCTTGGCCCAAGCATCCAAAACAGCAAAACCTATGTTGTGCCGCGTACCTGAATACCCGGAACCTATGTTTCCAAGTCCTGTGATTAGGTAAGACATAATAAGCAAGAAAGACTACGCTTCCTCTGTAGCTTCCGGCGCTGTTCCTTCCGTTCCTTCTACTCCTTCTTCTGCTCCTTCTTCCTCTTCTCCTTCTTCTCCTTCTTCCAGTGCAGCTGCATCTGAAATAGAGGCACGCGTCATCTTAACCATACAGACGAGCGTTGTTTTGGGTGTCAAAATCTCTAGCTTGTCAAATGAAAGATCGCCTGCTGCAATAGAACTGCCTAAAGCCAATTTTGTAACATCCACATCCAAAGAATCGGGAAGGTCTTCCAAACGAGCACGAACAAACAGTTTTCTGCTCAAAACATACATCTTGCCTCCCTCACGTACTCCAATAGAGCTTCCTTTCAAAACTACAGGAATATAGACAGATACAGGTTTTTTCGGATCAATAGAAAGAAAATCCAAATGCAATATTTGCTCTAACAAAGGGTGGAACTGCGCTTGATGCAACAGACAAAGCTGTTCTTTTCCATCCACGTTAAGATTTACAATATACGAATTGGGGGTATAAATTAACGGCCTCAGTTCCTTTTCCGAAACGGAAAAATGAAGGGTTTCTTTGTTAGTACCGTATAATACACAAGGTACTCTCCCTTCTCTACGCAGTTGTTTAACGGCTGCTTTTGTGAAGTTGTCCCGCTTGCGGGCATTGATTTCTAATTGTTTCATACGTGTGTTCGTTAAAAGTGTTACTCAATTCGGGCTTTTCCCGAATCCCATGGCACCTTACCGGGGCACTGCCCAAAAGGCGGGCAAAAGTAATGAAAATCTATGTGTTTGCAAAATTATTCCACATACGGAATCCAATCCAGAAAGACGTTCCAGGAAGTGGATTCAAAAGCCGTTTGTGTACGAGGCAATGTAGAAACGGGAAGATAAACTGCCAATCCGGAAAAAGATTCAATAGGAATAGTAATAAAATCCTTGGTAGCTTTCTTAAAAACCACCGTATTTTCCAATGCTTCGGAAAACGAGACAAGGTCTTGAGCCGTTCCCAGGGCTGCAGCCACATTTTCTATATCCCAAAACACGTTTTCTGTGAGGCGATCATACGTTTGCAGGTTTTTACGATCTACAGATTCGGGATTCAGAGGGTTGTTTTTCAGTATGTCTTTAAAGGCTTGTGCCAACGCAGGAATACCGCTTGTTCTCACAAGAGAAATGGTGGCAGAACGGTAATATCCTCCTTGTTCTGCATACTCATACTTATTATAGTATGCGTTGCACAGCTCAATCAGACTTCTTTCTCCTCTATAGGGGAACAAACTGCTCGTAAGCTTATTGTATGGATATCCCGTATCTATAATTTCTGTAGGCGACCCCATAAGGTAGCGAGCCGTTTCTTTCAGATCATAATACGTTTGTATATCTGCCATCAGACAAGCATCAAAACATACGTATTCGTGATAATATTTTTTTAGGACATGTGCCAAATCGGGAATTTCCATCTCGTTCTTTCCGTCTTTTCCAAACGTTTTGGTTTGTGGATAAGCCGGGTCGTATATATCATATAAAAAAGGCGATACAACAGATTGCGGAGCAACCGTATATTTGGGCGTTTCGCCATACAGTCCTTCCGGAAGCCAACCTGTGCCATGAGACCAGAGAATCAATCCGTACGTTTTGGCCGGACAAGCGTCTCTTGTATGCTCTATCACTTGTTCCAATACAGATGGATGGGCAGAATTTACCGCTCCGTACCTATAGAGCGTATCGGGCTTTAAGGTATGGTTGCGGGATGTGATACGAATGAGAAAGGCCCCTACGCCTTTGCGATCTGTATATACAAAGAGCGCATGGTCTTCCGGTAAGCGTGAATGGTTCAGTATCTCTGCCATATTGGCTTCAGCCAAGTCTGTAAGGCTGTTATCGGCAGCCATATAGATTAAAAGACTATGGGTGTATCCGCTGCATGGAAAGAACCATCTCTCGCAAGCGGTCAAGGAAAGGCATAAAAAAAACAAGCCAAAAAGATTGCTTTTCTTCATAGCATGTAAAGATAATCTTTTTTTTATCTTTGTAAGGAGACATTTTCTTCAAAAAAGTATTGTATTATGAAAAGTTCAAACGTATTAGCATTTATGGGCGGAGCCTTACTTGGTGCCACCCTGGCCTTATTGTTTGCTCCTGCCAAAGGGAGTGAAACAAGACAAAAACTCAAAGAATCCATAGGTGAAGGAGTTGAAGACCTAAAACAAGAATACAAAAAGCATTTTCCCGTAAACCAGGAAGAGGGTCCGGATGAAGAGGCATAAAGAAATGAACATAAAAGATTCTGCTAAAGAATATCTGAGTCTGAAATCAGATGCCTTCAAATTGGGACTGGTAGAAAGCATCAGTGTAATCGTTAACCGTCTGCTGAGTGTTTTCCTGCTCATTTTGGTGCTTCTGATAGCCCTTGTTTTTCTGGCAACAGGAGCTACGCAATGGTTGGGACAATTGCTGGACAGCACGACGGCTGCTTCGTTGATTACGGGAGGCTTCTTTCTACTGCTGTTTATCATCTTGTTTTTACTGAGAAAAAGATTGTTCACCAACACGTTTGTAAAGCTGTTGGTCAATATCTTTTTTCGTGAGACAACCGATGTATTAAAGGAGGAGTAGATTATGAAAAGTAGGAGATTCATTTATTCGAGAATCCGTACCATCAAACAATTGAGAACGGAGCGTGAATCTTTGGAATGGCATATCAAGGGCATTGAAAATCGTTTTAAAAACAACATCCCCGTTTCGCCTTCCAAGGGAAGCCGGCTTGCCATATTCCTCCCGGTAGCCATTACAACGTTTACACTTGTACGTCAAATAAATCGTTGCGTACAAAGAATTCGCGAAAAATAATACAACTATGAGATATATGAGAATCGCCTTTGCTTGCTTGGCAGGCCTGGCAGGTTTGTCTTGTGCCAATGGCAACAAACCTGTCAAACAACAAGAAGATACATTCAAGTACCTTGTTGACGAATTTGCAGACATCAAAATCATCCGTTACCGTATCCCCGGCTGGGAAGATCTCACGCTGCAACAAAAATCTTTTATTTATTATATGGGAGAAGCAGCCAAAAGCGGCCGAGATATTTTCTGGGATCAAAACTTCAAGTACAACCTGGACGTAAGAAAATGTTTGGAAACCGTTCTGGAAACATATACAGGAAATAGAGACACACCTGAATTCCATCAATTTCTAGTATACGCAAAGCGGGTGTTTTTCAGCAACGGCATTCATCATCATTATGCAGAAGAAAAAATCATTCCGGAATGTCCGGCATCATATATAGAAAGCCTTTTGCAGGAATCTGAATGCGAAGAAGAAGACATAGAACGGCTTACAGATATCATGTGCAATCCCAATACCTATAAAGTACGTAGGAATACGGGAAAAGACGGCGATATCCTGCTTACCTCCTCCACCAATCTCTACAGCGGTGTCACCCGCAAACAAGCAGAAGCGTTCTATGCAGGTTTGGAAGATCCTTCAGATGCCAATCCGGTGGAACACGGCTTGAACAGCCGCTTAGTTCTTAAAGACGGAATAGTACAAGAAGAAGTATACAAAACAGATGGAAAATACGGTCCTGCCCTGGAACAAGTATGTCATTGGTTGGAAAAAGCAGCCGAAGTAGCGGAAAATCCCCGTCAAGCCGAATACATCCGCACACTTATAACATACTATAAAACAGGAGATTTGGCACTGTGGGATGCTTTTAATATTGCATGGGTTCAAGACACGGACCTTTTTGCAGATTTTATCAACGGATTTATAGAGGTATACGCAGACCCGATGGGCAGAAAAGGAGCTTGGGAAGCGCACGTGAATTTTAAAGACGTAGAGGCTTCGCGCCGGACTGAAATCATCAGCAACCAAGCCCAGTGGTTTGAGAACCATTCTCCCGTAGACCCGCGTTTTAAAAAGAAAGAAGCGACAGGCGTCTCGGCAAAGGTCATCAACGTGGCTATGCTGGGTGGCGAATCGTACCCGGCTACGCCTATTGGCATAAATTTGCCCAATTCCGACTGGATTAGAAAAGAATACGGGTCAAAATCCGTCACCATTGCCAACATCACACAAGCGTACGACAAGGCGGCAGAAGAATCGCCCAAGAGCATGCTTGCCGAGTTTTCTTTAGACGAAGAAGAGGCGGCTTTCTTGAAAGAATACGGAAGCCTTACGGGGAACTTACATACAGACCTTCACGAATGTTTGGGTCACGGGTCGGGACAACTCTTGCCCGGCGTGTCTCCCAATGCCCTGGGAGAGTATAGTTCTACTTTGGAAGAAGTGCGGGCAGATTTGTTTGCTTTGTACTACATAGCCGATGACAAACTGGTAGAATTGGGCATTTTGCCCAACCAAGAAGCTTACAAAGCAGAATACATCAATTACATACGGAACGGTTTGTTTACCCAGCTGGTGCGTATTGAGCTAGGGAAAGACCTTACTCAGGCACATATGCAATGCAGGCAATTGATTGCAAAATGGGTTTTTACCAACGGAAACGCTATAGAACAAGTTGTCAAAGACGGGAAAACGTATTTTGCCATCTGTGATTACGAAACACTCCGCTCCCTTTTTGCTACGTTGCTATCAGAAGTACAACGAATCAAATCGGAAGGCGATTACGGTGCAGGAAAAGCCTTGGTAGAACAATACGCCATAAAAATAGATCAACCGCTGCATGCAGAAGTACTGAAACGATATGCTGCTTTAGAATTAAAACCATACGGAGGTTTCATAAATCCCAATTTGGTGCCGGTATACGACAAAAAGGGAAGATTGAAAGACTTCAACCTGGAATACGCGGCTGATTTTCTGCAACAACAGCTCTCTTACGGAAAAGCTTACGGATTTTTGTAACGGAAAAGTTCCTCTGTAGCCAAAGCTATTTTAGTTACTGAAAAATCATCGCCCCGGGGAAAAACCCAGAAAGAGTCGTTTAATGTATTGAGATCTACACAATCTCTTTTGTACTTGCCGTAATTGTATTCTATGTGGCACGAATAGAGCCCTTGTGCCGGCATAAAAAAGGTATATTCTTTTCCGTCATGGACGCCTTCCAGCCGGAATCCGTCCATATCGTGTATAAGCGTTGTTTCTCCATACTCAACCAGTCCTCTGGAATTGGGCAACAAGCGCAAATCTGCCTTCTTGGTAAAACTATACACCCCGGCCTCTACCTCTGCCCTCACCTGCAACCTCTCCCATTCATACCAGTCGGGTATATGAGAAAAGTGCGTTTCTCCCTCTGTAGCCTGCAATTCTCCATACTCAGACATGGTCCAGCGTTTTCCGCAATGGTTGCACCAGAGTTGAGCTCCTCCCGAATCCATCTTGTACTCGGTTTTGCATGACGGACACTGGTACAACACTTTGTGCAAACCGCGTGCCCTGTTCTTGTACCGTACCCTTATCTTGTTTTCACGTTGCCAAGCAAAATCATCGTATTCAAAAGCATCGTTGAGAATATCATTGATCTGATCAAATGTCATTTCTTCTGCTTGCTGCTGTGTGAGGACTTGTGTCATGACAGCCCGGGTACGCACCCCCCGTGAACGCGTGTTCCAGAATGGGGAATCAATGTGGTGTCCGCTCGTCATAAGGGTTACAACCGGCACGTTCAGGTATTTTACCAATTTCCCCAAAGACGGCGGAAGAACGGCCTTTGTTCCGCAAAGAGAATACCGTGCTTCCGGATAAACAGCTGCAATTTTCCCGCGATCGGTTACTGTCTGCAGATGGCGTATGAGCCCCACATCGTTTGTAAACTTACGTTTTCCAATACAACCCACCCGACGCATAAGCCACTCCAGGCCTATAAAGCCGTCTATGGCCACTACATAAAAAGGCTGGTGTGGAAAGACGGCCACAGTTGCTACGGTAAAATCGTAAAAAGCATTGTGGTTACACAACAACAAATAAGGCGGCTTTACTTGTTCCATACCTGTTTTGGTGATTTTTGAACGCTTGAACCAAAACTGGGGGAACGTAAGCAGCCAGATGACAGGCCTTAAGTACCAACTTACCGGCCTGGGCGCTTTGGCGAGGTCAAAACGCTTAACTTCGCGCAACGGAAAAAAGTTTATGGCGTATTTCATGCGGCAAATATATACAAAAAGTAAAATTCATTTTCCTATTAAAATTTATTGTTTATCTTTGTTTATTACATATTGGCTTAATATTATTAACCCTATAAACTAATTATTAACCTAAAAACAAGACAGATGAAAAAATTCCTTTTATTGACTTTGTCAGTCATGATGGGGGTTTCGGCATTGTTTGCACAGCAAAGGGTTACCGGTACGGTAACTTCAGCAGAAGATAATGCTCCCCTCCCCTATGTGACAATTGTTGTTGGCGGGACAACCATTAGCGCACAAACAGACCTTGATGGTGTCTATTCCATTAATGTACCCGCCGGAAGCAATTCGCTCACATTTTCATACGTTGGGATGGAAACAGTAACCGTCCAGATTGATAATAGATCTGTTGTGAATGTTGAAATGCTGCCGGCAGCGGAAATGCTACAAGACATTGTAGTTGTCGGATACGGTGTAACCCGTAAATCTTCATTCGTCGGATCTGCTTCTGTTATGAGTGGAGAAAAACTGGAGAAAATGCAATCCTCCAACATTTCCAAATCTTTGGAAGGTGCCTTGGCAGGAGTGCAAATTACCAGTAGTTCCGGTACTCCGGGATCCGGTGCTTCAATTTATGTGCGCGGTATCGGTTCCATCTCTGCCAGTCAGGCTCCCCTGATTGTAGTAGACGGTGTACCTTATGAAGGTTCTTTGAACTCTATACCTTCCCAGGATATTGAGTCCATGACCATTCTAAAAGACGCTGCAGCCAACTCTATTTACGGAGCACGTGGTTCTAACGGTGTTATTGTGATTACCACAAAACAAGGTCGTGCAGACCGCGTACGCGTTTCTTTTGAAGGACGTGTAGGTATCAACGACCGTGCAGTGCCTGCTTACAATATTATTTTAGATCCGGGCGAGTTTTACGAAATGGCTTGGGAATCTATCA
>Ga0265293_10008446_pt1 | contig 15245 bp, 10 predicted proteins | sample Munlanlewell138R_FD_192505 | JGI IMG/M metagenome (GOLD analysis project Ga0265293, IMG submission 192505) | Leachate microbial communities from a municipal landfill in Southern Ontario, Canada - Leachate well 138R | ecosystem: Engineered > Solid waste > Landfill > Unclassified | place: Canada...
GGACTATCGAGCCGCTCTCGTCGGCGTCGAAGTCGAGGCGGGTGACGCGCTCGCCGCGCTCCACCTCGTCGACCATCTCGGCCTCGTAGCGGTCCACGCGCTTCTGCATGGCCTTGGCGCGGCGGTGGAGCTTCTCGTTCTGGCCCGCCCACTTCTTCATGCGGTCCGTGGCGGCCTGCAGGCGGTCTCGTTCCTTCTCCTGATCCGCTCGCTGCTGCGCCTGTAGGCGCTCGGACTCGGCTCTGGCCGTGCGGTACGCGGTCGGGTTGCCGGGACCGTGCCGCAAGTTGCCGCGGCTCACTTCGGCCGTGCGGCTGGCGGCGCCGTCGAGGAACGCGCGGTCGTGCGACACCAGCAGGGCGGCGCCCGGGTAGCGCGACAGGTGGCCCTCCAGCCAGGTGCGCATCTGGATGTCCAAGTGGTTGGTGGGCTCGTCGAGCAGCAGAACGTCGGGTTGCGCCATCAGCAGCTGCGCCAGGCCCAGGCGGGTGCGCTCCCCGCCGGACAGTTGCGCCACTGGCTGGTGGTGCCGCTCGGCGAACCCGAGCGCGCTGAGCACGGCGTCGCGGCGGGCCCGGCGGGCGTAACCGCCGCGCCTCTCGAAGGTGGCGTGAAGCTGCTCCCAGCGCCTGTACACCTCGGGGTCGTCGAGGCCGGCCGCCTCGAGCTCCTGCAGGCGCTCCTCCAACACGTCCAGCTCGGCGAAGGCGCGGGCGGCCACGTCGACGACGGTGGTGCCCTCCTCGAAGCGTGGGTCCTGCTCGAGGTAAGCCAGCGTGGCGTCGTCGGCGAGGAACACGCGGCCGCCGTCCGGCTCCTCCATGCGCGCCAGGAGCTTGAGGATGGTGGATTTGCCGGAGCCGTTACGGCCGATGAGCGCCACGCGGTCGCCGTCGCGGAGTTCGAGGGTGGCGTCCTGCAACACCACCTGCTCTCCGTACACCTTCTCGACGGCGTGAATCGCGGCCAGCAGCATGAGGTCAAGTCTACCCAGAGGGCGCAGCAGAAGGCCGGGGCGTTATGACGCCCCGGCCGGTTACGCATGGGTTCCTTGCGGGCGGCGCTTACTCGAAGCGCAGGTTGTGTTCGCTCTCCATGTCGAACGCGTGCAGCTTGTCGAGGCGGGCGAGGAACTCGACCTCGTCGCCGGCGTGCACGTCGGCGTGCGGATCGACGCGCGCCACGATGGTCTGGTCGCCGCCAACCGTGGCGATGATGTGGGTCTCGGCGCCCAGCGGCTCAACCACTTCCACGGTGGCCCGGATGACGTTATCGCTCCGGGGAATGTCGGTGTAACCGCTGAGGTCGATGTCTTCCGGCCTAACACCGACGTAGACCTTCTTGCCGTTATGCCCGCCCAGCTTGCCGAGCAGCTCGTCGGTGGGCTTGAGGTCGAACTGCGGGCTGCGCAGGTGCCCGTCTTGCACGGTGCCGACCATGAAGTTCATGGCGGGCGAACCGATGAAGCCAGCCACGAACTTGTTTACGGGCTTGTCGTACAGGTTGATGGGGCTGTCGACCTGCTGGATGTAACCGTCCTTCATGACCACGATGCGCGTACCCATGGTCATGGCCTCGACCTGGTCGTGGGTCACGTACACGGTGGTCACGCCCAGGCGCTGATGCAGCTTGGTGATGCTGGCGCGCATCTCGACACGCAGCTTGGCGTCGAGGTTAGAGAGCGGCTCGTCCATGAGGAACACCTTGGGCTCGCGCACGATGGCGCGACCCAGCGCGACGCGCTGGCGCTGTCCGCCCGAAAGCTCCCGCGGGCGCCTCTCAAGCAGGTGCTCGATCTGCAGCACGCCAGCAGCCTCACGCACACGCCTGTCGATCTCGGCCTTAGGGGTGTGACGCAGGCGCAGCCCGAACGACATGTTCTGGTACACGTTCATGTGCGGGTACAGCGCGTAGTTCTGGAACACCATTGCGATGTCGCGGTCCTTGGGCGGCACGTCGTTCACGATGCGGTCGCCAATGCGGACGACGCCGTCGCTGATCTCTTCGAGCCCCGCTATCATTCGCAGGGTGGTGGTCTTGCCGCATCCGGACGGACCGACGAAAACCATGAACTCCTCGTCCTTGATGTGGAGCGAAAAGTCGCTTACGGCGGTAACGTTACCGAACCGCTTGTAAACGTTCTCCAGGATGACTTCTGCCACTGGCTGGCCCTCCTAAGGCACGGTGGGATGGGGCTTCCTTATCGGTCGAGAATATCACAGGCCCGTAATGAGCCGGTCAGGGGCACAAGGCGGCTGCCGTGCGGGCCTAGGCGATGACCTCTACGAGGCGCCCGCGGATGCTAGCGGTGGTCCCTGCGAGGTCGACCGTGGCGAACCGAATCCTGTGACCCTGAATGCTCACAGTCTCTAGGTACGAGTCGCCGACAGACGGGTGCAGGAGGATACCCGTCGCGGAGTCAGCCAACTGGTCACCGCTGCCTGCCTGCGTTCGAAGGTAGGCATAAATCTGGTACAGGTACCCGGACCTAAGGGTTTCGCTGCGGTACCAGCCGCTCGCCAGCAGGGCATTGAACTTCGTGTCGATCACTATGCGTTGGTGCTCTTCCCTGTTCTCCAAGATCATGTCTGCACGCATGTTGGGGAGGATCTTCTCAACCGTGCTCGACGCGTCCTCAGCCGGCCAGTGCAGCAAGGCATTAGGGCGTACACTCCACCCCTTCTCCGAGAGCACAGTCGCGTAGTAGCCAGCTACCCCCTTCTCGAATAGCCGACGGACGAAGCTGACGTCGCGGTCCGGAAGCGGCATGTGTGCGGCTCCCACAGATTCGGTTGGAAGCGCCAACTCGAACGCGAGGCGTGCGGCTGCCAGCATTCCCCGGTCCGCAGCGTCGTTCCTACCGAGGCGCTCCAACGACATCTGGCTCTTGGACGGCCGCTCACCCACCACCCCCATGCGCCTCAACCAACCGGCGAGAACCCGGCATTCGTGAGCGAGGTCAGGCCGCGTAACTATGCTTGCCATGCGTTCCAGCGCGGAGCGAACAAGGCGGTTCCTTGGCGTATCTGCCGTGACTTCCTCGAAACGGCAGGCGACCTGCCCCCTGTCAAGCAAGCGGTGCCTGGTTGTTGTTAGGTGGTCGATTCGACCCCGGACTCTGGTCACGACCGCATGACGCTGCTGGTACCCCAGGCTGGGACTGCGGCGCAACCGGCGCGAGACCTGGTGCGTGAGGATCTCTGCCACCAGGTCTGGGATGTCGTCGGGATTCTCTTCCAATGCGACCCTGGAGGCGCCGAGTTCTCTATACAGGTCAGATGCGTAAAGCATGAGCAGCCACAGGTTCGCGACTGGAATCGCGCCGATGCGCTGCGCCCGCTTCGAGTCGGAAGCGGAGCTGACGACGCCTCCTGCGACCACTAGAAGCCGAGTAACAGGCGAGCCTTAGCCGACTGCGCCCGTTGCGGTGAATCAAACCAGTACTCGTCTAGGAGGGGTCCTATCTCGGTTTCCACAACTTGTCGGAACCACACTCGGCCATCCTCGATGCGTGACCCAGCTGTCGGGGTCACGTAGCTGTGACCGATGCGGTACTGAAGCCCGAGGCTCACGTCCGACGTGATCTCCTCGTTCAGTTCGTTCATGCGCGCCTCGATCAGGTCAAGGACGCCTGCAACGAACTCGAACTTGGCCGCCATCCAACTCCGCCAGGGCTGACCGAACGTCGGTTCGAGGTCCAGGAAGGCGAAGCGCCGTCTGAAAGCGAAGTCGACCAGAGCGAGTGACCTGTCGGCTACGTTCATCGTGCCGATGATGTAGAGGTTGTCCGGCACGTATACACGCTCTCCTGCGCGGTGGCTGTAGGTCAGCTCCAGCGCTTCGGAGGGCGATCGCTTGTCTGCCTCCAACAACGTGAGCATCTCACCGAATATCTGCGCGGGGTTGCCGCGGTTTATCTCCTCGATCACGACTACGTACTTGTGGCGCGGGTTCGCGGCAGCCAGCTCGATAACGTTCATGAGGGGGCCGTCCATGAGTTTCAGTTTTCCGTCGCCCGTCGGTCGCCAACCCCTGACGAAGTCCTCGTACGAGAGGTTGGGGTGGAACTGGAAGGAGCGCACCCGCGAATCGTCCTTCTCACCTATCAGCGCAAGCGCGAGCTTCTTCGAGAGCCACGTCTTGCCCGTTCCCGGTGGTCCCTGCAGGATGATGTTCTTCTTGTCCCGCAACCGTTCGAGCATGTGCTTCAACCTGTCGCTGCCGATGAAGCTACCCTCGTCCACGATGTCCTGCAGTGTGTACGTGCCGGTTGAGACGGGTTCCTTCGGCACGCTGCCCCGGTAGTGGGCGGCCGCCTGTGACAGCTCCGGCGGCGAGTGAACGGGAGAGCCGTCTTCTTCGAAGCGGGCGGCGAGCTTGTCGAGGAGCTCCAAGTAGAGCGCGCCACTGCCCTCACCTCTGGGAGCGGCGTCCGGGACTTCAAGGCGCAGGACCTCCCTGATGTAGCGCCTCGATTTCCCGTCGATGCTGACGTACGCCCACGGTCGGGCCCAGTGCAGGCCCTTCGTCAGTCGCCAACCAGCACCGGGGCGGTCGCTGGCCGCATCGTAGGCGGTCAGGAACTCATCGACGGTGGTCCCGCTCCCTGACTCATCGTCAGCGAGCGCCAACCCCGCCTCGAACAGTTTCCAGAGCACGTCGATGTCGTCGCTGTTGCGGTCCTTGGCGAAGTTGAAGAACCAGAACCTCATAGGGTTCACTTCGGGCACGTCTTCTAGTGTGGCTGGCACTTCTGCGCCAACACCCAGCAGGTCGGCTAGAACCTTCGCGACTTCACGCCGCCCACTATCTGAGGTGCCCCTGTTGAAGAGTGCCAACACCGTGAAGGGGCAGATATCGGCTAAGGCCGCGGCGGTTCCGTCGGGGTGCTGGTCGATCAGTTGCAGTGGACCGTCTAGGCGAGCGAGGCCCGTTTGAACGAGCTCGGCTAGTTCACTACGGCGGTCACGGTAGGTCAGGAGTTTCGATGCGAACTCTTCGTAGAAGCTGGGCCAGCTGACCAGCGAAGAGTCGTGGACTATGTCGCCGAAGCGCTCCCGCCAGTAAGGGAGGTTGCGGAAGTAGTCGATGTCCTGCGCCGCGCCCTCGAAGGTGAAGGCTATGAGGGCGTCGGTGCTGGCTGTTCCCGGGACCACTTTCCAGATGGTGCGTTGGTTCGTATAGAAGTACCAATGCCTATGCGGTTCTACCGGCGTCCAGTCGACGCGCAGATGGCGTCCATCGCGTAGGTTCTCGGTGACGACGCCGGTCGCCTTTATCGCCAGAACCGACGCCAGGTTGCCGTTCGTTTCGAACGGCAGGCCGTACTTCTGGTTGTAGGAGGACTTGATGGCGATCCGGTCGCCCACGCGGATCGACTTGACCTCCTCGAGGTACCTGTCCTCGTAACCGTTCACCCAGATGCCTTCTGAAATGAAGCGCTCGGTCTGGTCCTCGGTTCCCTGACCGTAAGAGGCGCCTACGAACCAGCTGGGCCTATCCCCGATCCCGTCCGCCGCTGTGCTCATGAGTTGCTTCCCCTCGGGCCCTGAATGGGCGTTTTCCACAGGGTGACTCTTGCCGCGCTTCTGCGTCGAGCGAATCGTTTACAAGCTCTGAGTGGTGCGCGGCACTGCTGTTGCAGCGCAGTGGTCGAGCTGTCCATCAATGCCAGAGCCCGCCACCCTGGATGGGTTCCAGGAGTGGCGGGCTCTTAGCAGTTTTGGTGGAGGCGGCGGGAGTCGAACCCGCGTCCGAAACCGCCTCAGCAGGGCTTCTACGCGTGTAGCCGTCGATTGGTTTTGGTCGCTGGCCTGGCTCGTCGGCGGGCCTGGTCAGCGCTTAGACGTCATTAGTCTCGCCTTGGGGTCAACGTCCGAACCTTACGGCCAGCCCACTTTAGGACGTTCGGTCCGGCGAGCCATGGGCGGGGCTTCCGGGGAACGCTAACTGCGATTAAGCAGCCAGAGCGTAGTTGTTGTTGCCAGTTAAGGCGTTTGCAGTTTGTTGACGCGGCCAACTGCACCCGCGACGCGCGGCCTCTACCTTGGAACGGTACCGTCGAAACCGTGTCGCCCCCAGTAGGACCTACTCTCGGCGCGCTACGCTTCGTGCCGAGCACCAAGTAGTTTAGCAGGTATACGCGCTATATACTGATGCCCATGGCACTAGCCGTGAAGATGCAGGGCATCACCAAGCGCTTCCCGTTGGTGCTCGCTAACGACAACGTTGACTTCGAGGTCGAGTGGGGCGAGGTGCACGCGCTCATCGGCGAGAACGGCGCCGGCAAGAGCACCCTCATGAAGATCCTCTACGGCATGCAGCAGCCCGACGAGGGCACCACGCTGCTGGACGGCCAGCCGGTCACCATTCACTCGGCCCGCGACGCCATAAACCTGGGTATCGGCATGGTGCACCAGCACTTCATGCTGGTGGAGCCGCTCAGCGTGGCCGAGAACCTGGTGCTGGGCTCCGAGCCGCGCAAGGGGCCGCTCCTCGATTACGGCGCGGCCAGGCGCCGCACGCGCGAGCTGATAACCGAGTTCGGGTTCGATATCGACGCCGACACCCGCATCGACGACCTGCCGGTGGGCCTGCAGCAGCAGGTTGAGATCCTCAAGGCGCTGTACCGCGAGGCGCGCGTGCTGATCATGGACGAACCCACCGCGGTGCTCACGCCGCAAGAGACGGTGGGGCTGTTCAGGTTCCTGCGCGAGTTCGCCGCCAAGGGCAACGCCGCCATCTTCATCTCCCACAAGCTCGATGAGGTCATGGAGATCTGCGACCGCATGAGCGTCATGCGCGACGGGCAGATGATAGGCACCGTCAAGCGCGAAGAGACCGACCAGCGCCGCCTGGCCAACATGATGGTCGGCCGCGACGTGCTGCTGAGGGTCGACAAGACCCCGAGCGACCCGGGCGAGGGCGCATTACAGGTCAAGAACCTCGTCCTCAAGCACCCCATCAAGCCGTGGAACGTCATCAACGACGTGTCGTTCACGCTGCGCACGGGCGAGATCCTCGGTATCGCCGGCATCGAGGGCAACGGCCAGTCCGAGCTGGTGGAGGTCATCACCGGCTTGCGGCCGGCAGATTCGGGCACGGTGCATATCGATGGTCACGACCACGTTGAGCTTAGGCGTAAGGTCAGCACGGGCCTCAACGAGGTCACCGAAGCCAGCGCCCGCTACCGCCGCGAGCTGGGCCTCAGCCACGTGCCCGAAGACCGCAACGGCAGGGGCCTGGTGACCCAGTACACGGCCGCCATGAACTCCATCCTCGGCGACCACTACCACGCGCCGTACTCCAACAAGATCGGCATCCTCGACGAGACCGCCATAGAGGATCACGCCAGGCGCCTCATCAAGGATTACGATGTGCGCCCCACCGATCCCAACATCACGGTGTCGCACTACTCGGGCGGTAACGCACAGAAGCTCATCGTGGCGCGCGAGCTGGAGCGCAAGCCGGCAGTGCTGGTCATGGCTCAGCCCACGCGCGGCGTCGACATCGGCGCCATCGAGTTCATCCACCGTCAGATCGTCGACGCGCGCGACGCCGGCATCCCCGTGCTGCTGGTGTCGGCCGACCTGAACGAGATCCTCTCGCTGTCGGACCGGATCATCGTCATGTTCGAGGGGCGCATCATGGGCGAGCTCAGCCAGGCCGAAGCCACGCCCGAGCGACTCGGGCTGCTGATGGCCGGCTCGACCGACAAGGACGCCGCGCCCGCCGTCTGAACCGCGCAGCGCGCTGACAGGCGGCTGACAGTGTGGTTCTACATTCCGGACAGGTAAACCACGCCCGGCGCCCGAGTGCCGGGCGCTCCGGAAGGGACCACACATGAAGAAGAACGTACTCAAGCTCGCCCTAGCTGCCGTCCTGGCTGTGGGCACCATCGGCTCCGCGCAGCAGAACGTCGACATCACCGGCGCCGGCGCCTCCTTCCCCGCCCCGCTCATCGCCACCTGGGCCGACCTCTACCGCGACGTCACCCGCGGCGCAGTCATCGTTAACTACCAGTCCATCGGCTCCGGCGGCGGCATCCGCAACTTCATCGACCAGACCGTTCACTTCGGCGCCACCGAAGCGTTCCTCAACGAGCAGCAGCTGGCCGACGCCCGCGCCGGCACCGGCGGCGAGGCGTACAACCTCCCCGTTACCCTCGCCGACGTAGTGGTGACCTTCAACGTGCCCGGCCTCGAAACCGGCCTTGTGTTCGACGGCGCGGTGCTGGCTGGCATCTTCTCCGGCAACATCATCACCTGGAACGACGCTGCCCTTCAGGCGCTGAACCCAGGCGTAGAGCTGCCGAACATGCTCATCAACGTCGTGCACCGCGCCGACGGCTCGGGCACCACCAACATCTTCACCAGCTACCTCTCCAGCGTGTCCGAAGAGTGGGCGGCCAACATCGGCGCCGGCACGGCCGTTGAATGGCCCACGGGCGTGGGCGCCAGCGGTAACGAGGGCGTGGCCGGCCTCATCGCGAACACCCCCGGCACCATCGGCTACAACAGCCTCGTGTACGCCACCCTCAACGACATCAGCTACGGCTACGTGGTCAATGCCTCCGGCAACGTCATCGAGCCGAGCCTGGCCGCCACCTCCGCCGCCGGTAACGTGCCCCTGCCCGCCGACACCCGCGTGCTGATCGTGAACACCGAGCACCCCGAGGGCTACCCGATTTCCGGCTTCGCGTGGTCGCTGTTCTACGAGAACGCCTCGGCTAACAAGGCGTTCACCAGCCGGGCTCAGGCCGAAGAGACCGTGCGCTTCCTGGTGTGGGCAATGACGGAAGGTCAGAACTACAGCGAGCTGCTCGACTTCGCCCGCCTGCCGCAGGCCGCTGTTGACCTCAACCTGGCGCGCCTCGCTCAGGTGAAGTGGGACGGCGAGAACATCGGGCAAGCCATCGTGGACGAAGTCCGCTAAACTCTAAAGCAACCGACCGTGGCGCGGTGGCGAGGACCGGCAGTAGCTGGCGCTCGCCACCGCCCGGACATGTAGGGAGCCGGACTTGCGTACCAACACCCGCCCAGGCGGCCGCATAGGCGACAAGGTCTTCCTGACGGCCCTCACCATCTTCGGCCTGTCGGTCGTGGCCATAGCGGTACTGATGGCTTACACGCTGGGCCGCGACTCCGTGGAGCCCATACAGCGCTTCGGCTTCTTCGGTTTCCTCACGGGTATCCGCTGGGACCCGGTGAGCGGCAACTTCGGGGCGTGGCCGTTCGTGCTCGGCACGCTCATCACCTCCGTTGCCGCACTGGCACTATCTTTCCTGCCGGCCCTCGGGCTGGCTATCCTCAGCGCCGAGTACGCCCCCAAGTGGCTGGCCACGGGCATCGATTACATCGTCGACCTGCTGGCCGCCATCCCCAGCGTGGTGCTGGGCATCTGGGGCATCCTGGTGTTGGCCCCAACCTTGCGCGACAACGTTTACCGGCCCATTTACTCGTGGGCCCTGGAGAACGCCCCGGGCCAGGTCGCCTGGCTGGGTAACCCCACCGGTTACGGGCTGGTAACGGCCACTCTGATCCTAGCCCTGATGATCGTGCCGTACACCACCGCACTGGCGCGCGACGCCATCAGGCTGGTGCCCGGCGAGCAGCGCGAGGCTGCCTGGGGCCTGGGCGCCACCCGCTGGGAGGTGCTGCGCATGGCCGTGCTGCCGTACGCGCGTGGCGGCATTGCTGCGGGCGCGGTGCTGTCGTTCGGGCGCGCGCTGGGCGAGACCATGGCCGTGGCGATGCTGATAGGCAACTCGTCGCGCCTGCCGCTAACCCTGTTCGGTCCGGCCTCCTCCATGCCCTCCGTCATAGTGAACGAGTTCCGCGAGGCGGTCGACGCCTTGCACCTCAGCAGCCTACTGGCCATAGGCTTCTACCTGTTCATCATCTCCCTGGTGGTCAATCTTGGTGCAGCCTGGATTCAGCGGCGCCTGGTGCCCGGAAACGCGGGCGTCTGATGAACCTCCGCAGGCGCTACTGGCGCGACCGCGTGATGGTGGGCCTGATCATCCTGGCCAGCCTCGTGGTCCTCACGCCGCTCCTAATCGTGCTGTGGTACGTGGCCAGCCAAGGGATCAGCGCCCTGAACCTCGACTTCTTCACCAAGGACCTGGGCTCGCCCACGCGCGCGCAGTTCGGCCAGCCCACCGGCCTGGCGCAAGCGATAGCCGGCACGTTCGTTATCGACATGACCGCGCTGCTGCTCGCCGTGCCCGTTGGTATTGGCGCGGGCATGATGCTGGCCGAGTACAAGGAGCACCCCCTCAACCCGCTGCTGCGGGTGCTGAACGACACCATGAACGGCATGCCAGCCATCCTCAAGGGGCTGCTCATCTTCACGCTTGTGGTGCGGCCCTCAGGCACGTTCTCCGGCTTCGCGGGCGCACTGGCGCTGGGCATCGTGATGCTGCCCATAATCGCCCGCGCCACGGAGGGCGCGCTGACGCTGGTGCCGTGGTCCATCCGCGAGGCGGGACTGGCGCTCGGGCTGCCGCGCTGGCGCGTGATCCTGGCCGCGGTGCTGCCCGTGGCGCGGCCCGGACTCGTAACCGGCGTGCTGATCGCCTTCGCGCGCGCCGCCGGCGAGGCCGCGCCGCTGCTGCTCACGTCGCTCGGCAACAACTTCCTGCCGCGCAACCCGTGGAACCCGCTCGAGTACCTCACCAAAGCCGCCGACACCCTGCCGCAGCGCCTTTACAGCCTGGCGGTTAGCCCTTACAAGCAGTGGCACGCCATGGGCTGGGCGGCCGGCATCATCCTGTTGCTGCTCGTTATCGTGGTGTTCCTGGTGGGGCGCTACCTGACCCGGAGGAACCCGTGACCATGACCGAAACCGCGAAGGGCCCCCGCATCCGCATGGAGACCCGCAACATCACCGTGGATTACGGCAACGGCCGCGGGGTGCGCAACGTGACGCTGTCGTTCGAGGACCGCAAGGTGAACGCTCTCATAGGCCCCTCGGGCTGCGGCAAGACCACCTTCCTGCGCGCCCTGAACCGCATGCACGACCTCATGCGCGGCGTGAAGGTAACGGGTGAGGCGCTGCTAGACGGCGAAGACATCTACGCCCCCGGCGTCGACCCGGTAACCGTGCGGCGCCGCATCGGCATGGTGTTCCAGAAGCCCACCCCCTTCCCCACCATGTCGATCTTCGACAACGTGGTGTCGGGCCTCAAGCTCGTGGGTATTCGCGACCGCGCGCAGCTGGCGCAGGTGGCTGAGCGCAGCCTGCGCCAGGCCGCCCTGTGGGACGAGGTGGCGGACCGCCTCAAGAGCCCCGCGTCGCGCCTCTCTGGCGGGCAGCAGCAGCGCCTGTCCATCGCCCGCGCCCTGGCGGTTGAGCCCGACGTGCTGCTCATGGACGAACCCACCAGCTCGCTCGACCCGGCCGCCACGCGGCGCATCGAGGAACTGGTGGGCAGCCTGAAGAAGGACGTGACCATCATCATCGTCACGCACAACATGCAGCAGGCAGCGCGCATCTCGGACGTGACGTCGTTCTTCCTCGACGGCGAGGTCATCGAGAGCGGCCCCACCGACCAGATGTTCACAAGCCCTACGGACGAGCGCACCGAACAGTACGTGACCGGCCGCTTCGGCTGAGGCTCTCAAGGCTGAATTGAGAGCGGGCCGGCGTCTTGCGCGCCGGCCCGCCTGCGTGTGTGGCGTCAGTCGTTCTGGAGGAACTCCCGCAGGCGCACCGCCAGCTGCGGGTACTCAATGAGGAACGCGTCGTGCCCATGCGGCGAGCTGATGCGCTGATAGCGGGCGCCCGGTATGAGGTTAGCCAGCTCGCGCGCTTCGCTCTCTGGGTACAAGACGTCGGAGTCTATGCCCATGACCAGAGCCGGTAGGCTCAGGCCGCCAAGTACCTGCGTGAGGCTGCCGCGTCCGTCGCTAACGTCGTATTCGTCCATGGCACGGGTGAGTTGGATGTACGTGTTGGCGTCGAACCGTTCGACCAGTTTCACGCCCTGATAGTCGAGGTACGAGGCTATCTGGAAGCTCGAGCGCAGGGCGTCGTCGGCGCCGGGCTGGGCGAAGCGTTCGCGACCGAACTTCTGCTCCAGCGAGTCGTAACTGCGGTAGGTGATCATGGCTATCGCTCGGGCCAGCCCCAGGCCGACCTCAGGTTGGCGCTCCACCGGGTAGTCGCCGTTCTGCCAGGCAGGGTCTGCCATGATGGCGCGCCTGGCGACCTCGTTCAGGCCGATGGCCCAGGCTGAATGGCGCGCGCCGATAGCGATGGGCACTATGCCGCGCACCAGTTCGGGGTACGTGGCGGCCCACTCCAGCACCTGCATGCCGCCCATGCTGCCGCCTATCACGGCGCGCAGGCTGCGCACGCCAAGGGTGTCCAGCAGGCGCTTCTGCACGTTCACCATGTCGCGCACGGTGTAGCGCGGAAAGCGCGGACCGTAGGCCCGGCCGTTCTGGGGACTGATGCTGCTGGGGCCGGTGGTGCCGTAGCAGCCGCCCAGTACGTTGCTGGAAATGACGAAGAAGCGGTTGGTGTCTATCGGTTTGTCGGGGCCTATCAGCGGGTCCCACCAGCCGGGCAGGCTCTCACGGTCGGTGGTCCCGGCCGCGTGGCCCGAGCCCGTGAGGGCATGGGTCACTAGCACGGCGTTGGTGCCTTCGGGGTTGAGCGTGCCGTACGTCTCGTACGCCACCGCCACGCGCTCTAGCACCTCGCCGTACTGCAGGCGCAGCGGGTCGCGCGGTGTGGCCACGTCCACCAGTTGGCTCTGTACCAGGCCCACGCTGGCCTCCCCGCCAGTTGAGTGGCGGGCGAGGAGCGCGGCGTGGTCGCCCCAGGTCTCGTGCACCAGCACGGACCTGGGGTCGACCTGGGTGCGGGTACTCACTTCAGTCCGCGGCGGTGGCCGTAACCGCCCGGCGCGCGGCTTCCAGCGCCTGCGCGAAGTCGGCCTTCAGGTCGTCGATATGCTCGAGCCCCGGCGTGACCCTTATGCGCCCGGGCGCGATGCCCGCGGCTGCCAGGCCCGCCGCGTCGAGCTGCGAGTGGGTGGTGCTGGCGGGGTGGGTAACGCTGGTCTTGGCGTCGCCCAGGTTCACGAGGCGCGAGGCCAGCTCAACGGCGTCCAGGAACGCCCTGCCGGCCTCCACGCCGCCGTCGAGGTCGAAGGTGAAGAAGGCGCCGGCGCCGCGCGGGTAGTCGCGCTTGGCGATCTCGTAGCTGGGATGGTTGGGCAGCTCGGGGAAGTTAACGGCGGCCACGCCGGGCTGCTCAGCGAACCATTCCACCAGTTTGCGGGTGTTCTCGATGTGCCGCTCTGCGCGCAGGCTGAGGGTCTCGAGGCCGTTCAGCAGGTAGAACGCGCTTTGCGGCGCGAGCGCCTGACCCTGGTCGCGCAAGCCCTCAACGCGGGCGCGGATGGCGAAGGCGATGTTGCCGAACTGTGAGCCCACCCCGAACACGTCGGAGAACACGAGGCCGTGGTAGCTGGGGCTCGGCTCGGAGAAGCCGGGGTAACGACCGTTGCCCCAGTCGAAGCTGCCCACATCTACGATCAGGCCGCCCAGCGCGGTGCCGTGGCCGTTTATCCACTTGGTGGCCGAGTGAATGACGATGTCGGCGCCAAGCTCGGCGGGCTTAATGAGGTAACCGCCGATGCCGCCGGTGTTATCTACCACCACGGCCACGCCGCGCTCGTGCGCCACCTCGGCGATGGCGCGGATGTCCGGCAGCCTCAGGCTGGGGTTGGGCACGCTCTCGAGGAACACCACCTTGGTCTTGTCGTCGATCAAGCGGGCGTAATCGGCGGGGTCGTCCTCGGCGGAAGCGAAGCGCGACTCGATGCCTAAGCGCGGCAGGGTCACGCTGAGCATGTTGTGGGTGCCGCCGTAGATGTTGGGCGAGGCCACGATGTTGTCGCCAGCCTCGGCCAGCGTGGTGAAGGTGAGGAACTCGGCCGAGTGACCGGAGGCGGTGGAGAGCCCGGCCAGGCCGCCCTCCAGCGCAGCGATGCGCTTCTCCAACACGTCGTTGGTGGGGTTCATGATGCGGCTGTAGATGTTGCCGAACTGCTGCAGGCCGAACAGCTTGGCGGCGTGCTCAGCGTTGTCGAAGTTGTAACTCACCGTTTGGTAGATGGGCACGGCGCGCGACTTGGTGGTGGGGTCTACTTCCTGGCCGGCGTGGATCTGCAGGGTTTCGAAGCGGTAGCTCATCTGGGGTTCTCCTTGGGTTGCGCGGCGCCGGTGGCGCTGCGCGGGGTGATGTTCATGGCGGTAGCCGGCCACGGTGGTGGCGGCTGGTGGTGCAGCGCTGGGTGCGCTGCTCGGCCAGTGGGCGGCCACTCGCGGGGCGCACTAGCAGCGCCAGCGGGGCACGCGCACGGCGGGCCGGGCATGCAGTCTTTTAGGTCGGGTCGGGCGGGTATCGCGGCGCGGTTCGACAGCCGCGCGCCCTGTTACGCCAACCTGCGGCTCAGGCCGCTATGAACATTCGTGAGCTGTGGGTGGTTGCCAACTTGCGCCCAAGTGTGGGCGCCTCCTGGTGGGTGTTGCGAAGCATGCTGCTCCTCCTCCGGCGCTGGCCGGGGTGCAATGTCCGCTGGAGATCGTCTCGCTTGCGGTGCACCCTGCAACTGGCGCTTAGATGAGGCCTGAAGCCCCTATCTGCCCGGATCCTCACCATCGTGGCTGCGAATCCGGCTGGATTTAGCACCCGCCTACATGAAGGCTGGTTGCTGCGGCGTCGTAGGGCCAGGTCCCTCAGCCGCTCTCGATAAGACCGCCGGGCACGACGTGCGTGCGGGGGCGGCGCTGCTCGCTGCCGGGCGCACCAACTTGCGTGGCACCGGCGGCGATGGCAGAGTAAAACACACACCCGCCCGCGCGCGCAACCTCTGCCGTACCGATACACTCACGGGCGTGGTCACCCCTACCCTCTACCCCATGCTGGACCTACAGAGCGAGGTTCGGGAGCTTTGGCCCGAGCTGCAACCGGCTGTTGAGCGCGTGCTGCGCTCCGGCTACTTCATCGGAGGCCCTGAGGTCGAGCGCTTCGAGGCGGCCGCCGCTGAGTACCTCGGGGTCGAGCACGCCGTGGGACTCAACTCCGGCACAGACGCGCTGATCCTTGGCCTAGATGCGCTGGGCGTTGGCCCAGGAGACGAGGTGGTCACCACCGCGTTCAGCTTCTTCGCCACCAGCGAAGCGGTGCTCAGGCTGGGCGCCACCCCGGTCTTCGTCGACATCGACCCA
>Ga0265293_10008447_pt1 | contig 15244 bp, 11 predicted proteins | sample Munlanlewell138R_FD_192505 | JGI IMG/M metagenome (GOLD analysis project Ga0265293, IMG submission 192505) | Leachate microbial communities from a municipal landfill in Southern Ontario, Canada - Leachate well 138R | ecosystem: Engineered > Solid waste > Landfill > Unclassified | place: Canada...
CTCCTGTGCGGGAGCCTTATGGGAGGGCCAGTATGGTTCTCTTTGCCGGGGAGGGGGTTCCCTCCCCGAGCCCCTCCCCGGGCGATATCCTCTCGGTCCGGTGTATGGGATGATGTGGGAGAAAGGCATGGTCGGGCCAGCATCCCGGGCCGGCCTTTCCGGGGGTATACACGCGGCCGGTGCGGGGTGGGGGAGAGAGGAGAGCGGTGCATGGGATAGTGTGGAAGAAGGGCGGAATCAGGGTTGCCTCCCCGGGCTTGCGCCCTGCCCGGGCTCTCGCCACGAGAACTCCCGCGCCTGCGCGGGAGCCCTGTGGAAGGGCCAGTATGGTTCTTTTTGCCGGGGAGGGGGTTCCCTCCCCGAGCCCCTCCCCGGGTGATATCCCCCACGGTGCGGTGTGTGGGAGGATGTCGGCGGAGGCATGGTCGGGCCAGCATCCCGGGCCGGGCTTTATCGGGGGTATCACCTGCACTGCCCCCACCCCGGGGTGGGGGAGGAGCGCCGAAGGCGCGGGCGGGGTGGGGGAGAGAGGGGAGCGGTGCATGGGATAGTGTGGAAGAAGGGCGGAATCAGGGTTGCCTTCCCGGGTTTGCGGCTTTCCCGGGCTCTCGCCACGAGAACTCCCGCTCCGGGGCGGGAGCCCTGTGGAAGGGCCAGTATGGTTCTTTTTGCCGGGGAGGGGGTTCCCTCCCCGGGTGATATCCCCCACGGTACGGTGTGTGGGATGATGCCAGCGGAGACATGGTCGGGCCAGCATCCCGGGCCGGCCTTTCCGGGGATATACACGCGGCCGGTGCGGGGTGGAGGAGAGAGGAGAGCGGTGCATGGCGAGATGCCGGCGAAACGTATGTTTGGGACTGGCACCCCTGGTTGCGCCCCGCCCGGGCTCTCGCCACGAGAACTCCCGCTCTTGCGCGGGAGCCCTGTGGAAGGGCCAGCATGGTTCTTTTTGCCGGGGAGGGGGTTCCCTCCCCGAGCCCCTCCCCGGGCGATATCCCCCACGGTACGGTGTGTGGGAGGATGCCGGCGGAGGCATGGTCGGGCCAGCATCCCGGGCCGGCCTTTCCGGGGGTATCGCCTGCACTGCCCTCCTCCCGGGTGGTTCCTCGGCCGGGATTGTACATTCTCGTGTGTTTTGTTTTTGCCGGCTGTGGGCCGGGGCGGACCCCGATCCCTCCATGGGGTCAAGCGCGCAATCACATCTCACCGTGCGGCTCTGCGCCAGTGTAAAAGAGCTCGGTATCGAGGACGGCAGGATAAAGGGAATCGGGATCTGCCGGCACCCCGGCAGGAGCCTGCGGATCCCCTCAGGAGAGTTCAGAACACCGGTTTCTTGAAGTACTTCAGTGCGCCCGGCCTGTGTCGCTCAAGCTCCTTGAAGAAATGCTCTGCAAGTTCAGGGTTGGAATCATAGATCGCCTGTTGCAGGGCGCGCATCAGCCATCCCTGGATATCCTGGCCCTGGTCAACCGTATTCATCACGACGACGACCGCCTCATCCACATCTCTCCGGGTATTCCATCGATAGGGCATAAGAACCACCTCCGGGAAGAGGGTACCCGCTATACGTATAAAGGATTTGCGCGAAAAAAGCATCCACGTCATCACCCGACCGGAGCGGGAGGTTTATCCGGGTGGAGGAGAGAACAGAGGGTGTGAACGAGGTATCAACATGGCATTTACCACGACGATTCAGGTAGAGACCCATGGGGAAGGGGAGATCGTCAACCTGACACCCCGGGTAGAGCAGGTGCTCGCCGAGAGCGGTGTACAGGGAGGACTGGTCAACGTCTTCGTCGGGGGGTCGACCGCCGCCATAACCACTATCGAGTATGAATCCGGCGTGCTCTCCGACCTCCGCCGGGCACTCTCGGTCATCGCCCCTGCCGATATCCCCTACGCACATGATGCGGCATGGGGAGATGGGAACGGACGATCCCATGTCCGGGCGGCGGTGATCGGGCCGTCGGTCACCATTCCCGTGATCGAGGGGAGGCTTGCGTGCGGCACCTGGCAACAGATCGTCCTCCTCGAACTGGACGTGCGTTCAAGCCGCAGGCGAACGATATACGTCACAATCACCGGGTAAGCGCCGGGAAGAGGTTTTGCGATCCCGGCGCCTGTACGGCATATAGTGAGCAGAATGAAACAGCGATTGCTATAACCCCAATAATAATACTCTGCTCAGTTTTCGCCGGAATCGTCTAAGAAGAATAAGCTGTTTAATCGAGAGGTACCGTCTCAAGCTGTGATACCAGTTCCCATATGCGGGTCCGTGCATGGACTGGCATGTTCGGATCGTTGCTGATCTCGTCGATCAAGGAGATTGCGGTTGCTGCGCGAAGGCCGATGCTCCGGGATTCATCCTGAAGAACCGTCTTTGTCTCATCTGCAACCCGCCTTATGTTTCGTGGAATGGTGGAATCTTCGCTGATATTTTGCAACATCTGGATGCAGGTTCGTATTGTCTCGTCTGGACTTGTCATTAACTCACCCCTCTATTATTTAGAGGCATCCAGACATATATAAGTTGATTTAGGGTGTTGGATACAATGACGGCTGATAGGGCTGACGAAGTTATGGCTGAATATCTTCTCAAGGGAGGAAAGATGCTCGCAAAATCCTGTAAAGTCTGCGGATACCCGCTTTTTGAATACAAAGGTGAGACGCAGTGCGTAATCTGCCCTCTGGAAGAGGGAGAAGAGTCCGGCCCTGAAACGGAACCGGCCCCTGTTGCTCAACCACCCATAGAGTCACCTGCACCGACCCCCATCGCCAGATCGCCCGCACCGGCCACTACCAGACCGCAGAGCGAGGTCGCCGTGGAGATCGAGCAGACGATCATCCATCTCTGCGAGCGCATCAGGCATGAGCAGAGCGCCGATGATTGCCTGACCCTTATGATGGCGGTAGAACGAGGTGCTGAGGCGCTCCAGACACTGCGTCAGCGATAGGACCGGCGGGCAAGATCCCATATACCCTGCGCGGTCTTTTCCCCGATCCCGCGCACGGAGGCCAGCTCCTCCGGTTCGGCATCGATGATCGCCTTGAGCGACCCGAAGTGCTCAAGGAGGATCCGGGCGCTTCGTAGCCCGATATTTGGAAACGCAGAGAGTATATACTCCTGCTCTTCGCGGACCGACCGGAGGGTCTTCTTCGGATGCACCTTGCGCTCCCCGCGCTCGCCGGCCTCCCGCTGCGCGAGGACATAGAGCATCTCGGCGGTGTCATCCGCATCATGGGTGCGGAGCAGTGTCACGCCCATGCCGACCGTGATGGCGGCGAGCGTGCCCCTGACAGCGTTTGGGTGTATGTTCCGGGCCTCGTAGAGGTCGGCATCCCCCTCGATGATCAGGATCGGGCGCGGCACCGCGTCCGCCATAGCCCGGATCTGCCCGAAGAGATCCCGCTCCACCAGGGTATCCACAAAGTCCTGCACGGTCTTTCTCTCAACAATGATACGGTCACCTATGGTGTAATCACCGATCTCAAGGCGTTGTAGCGTGATCGACGCCCCGAGTTCGTGCAGGCGCACGGCGACCCGCGACGACGTCTCACGGTCGTCGACGGTGATCGCCGGGCCGGCGAGGCCGATCTCCGGGCCTGCACTCACATCCGGTCGGGATGAGGCCGGCAACCTCGCGGATTCAAACTCCTGAAAGCTCATCTGCCCGGTAGCTGCCGGGGCCGGGGGGGTGGATGTGGCGCTCATGCGCCTGATCCCCTGCACCATCGCCCGCTCCCGGGTCTGGCTCACGTACCGGAATGTCTCATCCGATGTTCCCTTCGTCACCAGGACGACTATCGTGCCGCTGCCGCTCCGACCGGTCCGCCCTTTTCGCTGGATGCTCCGGATCTCTGAAGGGACAGCCTCATAAAAGATCACCATATCGGTCGATGGGACGTCAAGCCCCTCCTCACCCACCGATGTCGCGATCAGGCACCGGAATTCACCGCTCCGGAACCGGGAGAGGATCTCGATCTGCTCTTTTTGCGTGAGCCCGCGCTCCGCATCCCGGGAGGCCTGGCCGACGAACCGCTCACAGGCGATACCGCACTCTGAAAACGCATCGACAAGCGTCTGGACGGTATCGCGGTAGGTGGCAAAGACGATGATCCGGCTCTCCGGGTGGGCTGCAAGTTGCGCCTGCACCAGTTCGCAGGCGATAGCAACCTTGGGGTGGAGTTCTTTACCCCAGCGACCCGCCTCATCGACGAGACCCAGGTAGATGGGATCGTTCGTCAGGCGCTTGCTCGCCTTGCTCCCCGTAGATGACGCACCTTCGGCGCTGAGGCGATCCAGGTAGAGTTTGAGCGCCTCGCTCCCCTGGGTCTCGGTGAGCGATATCGCGTGGCGGAGTTTCATGCACTCGGCGTGCAGGGATGCTGCCGTGAAGCCGGTAGGATCCCGCGACTGTATGCGCTGCTGGATCTGGGCATTTAACAGATTGAGAGATTTTATAGAGAGTTTATCCGGTTTTGGCACCTGGAAATCGAGCTTCGCGAGCATGGCGAGTCTTGACTCAACGAGCCTCCGGAGGGAGAGGAGTGCTGCCTGCAGCTCCTCGGGCAGGTAGACATCGATGTACTGGATCTCGCGCTCATGGATGTAGGGGCGGACATCCTCATCGGTCTCCACCCGTGTCTCGACGGCCGCGATATGGAGGTTGTTGCAGACATCCTGCACCTTCTCCAGGTCGCCCCCGGGAGAAGCGGTCATCGCGAGCAGCAGGGGGTCTTTCGCTGTCGTGCAGTAGTGCCCGGCGATGAAGACGTATGCGTAGTTTCCCACCGCCCGATGGCACTCGTCCACGACAAGCAGAACGACGTCGCTGAGGCTGTACCTCCCGGCAAGGCAGTCGTTCTTGATCACCTGCGGGGTGGCAAAACAGACCCGGCATGCTTCCCAGGCCTCCACCCGCTTATCGGGCGGGGTATCGCCGGTGAACATGATGAAATCGGACTCCTCTGGCTCAGACCCTTCCTCAAAGAGCAAAAATTGTTTAAAAAAACGGAGGTGCTGCTCGACCAGGGGCTTTGTCGGCGCGAGCATGAGCACCTTCCCCGGGTGTGAGCGGAGGCGGGATGCCGCGACAAGGAGCGCGACGGCCGTCTTCCCGAGCCCCGTCGGGAGGACGACCATCGTGTTCGCATCGAGCGCCCGGAGCGTTATGGCGAGCTGATACCGCCTCTCCTCGATACTCTCCGGCCGGATCAGCGGATGGGTGACGTAGTTCATACACGGCTGAGTTCAGCGAACAGGATCTCACCGCGGATGAGGTCGGGAATGATCTGGCGCAACCGCCCCATCGGCACACGGACCTGCTCTGTGCTGTCGCGATCCCTGATGGTGACTGTGTTGTCCTCAAGTGTGTCGTAGTCAACGGTTACGGCGTAGGGTGTCCCGATCTCGTCCTGCCTCCGGTAACGCCGGCCTATGGCGCCGGAGTCATCGTACTGGGCGAGGATGCGATGTCGGGTGAGTTTTCTTGTGATCTCCTGCGCGATCTCATCGAGGCTGTCGCGGTTCATCAGTGGGAAGACGGCGACCTGGACCGGCGCCACCGCCGCCGGGAGGCGGAGCACCCGCCGGATCTCACCGTCCACCTCGTCCTCGGCGTAGCTGTGCTCCAGGGCAACGTATATCATCCGGTCGACACCGTACGAGGGTTCTATGACGTGGGGCATCACTTCCTCGCCGCGGATCTCTTCCTCCCCTTCCCGGATCTTGTAGAGGTCTGCGGGGATGAAGTAGTCCTCGCCGTCGACCGTGACCCGTGCGCCGTCCTCGCCGGGATTTGATGCGGCCAGGGCTTCCGCGATGGCTTTTGCCTTGCCACGGAACCGGGGGCCGAGCACACCCATGTTCGCTACGATCTGCCGTCGCCTGACCAGTTTCGGCTCGTCGTAGGGTATAAAGACCGTCATCGAGTCCCCGGAGTGGCCGGCATGCGAGCGCAGGTCGTAGTCGGTGCGATCGGCGATCCCGACGATCTCCACCCACCCGAAACGGTCAGAGTAAACCTCGGCGTCCCAGCAGTCGACCGCATAGTGTGCCCGCTCATCGGGGAGGTGCTGGCGGAACCGGAGTTTCGTCGGATCCACGCCGATGGCGACCAGGATCTGGTGGGTGAGCGCGACGTAGTAGGCGACGTACTCGTTTACGATCACCCCTTCATCCACCGCTACGCGCATCGTAGCGGTGAGGGGTTCCCGGTCATCCTGTTGCCGGTCGATGGTGAGGAGGGGTACGGTGTAGTCAGCGTAGCGGTAGAAGGTGGGGTGGTTGTCTTTTCCTTCGGGGTGGACGAAGATCTCGGCCTCTGCCTGGGTGAACTCCCGCAGCCGAATCATACCCTGGCGGGGGGAGATCTCATTCCGATACGATTTTCCTATCTGGACCGCGCCGAAGGGGAGTTTGTCCCGGTAAAAACGCAGGAGACGGGGGAAATCGGTGAATATGCCCTGGGCGGTCTCGGGGCGCAGGTATCCCTTCCGCTGCGAACCCGGGCCGATGGTGGTCTCAAACATCAGGTTGAATGCAAAGACACCCGCATCACCCAGGGGTTCCTCGCAGATGGGGCAGGGCAGTTCATGGAGCGCTTCCTGGAGCGCCTCGGCCGAGAGCGCGCCGGCGTTCGTGATGCCGCTATCCTCCACGATGTGGTCGGCGCGGAGGTATTCGCCACAGTGCGGGCACTGCACCATCTTGTCGGCGAACTCCTTCACGTGGCCGGATGCGATGAATATTGCTTCGGCTCCGACGGTGGGGCATTCGATCTCGTAGTAGCCTTCCTGAAAGACGTAAAACGTCCGCCAGAGGTTCTCTATGTTCCTCTTCATCATCGCTCCGAGCGGACCGTAATCGATAAAACCGGCGACGGATCCGTATATCTCGGATGAAGGCCAGACAAAACCACGTCTTCTGGCCACATCCATGACTTTCTCGTAAATATCGCTCGTTTCGGCCATAGTCTTGCAGTACACTTGAGCGCCGGGGCTAATAAAGAATGGTTCCCCTCCTCGTGCAGGGAGACGATTCTTCGCGAAATGGGCAGTTTGAGGAGGGTTTCCCTTTGCAGATGATGGCATTTCAGGAAATACCGTTCCGTCCGGCGCATACCGGATCGATGCTTCTTTCATGCTCCCGCGTCGGATCAGGGTAAGGGGGGCGCGATATACCCCTGTATGAAAGAATCAGCGCGGGCGGTTGGGAGAGGGTCATGCCGGAATGCGCGTAGTCCCCCTCTTCGTACCACCCGGAATAGATCCGGAATCCGGTAATCCGGCTCTCGTGTTCATACTTTCGATGTATGACTGTCCTGCTACGGATGAGAGACACCTATACTATTTATGGGGACGGCCATCAATGTAGATCGAGTACAATTTTACACTGGTTGTGAAATACGAAATTATACTTCCGGAGGCATCAACACAGCTTCATTAATTATTTCAAGAATTAATCACCTTACCACGAAAACAGAGCACATCTTTCGAAATGATCTTTTTACTCGAATGAATTATATGGGAAGATTTAAATTCTAGCAGTTGTAATGTAGGGAGCGTTACGCCCCGGCCCGGGGATCATCTATATATATTGAAGACCGTCATGAACGGTCTTCAAGGCCAGATGGTGGAATAAAGAACAGAGAGATACGAACATGGCAGAAGATACCCGCAAGCAGCAGCTCCTTGAGCTGTTCACGACCATCACGAACAAAAAGGCGATCGTTGAGCCTATGAGGAAGGTTCACGGTACGCTCCGGGACCGCGATGCTGTTGAGCGCGAGATCGCTCTGATCATGCGTGAGATCCTTGATCAGGGATACTTCAAGACCAAGCTTGCTCCGCGGCAGCTCGCAAAACTCGTGGTTGCGTACTATGATGGGAAGAACGATACCGAGATCGCAAGAGCGCTCGGTGATGAAAAATTGAGTAAAACCGTAGCGCGTGCACGGGTCCGTCTCAAACTCTTCAGGGAACTTGACTTCAAGATGCCGTTCGATCGCGAACTGATGGTAGAGCTTCTCGATTCCGGGAAGACGATGAAGGAAGTCAGCGAGGAATTGAACGTGAGCCCATCCACACTCCGTGAGTACCGTCATGTGATCGAACAGCAGGAGGATACGACTCTGGATCCCTACCTGGAGAGAATCAAGGATGTGATGGAGGATCGCGATCTCTCCGAACATATGACGCGAGGCGTCATCAATGACGGCCTGAGTGAGGCGATCGACGTTGCTGAGGCGATCGATATGGGAGAATTCTGAACTTCTGCTCATTTTTTGCTGAACATTTTTTAATGAGCAGACCAATCTCTTCTCCATGAGGTTGACCTGGCTAGGCCACGCATGTTTCAGTCTTGAGGGATCGCGGACGGTTCTCATCGACCCCTTTATCCCCGGGGGTTCGCTCCCGGTAGACCCCGATATCGTCGCCGTGACGCACGCCCATGCAGACCACCTGGGCATGACCGTAGAACTCGGGAAGAAGACGGTCGCTATCAACGAGGTAGCGAAATACCTGGCGGCGAAGGGTATCCCTGCCGAACCCATGAATATCGGCGGCAGTATCACCGTGGACGGTGTCGGGTTTACGATGACCCCCGCTCTCCATTCATCGTGGCTGGAGGATGAGGGGATGGGCTTTTACGGAGGGGTCGCCGCAGGGTTCGTCATAACGATGGACGGCACCAGCGTCTACCATGCCGGCGATACAGCGCTCTTTTCCGATATACAGCTCATCCGGGATCTCTACCGGCCGGATGTGGCCCTCCTCCCCATCGGCGGGCGCTATACGATGGGGCCCGAGGAGGCGATGATCGCGGCTCGGTATACCGGGGCAAAGCTCGTGATCCCGATGCATTACGATACATTCCCTGTCATCGAGCAGGATGCTCAGAAATTCAAGCAGGCCGTCGAGCGGACGACATCGATCCGGGTACAGGTTCTCTCACCGGGTGAGGGGATCGATATCGGCCCCGAGAGCATCCGGGAGTGAGCGAGGCGGATCTTAAAAAACGCTTGCCGGCCCGGAAACCGGTATCCGTGCAACCCCGGGGGTTCACCCCCGCCCTGTCCCCGAAGCCCCACCCCCGGGGGTGCATGGAACTGCACCTCCGGCGCAGGGGTTTACCCTATTTTTATGAGCCTGATAGAGAGGGGACGCTTTATGATCCCCTTAAAGTCACGGGCAGCCACGAACTCAAGGTTCTTCCCGCTGATCTGGTCGAGGAGTCTCTGGTCGACGACACGGTCGACGACAACCCCCTCAACATCGCCGCCCAGGGTCCGGAGCGCCCCCTCAAGATCGGTGGCGCTCGATTCCAGGAGAACGGCGTAATCCGGGGAGAGGAAGCGCGCGATCTTTCGGTCCCGGACATCGGCCATATGTTCCCCGAGCGTCGGGGGTGTCTTCTGGTCCTCCCGGCCCCCGACCCTTTGCTGCTGCGGCCGTTCATCTACTGGTGTCTCACGTACACCGGAGACGGTTTGCGTAGACGTCTGCCCCGCCGCCCCCATAGTGAGTGTATGATCCGCTATGACCTCCACTGGCACTTTGTTCCTGAGCGCCTTGACAATCTCCTTGCGGCTCATCTCTTCGACGCTCTTCCCCCGTGGGGCGTATGCCACAAAGTCGATCTCAGCTATCTGGAGAAGCTCGCGGAGGATCAGCTCTCCTCCCCGGTCTCCATCCAGCAGGGTCGTCGCGGTCTTCTGTGAGCAGAGGTCGATGATGATCTGCGGGACGTTGGTCCCCTCGACTGCGACCGCGTTCTTGATCCCGTAGCGTAGCAGGTTGATAACATCGGCCCGTCCCTCGACCAGGATGATGGCATCCGAGGCCATGACATTCGGGCCGGCATGCACCTTCGCCTCACCGAGGAGCTCAAGTTTCTCTATCCTGATGACTTCGCGGACCTCGTCCAGCAGATCGTCGCTGTTTATGGCGCCTTCATCAAAATCCTCAAGGAGGAGCTCCTTGGCACGCTCGACGATTCTGCGCCGTTTGGTCACCCTGATGTCTTCGATGCGGTCGACTTTCATGTGCGCTGTGCACGGCCCGACCCGGTCGATCGTCTCGAGAGACGAGGCAAGGAGCGCGGTCTCTGCGCGGTCGAGCGATGATGATATGAGTATATCACCCTTCGTCTCCCCCCTCCTCGTCGTTATCTGGACATCGATCCGGCCGACGCGGCCGGTTCTCTGTAGATCACGCAGGTCGAGGTCTTCGCCGAGTAAACCCTCGGTCTGGCCGAAGATAGCACCCACTACATCAGGTTTATCGACCACCCCCTCGGTCTGCAGAGTAAGATGAATGAGATACTTTGTAGTTTCTGGTGAGTACATGGAATGTTGCCCCCTTCAATGTGAATCTGATCGCCGTATGTCATGCAGGTCTTCGTATGCGCGAACATAGGTGTCAGATATATATCTATGGTATGATCACTTAAATCAGATGGCAGATCGAAGAGAAGATTTTTCACAACCTTTCAGCTCCATTAAATATACTTTTTTATAATATTGGCTGGATAGGTTCTCAAACCACCGATACCTCTTCGGCCGGAAATGGTATCCGAAACCCGGTCATACCCTGACACCTCAAGCGCCTCACCGGGAGCTTCATGCCGGGGGCGCTTCCATGAGGGAGGTCGGGCCTCATGATCGATAGCAAACAGCGGTCGTCCCCCACCAGCAGAGGAAGCCTGAGGTGAACGGTCTTCCCGGGTCCGGCGGAAGATCTCTGAAGATTATCCAGCCAGGCAGGAGAAATAAGGGATCTTTTAGAGAGGTGCTACGAGGTCTCGCGAAGATCTCGGGAGCGTTATTCCACCCGCTCCCGGATCTTCGCTACCGCCTCCGCCGCGGCCTTCCTGACGTACCAGTCTTCGTCGTCGAAGAGCCCCTTGAGAGCCCCGATCACATGCAGATCCCCGACCCCGCCCAGGATATCTGCCGCGCGTTTCCTGACATCGTCATCCCCGTCACCCAGCACGGCTATGACCGGATCCATGGCCGGGGCCCCTATGGAGATAAGCGCCGCCGCGGTTTCCCGGCGTATGCTGTAGACGTCGTCGTGGAGGAGGTCGATGAGAGGTCCAACGGCGCGTGGGTCTCGCAGTTCACCGAGGATCTTTGCCGTTCTCCTCCGTATGCTGTCGTCGCGGTCGTTGAGCACCCGGATCAACGGTCCGACTGCATCCACACCCCGGGCGAGCAGGCTGCTCCACTGCTCTTTTGCGATCAGGTAGCAGACCTCCTCCTCCCCGGGTTCTGGCGACCAGCCCAGGCGGTCGAGGGCATCTGCAACCCCCGCACGGACACGGAAGTGCCCGTCGGTGAGTGCACCGGGGAGGAGGTGTACCGCAGGCTCACCGATCAGCACAAGGGCGGCTACAGCACCATTCCGGGCCGCATCGTCCCCCTCCCTGATGACCCGGAGGAGAGGGTTTACCGCTGCTCCTCCCATCATGCCGAGCGCCCGCACGACGACACGCCCCACACGCCAGTCCTCGTGCAGGAGCGTATCGATGAGCGGATCGATGGCGGCAGGGCTCCCGATCTTGCCGAGCGTTGCGGCCACACCCATCTGGCTCACCTCGGATCCACCGCGGAGAACCTGGATCAGCGGCTCGACCGCCACCTCCCCGATGGCGACAAGTGCCCGTGCCACCCCGAGGCGGATGTGCCAGTCACGGTCCTGGAGGGCGTCGATGAGCGGCACGACCGCAGGTTCTCCGATCATCTTGAGCGCCTCGACGGCCTTCCTCTGTCCGCCGTTCCGCTCGTCGCGGAGGGTCTCGATCAGTTCGGCAACCGCAGGCTCACCGATCAGGCCGAGCGCCCGCGACGCACCCATCTGGATCGTGCTGTCGGGGTCGTCAAGCGCCCGGATGAGCGACCCGACTGCGCCAGAGCCGAGGTCCGCGACAGATACCCACTGCTCCTTTGCGATAAGGTACCTGACCATCTCCCTCTCGGTTCCGGGCTTCCATCCGATCCTCCCGAGTATCTCGGCCGCACCCAGCCGTACCCGGTAGTGCTCGCTCTGGAGTGCCTCCACAAGGGCAGGGACGGCGGGCCTGCCGATCCGCGTGAGGAGATCGATCGTCCCGGGCCTGAGGGCATCGTCCGGGTGGGCGAGTGCCCCGATGAGCGGACCTATGGCCGCTTCCCCTATACCGATGAGCAGATCCCCGATCATCTCCCTGGCGCGGGCATCATCACTCCCGAGCGCCCCGACGAGCGGCTCGATGGAGATCTCGCCCATCGCCGCGAGGGTTTCAGCCGCAACCTCCCCGGTACCGGGGCGCCCGAGAGCCGGGATGAGAGCGACAGCGGCAGGCCTCCCGAACCGTGCCAGAACACCGGCAGCCGCCTCTGAGACCTCTTCCTCGTCCAGGGCGTGGATCAGGGGCTCGATGGCCGGCTCTCCTATCTGCACGAGTGTATCCGCTGCACGTTCACGGAGATCCTCGTTGCCGAGCAGGCGGATCAGCGGGAGGGCTGCAGGAGGTCCGATCCGGGCGAGCGCCTCCGCTACCCCTGCCTGCACATCCGCATCCTGGTCACCGAGTCGCGCCGCCAGTATATCGACGGCATCCCCCCCGAACTCTACAACATCCCGCCAGCGCTGCAGGGCGACCAGGCAGGTGACCTGTTCTCCCACCCCGGCGGGTACCCACCCGAGCCTCTCGAGGATCATAGCGGCGCCCATCCGGACCCCGGCACTCTCATCTCCGAGCGCCCCGGCGAGCGGCTCCCGTGCGTCGTCCCCTATCCCGGTGAGCGCGGCCACCGCCCCGTCGTGCCCGTCCCCCTCCACTCCGAGGAGAGGAATGAGGGGCGTCACCGCCGGCGCCCCGATGCTGACGAGGGCGTCGACGGCTCTTCGGTGGAGGCGGTCGCCGCCGGCCTGGATGATATCGATGACGGCCGGGACCGCCTCCTGCGCCCTGAGCCTCCCCAGCACCTCGACGGCACCTGACCGGGCGGTATCGGTTCCTTCTCCGAGCAGCCCGAGGACCGGGGCTATGGAGGCCTCCCCGATAGCGACAAGCGCATCCGCCGCTGCCGGGGCGACACCCCCATCCGCGAGGGCGCCCGCGAGCGGCCCTACGGATGCAGGATCACCGATCTCGCCGAGCGTCCACGCGGCCTCACTGCGTATATGGTTGTTGTCGCTGTTCAGCGTCCTGATCAGGGGTTCGACGGCCGGTGCGCCCATCAGGGCAAGTTCTATCCATTGCTCACGGGCGATAAGGTACCATGCCTGTTCGGTATCACCCCAGGGCTCCCAGCCCATCCCCTCAAGGATATCGGCAGCACGGCTACGGGTATCGAATCGGCCTGCCCTCAGCGCCTGGATCAGGGCCGGGATCGCGGGTTCCCCGATCGCAACCAGGATCTCCCGAACGAATTTCCGCGTATCAGCATCTCCGTGGTCCAGAGCCTGGATACACCCCTCTACCGCCGCTTCACCGATCTTTGCCAGGGCCTCCGCGGCCGTACCCTGGAGGGCCGGATCGGTGAGCAGGCCGATGAGGGGATCAACTGCACTCGCCCCGATCTCGCTGAGCGCCATGGCAACAAGCGGCCTGACGTCGGCATCAGCCTCGTGTAACAGGTCGATCAGGGGTTCTACCGCCGGCGCCCCGATCTCGCCGAGGGTCCGGGCAGCGTTCCACCAGGCTTCCCTGTCCTGAGACCTCAGGATCCGGATGAGGGGGTCGACCGCAGTCACGCCGTACCCGGCCACATCGAGCCATGCCTCGCCGGCGATGAGGTAGCGGATCGATTCATTGTCGTCAGGTGCATTCCACCTGAGATTCCCGAGGATTTCTGCGACGGAGCGCCGGGTGGCCCCATCCGGGGCATCGAGTGCCCTGACGAGGAAGGGGATCGCCTCATCGCCGATCTCCTGGAGCGCGTAGCGGGCGCCGAACTCCACCTCGCCGTCGTTGTCGGCGAGCACCGCGATGAGCGGCGGCACGGCGGGTGAACCGATACGCACGAGCGTTGCGGCCGCCCCCGCCTGTGTCGCATCATCCCCGAGCGCGACGATAAGCGCCGGGATAGCGTCGTCCCCGAGCGCGGCGAGGATCTCGGCGACGCACCACCGTCTCCGGCCATCTGCACGAGAGAGGGCCTCTATCAGGGGAGCCACGGCTTCCGCCCCGTGCCCGGCTATGGCAGCGGCAGCACGCTTCCGGACTTCGGTATCGTCACTACCGAGGTCGTCGATGAGATACTCGATAGGGAGGTCATCGAGGTCGGGTGCGGAGGATACTGCCTCATCCACGGGTTCTTCCGCCAGAGCATCAAGGTCGGGCTCATCCACCCCGGCGAACGTGGGGGATGCTACCTCTTCCACGGGCCCGGAGGAGTCTTCGTCGGCCGGGGGATCGGGTTCTGGGTCCAGTAGCCCTTCCCGGGGAGGGGCGGGTGGATCCGCATCATCCGGTATGGTGCGATCCGGATCAAGCGCTTCCGGCGGATCGGGGGGGGTGGGTTCGCCGGACCGCCTGAGAGAGCCCGGGATCCTCCTGATCCGGGCGAAGATGTTTGACCTCTTCTCAACCCGGACAGGTTCTGCCGGGTTTTCCTCCTCTACACCCGGGCGGGAATCCTCCGGGTCGGGTTCCTGCGTCTCGCCCTCCCGGCGCCTGAGGGGTGGAGATCTATCCGGTCCAAAGAGCCCTGCAAGGCCCACGATGGGAGAGAGGACCTCAGGCGCCAGGGTCGCCTGTATACCGGTCGGTTCTGTGGAGAGGGAGAAGAGAATGAACGATGCGACCCCGAAGATTGCACAGATCAGGATGTAGAGAGCTCCGTCGAGGGCACGACCACCCCCGGACCCCGGCATACGCTGATCCCCGCATCTCTCTCGTTTGCTCATCGCATCATCGATCCCGGCCAAAAAATAAGAAAGGATCCCGCCCCGGGGCATCCCCGTGGCCGAAACAGACATATTGAAGCGTATACGTTTACAAATTAAATTCTTTCTCTTCATTCTCCGATCAATAATGGCCACCTATATGCATAAGGGTCACTCCCGAGACCCCATTGAGTCAGTGCCCTCTGGATATCAGGATGATCGGCCGGATGCCCTGATACCGGGGGGACCGAGAGCGATCATCCTCCCCGCCATCCGCCGGGAAGAGTGTTTCAGAGCAAAAAAACAGAGTAAGCGATTACTCCCCGGCCTCTTCCTCAGTATCAGGGACTTCTGGAGTAATTTCTTC
>Ga0265293_10008449_pt1 | contig 15243 bp, 15 predicted proteins | sample Munlanlewell138R_FD_192505 | JGI IMG/M metagenome (GOLD analysis project Ga0265293, IMG submission 192505) | Leachate microbial communities from a municipal landfill in Southern Ontario, Canada - Leachate well 138R | ecosystem: Engineered > Solid waste > Landfill > Unclassified | place: Canada...
GAAAAATAATGTATTAGCGATGTAAAATCAGCCATAAATTACCTATATATTTTTATTTTCCTAAATTATTTGTTTGTGTTTCTTGAGAATCTTGACTTCCTACAGCCATAGCAATATTAGTTAAAGTTAATATCGAAAAAACGAAAGCTTGTAAAAATCCTTCGAATATAACAAAGAATCCTGCTATAATTAATCCGAGTCCTAGTCCTAATATCTGCAATATAATAGAGCCAGCAATAGCGTTATGGAATATAGATCCAATTACAAATCCGCCAAATATATTTCCGAATAATCGAAAAGATAAAGAAATTACATTAGCGAACTCGCCGAGTAATTTTAAAGGCAGCATAATCAATCCAGCTATTAAATTAAATGGGAACATTATATTTAATGGCATAAAAAAATCTTTTAAATATGCCTTAATTCCATGAACTCTTATCATTTCTTTGTGCATAAATATAAAAGAAGCTATGCCTAAAGCAAGAGTGGTATTTATATTTTTAGTAGGCTCTTCAAGATACGGAATTAAGCTTATCCAATTGCAAAATAAAATAAATAAAAATAGAGATGCTATATATAAATAATAACGTTTATCAAATTTGCCAAAAGTCTGTTCAACAAGGCTATAAAAAGAACCTACTAGTTTTTTTATAAGAAAAGCTCCAATACTATCTTTCTTAAATATAAAATAACGTGCGATAAAAATAGCAATAAATATAGCAGCAATAGAAAACCATGTATTGATTATGGTATCTAAATCAACTGCTAAAAATTCACTATTTAACCCTAGAGATTTAAGAGGATATATTATTTTTTCTTCACCTAAGAAATTATTATTTGCCATTATCTTATTCTTACTTTTAGTTTACATGTAATTATCTAATTTTTTATATTTATTAATAATAAAAAACCAAAAACTTAAAATAAAGCTTACGATAAAAATTATAGATCTTATTTTACATAAGTGCAATAGATAATAAAATATTAACAGTAAAAACATTTTACTTATAAGATTAATTATAAATAAATAAGTTTTATTTGCATTTACTTGAATATAAATCAAATAGAATCCGTATAATATGCCTAATAAAGAGCCTAAAGAAAATAATGTAAGTAACATGAGTATCATATGTATCTCCTATAATTATTTTCTCATAAGCTCTTAAATTTTAATTAGATTTATTATATTAAAACTTTTTAATACCTTTGTGTTTCCAATAATTATGCACTATTGAATGAGATCCTGTAATAACAACTAAGCCGTTGCGTTCATCAACTGATTTTTTAGCAACTTCAAATGCTTCTTCAAAGCTTTTGCAAGCTTTAGCTTTGATCTTCATGCTTTTTACATCGTTAGTTACTTTTTCTACATCCCAAGATTCATCTTCGGATAATCCAGGTAAAGCATTATCAATAGGACATACTAATAATTGACCTGAAGTCTTTTTAAAGAAATATCTAATTAATTTTAGAAACTCTTCTTGGTGTAATGTATCTTTAGCAGCACCAATAATTATAGTTAACCCTTTTAGTGGACGTTGGTAATGTAATAACCTAATTCCAAGCAGTACGTTTTTAAATGCATCTATATTAGATGCTGTATCTAATAAAATAGAAGGTTTTTCTTTATCAAGAAACTGAAAACGACCAGGTAGATCAACTACTTCTTCACGCCAAAATTGGTCGATTGTTTTTTTAGGAACTAATTCTAATTGACGCTTAGCTTCTAAAGTTGGCCTTCCACGTTGACCTTTTTGTTTACTTAATAAACTGTCGTTAGTGATAGTTGTATTTTTATTATGATAATATTCAATATATATTTGAGCAAGGCGTTCTGCTAATGCTGCGCATCTTCCATGAAGCTGCTCAAAAGGGTATGCAAGAGGTGCTAATTTTCTTATAGGCATAGCCCAATTTGCGCCAATGGCATCTGCTATATTATTCATATGCTGTAAATTTGCTTTACTTTGATCACCTGAAACAAACCAAGTTCCTGGTCTTACGATTGCCATCATATTTTCTATGATAAGATTTACATCCTCTTCAGTTGCCTTTTCATTTATAGCGGCTACTCTTGTAAGAGTTGCAACCTTTGCATTAAATATATTTACAGGGTTAAACTTATTTGAATTGCTAACTTCAATAAGTGCTACATCAACTTTCTGGCTAGTAAAATAACGTATTGCCATCATAGTTAAGATATCATAAGTATTAGCTTTAATTCCTAATTCTTGAGCCTTATCTATAACGTTATTTGCTATTTCTGTAAAAGATTTATTTGATATAGCTTCGCCATTTATCGCAAAGCGTTCGTTATATGTAAGTATATGAGGACTATAAAATGCCCCAATTTTTAGTTTTTCTTCTTTAAGTAATTTAACTGTTAAGTCAATAGTTAAACTTTTGCCATTTGTACCATTTACTAATATTGTGTTAAGTTTTTGTGATTCATTTGCAAATGCTTGGTCAAGTTGTTTTATTCTATCTAATGTATTTAGATCATTATTAAATGACCAATGTCTGTCAAGATATTCGACTATTTCATTGTAGTTTCTTTGTTTATCTTGAGAAGCATTCTTACTATTGACCTGCTTTCTAATATCCATCATGTAATTTCTCCAATTATTTACATATTTAATTTATATTTTTTATATTTTAATTTATTTATAAAAAACTTAATTAAAATGATAATCTATAAATTAAAATATGTCAAAATTAAATTCATATTTAATATATTATACTTTAAATTGACAAAAATTCAAAAAAAATAAATATAAATTTTTACTTATAGATAACTCTTGATAAGCAAAATGCAAAAATTATATATTAAAAATATAATTACAATACGATTTAAATTATAAAAATTAAGAGATAATAATCATGAAATTAAAAAATAATTTAGGATTTACTATATTTGAGCTTATGATAGCTATTGCGATTATAGCTTTCTTATCTATTTTGACAGTTCCAAATTTGATGAAATTTTTATCGAAAGCAAAAAGAACTGAAGCTTATGTTAATTTGGGATCTTTAGCGATGGCTCAAAAAATGCATTTTGCACAAACTGGTAAATATACGAATATTTTAGGTCAAGGTGGTCTTAATTGGTCTCCGGAAGGTAATAATAATTATGCTTATGGATTTTCAGGACAACAAAATATAAATTATTTTCCTGGTAAGCTACAAACAGACCCTGGGGTCTTGAATGGTTCTTCTATTAAACAAAATGGATTTATTATGTATGCAGCTTGTGATATTGATGGCGATGGTAAGCCTGATATTTTATCTATAGATCAAAATAACGAAATAAGAATAATACAAGATGATCTTGCTTAATTAATATATAAAAAATTTATAATCTGGTTTTGAAAAAATAAGTATAATATAGCACCTAAAGATAGCCATGGTCCAAATGGTAATTTATACTCTCTTATATTTTTTATATTTTTTATATCGTTTAAAATTATAATTAAAAAAGATATAGTTGATAAGATTGATCCCAAAAATATTGATAATATAACTCCATTAAAACCCATAAAAGCTCCTATTAAAGCTAATAAGTCAAAATCTCCATTGCCAATTATATTTTTTTTCTGATTAGTTATAAAAGTATAGATTTTAGCGACTAAAAAGAGTGAAAAATATCCGAACAATGATCCTATAATAGATTCATATAAACTTATTGGGATAAAACCAAAATATGATGAGATAAATGCTATTGGAATTGGCAGTAATGTTGTAATTGTTGAGATTAGCATTGTTTCAAAATCTGTCCTAATTACTATAATCAAGCTTGTTAAAACTATAAAATAAGATAACCAGTAACGACTATCTATAAATAATATAAGTGCTGTAAATACAATTGCACTTAATATTTCTATAAATGGATATAATATAGAGATTGAATTTTTGCAGGCTCTGCATTTTGCTTTTAGAAATATCCAAGAGAATATTGGTATGAGATCATAAAAACTTATAGTTTTATAACATTTGGGGCAATACGATCTAGATGTCCATAAGTTTTTATTATTGATTAATCTATATGAAAAAGAATTTAAAAAAGAACCGTAACATGCAAAAATGGTAAATAAGAATATGATATAATATAGATTATCTACCATTTATCTTTGTTTTCAGTTTTTATCTCTTCAAGTAATTGTTCCATTTTAAATTGCTTTTCAAATTGTTCGTCGAATTTAAATACTAATTCTGGAACACGACGAGAGTTTATTTTTTCTGCTAAACTTTTTCTTAAAGATGGTTTATATAATTTAAGAGTTTCTAATATTTCTTTAAAATATTGTTCCCCTTTATTGGTGTAAAAATAAACTGTACATAGACCTTTATCAGGAGATAGCTTTACTCTATTTACTGATATATCTTTAAGTCTAGAATCATCAAGCATTAATTGATTAAATAATATAGAAATTTCTTTAAACAATAATGATTCTTTTTGAGCTCTTCTTATATTAGGATTTAATGTCATAAATTTATTATCTTATAATTTATTAAACTATTTTTTGAGCTGCCATTTTGACTAAATTTTGCTTGATTGCGCGCATTAATCTTTTACGGCGTTTTTGGGTTGGGGGCTCGTAATAGACTATACGTTTCATGTCTCTTACTACACCTTCACGTTCTATTTTTTTTTTAAGTTGTCTTAATGCTTTTTCTAGATTTTCGTTAACATTGATAACTATGTTTGGTTTCTTTGACATAATATTCTATTTATCCTTTCTATAACCTAATTATAAATATAATTATATTTATAATTTTAAATAATAATTTAAATAATATCTTAATTTTACTTAATTTTAAGCTTTTTGTCTAGAAAGCTTAAAATTAATTTCTTATATGACTATTACTAATCATAAATCTTATTTTATTTCTAATTTATCTTAATTTATTATTTTTTTGACAAAATTATTTCTATTTGGTAATGTAATTATAATATAATCATGTTGGTAATAATTATTTTTTGAATTTTTAAATTACTAAATATTGGCAATAGAAAATAGATATTATTAAGAAAATAAAAATCGAAAGATTATAACAGGCAATTGTTGTAAAAATTACCTAAAAATATATGAATATTAAAAAGGAATATTATGAAAAGGAAAAATGTTAAATATAAAAATATAAAATGCTTGCTATACGGTTTTATGCTGTTAGGAGCTACCGGCCAATTTTTAGCTATGGAACAAAAAAATTTGTTCAATTTAAACTCAAAAATGGATACATATCCTACTATGAGTTTAAAATCTATATCAATTAAAAATATAATTAGTCTTATATCAAATAGTATTAGAAATCTATATCAAGCGAATCCTCAAATAAATCCTCAACAGATTGAAAATATAATAACTGATAATTTCCTAAATCCCACTGTATTGCCAGAAGAATTAATTACTGATATTAAAAATATAATTTTGAGAGCAACACCTAGTAAAATTTTTGATGGATACAAAGGAATAAAATATTTAAAAATTTTAAAAAATGGAAATATCTCAGTAATATCATCTATGCAAGATGTGGCTGTTTTTGATATTAATAATAATAAGGTTGTGCAGGTTAAGTTTCCTAATGATCCATATATAGTTCATGATGATTCAAGTATTGAATTAGAATATGAAAATATTTTCATTAAGGGTTCTATGAATGATAGTGGTGATTGTATCAATGTAAATAATTCTAGGTTAAATGAATTTGTAAACTCAATTCCTCTTAACCATAGACATAATACTATGTATAGCTATAGGGGTAGCATTAAATATATCAAGGGATTACCTAATGGAAATATCCTATCTATAGATAGAGATCACAATATGAAACTTTGGAATAAAGAATATGAACTTCTTGCTACAGTTATTAGCGGTATTCGCCCTATAAATCCTGAATGCGTGAATGTAGCAACCTTAAATGGAGAGCTTGTTATAGTATACATGCCCTACATGTATTTTGTAGATATTTATGATATTAATAATGGAAAATTAAAAACATCTATTAATTTAACTCAAAATTCTTATAAACCAAGTGAAGGTTCAAAGGCAGAATTTAAATTTTTATCTGATAATAAAATTATTATATTGAACAGATCTGATAATATGATTTGTGTATTAAATATCGATTTAGGTATATATAAGAAACTTATTCCTATATCATCATATGATCCTCTATTTAAATCTGGGATAAGTAATTGGGTAGTTATAGATGATCATACTATAGCTATATCCTCAGTTGATGTTAATATAGCTCACAACTGTAATAGTAATAGTGTTATACGAATTATTGATATTAACCAAGACAGATGTATTAATACTATTAGAACTGCATACCCTGTTATGAGTTTAGCATACAATGGTAGGTTTATAGTAGTTGGTGGGAATGACTCAAGGATATATTTTTATGATCACAAATTTATAAACACTTTTCAAAATAGGCTATTAAATCTAGGTATTAATTTTAATAATCAGGAACAATAGGTAATAGATGTAGATAAAATATAGCTTTAAAAATATCAATAAATATGCAAATTGTAAATTAATATCATGCCACTTGACGTGTTATTGCTTATTTTGTATCATGAATTATAAACATTATAAAATAAATGATAAATTCAAATAAAAATAGAAAGAAAATCATGAATATTAAAAATAGCAGTTTCATAAAATTATTACCTAGATATATTTTATCTATATTAGTCTTAACAATTAGTTTTAGGTCTATGGCAATGCAAGAGCAAAATAATATTGATAATAGTAATAGAATATTATCTTTAAAAGAGCTTGCGCTTAACTGTATATATGATCAAATCAAAAAGCAGGTCCAAACATTACCTCAATCTAGCAGTTCTGAGGAAATAGAAAATAAAATAGTTCATGATTGGCTAAATGTTAATATATTGCCTCAAGATTTAATTAATGATATTAAGGATAAAATCTATTCAAAAACAGATTTAACAAATTCATATGATTGTTCGCTTAATACTCTTGAGTATCCTAAAGGTAATTCAATATTTTCTATGGACAGTATGTGCAATGTAATATCACGTTTAAAGGATAATAAAATCGTTGCAGGTGGAGTTGATGGATTATTGATTATCTGGGATTTTAAAAATAATCGTGTGTTAATAAATAGTTATGGATATACTGGTCAAATTAATGCAATAGCAGAATTAGAAAATGGAGATATAGTTACTGGTTCTGAAAATGGTAGAATTGATATTTGGGATTCAATAACGGGTAAACATCTAAAAGGGATGGTTGCACATAAGGGCTCTATAAATTTTATAAAAATATTACCAAATGGAGCTATAGCTTCTGGATCATCAGATGCAAAAATTAAGATTTTCGATCCTATAACATATAGATGTCTTGATGAAATTGATACAGATTTAGATGATGTTAGATTTATAGAAACATTAAAAAATAATAAAATAATAGTGTCTGTAGCATATGATAATAAAATAAAATTATGGCATAAAGATCGAGGTTTACAGGTTCTTTTAGATCATAATAATATGATTTGTGATATTATGGCTTTATCTGAGGATATGTTTTTATCTTCAAGTAGAGATAATACACTACGTATCTGGAGTATATCAGAAGAATATGTTGTAGAATGCAAGCATATTTTAAAATTAAATGAAAAAAATTTAGTTTTTTCCCATAATATAAAAGTCTTAAATAATAATATTATAGCTGTTGTATGTGAAAGAACTATACAGCTTTGGGATATTATTAGTGGCAAGAAAATAGCAGTACTTAAAGGTCATAAAGGTTATGTTTTTTTTATTATATTGTTATCTGATAATCTAATTGCTTCGTATTCTCCATTAGATGAAACTATTCGAGTATGGGATATAGGAAGATTAAAATGTATTAATATAATTCATTATAAGGATTCTGTCATAGCGATGGAACCTTATAAAGATCTATCTATTATTGCTTTATTTGCATCTGGCAAAATGATCGTCTATAGATCTGGAGCAAGATTCCAAGATAAATTATTAAATTTAAGAATGAAATCTTTATGAAAAAAATGTTGATAAAATAGAAAAATAAATCATAGCGAAAAAATAAAAAAAATATAAAGAAATAATTATTGTGAGTAATAAAAATAAAAATTTAAAAAGCATATTATATAAATATATTTTATTTATATTTATATTCACGATTCCTCTTGCAGCTATGCAAGATTCGCAAAATGGTCAAGTTAAACCTTTAAAGCAATTGATAGTAAATAATATAGTTAAATCAATAAAAGAAAGTGTAAAAGAAAATCTGCATAAAAAACCTGAAGATATAGAAGATATTATTAACTTAAAATGGTTAAATCCTGATAAATTACCTCTTGATCTGATTAATGATATTAAAGATGAAATTTCTTCTCAAGTCAGTTCAGTGACTTTATTCCAAAAATCGATCCAAGTTTTTAAAATAGAGAATCTAAATTCTGTAGAAATTTTATTAAATTTAAGTGATAGCAGAATTGCAATAGCAGGTCATTATGATTCTTTAGCTATTTGTGATATAAAGAATAATAAGCTAATAAATACTCAAAGTCGGTGTTATGGTAAAGTTATAGCATTAGCAGAGTTATCAGACAAAAATATAATTTCTTCTCATGAATATGGTAGAATTAATATTTGGGATTACAATACTGGTAATCTTATAAAGACATTTGGTATTGATAACGAATCAATACGTTGTATGAAGCTTCTATCAGATACAAATATAATTACTGGCGGTTTAGACAACTCTATTAAGATATGGGATATTCAAACTGGAAAATGCATTAAAATACTTCAAGGACATAATCATGGAGTTATATCCATAGAGACATTTAAAGATCGAAAAGTTATAGCATCTGGATCATATGATAAGGCGATAAGGTTATGGGATTATGATGGAAATTGTAAAAAAGTTCTTGAAGGACATACTGGTGCAATTCTTCATACTATAGCTCTATCTGATAATATGCTTTTATCTTCAGCTTGGGATGGGACATTGCGAGTTTGGGATATAGATTCAGGTAAATGTATACACGTTTTAAAATTAAGCGAAATTGGATCTAATTCAAGACCTTACATTTATGATATAAAAATCTTAAAAAATAATATTATAGCAGTTCCTACATATAATGATGTGCAAGTTTGGGATGCTATTAAAGGTGAACGGATTGCAATTCTTAAAGGGCATGAAGATCTTATATATTCAATTATTGAACTTGATAATAATATAATTGCTTCATGTTCTCCAGATGGGACTATTCGTGTTTGGGATATAAATCAATCTAAATGTATTAATACAATTATAAATAATAAAAAATCAATTTGGAGACTAAGATTTCATAAAGATAATCTAATAATAGCTGGTACAAGCTCTGGATCTATTTATGTTTATAAACCAGGAATAAATTTTCAAGATAAATTACTAGAATTAGGTAAAGTTGATATTTATAGTGATAGCATTCAAGAATCAGAAACTCAAGAGACAGAAGTTCGAGATTGCATAATATCTTAAAAGCAAGATAAATTATCAAAATTAAGTAAATTTGATATTCTATTTTATTTTCTAAATAAAGCTATAGTATATATCTATAGCTTTATATTTTTTTAACATATTTATTTATGTTTGGTAATATAGATAAAAATGAGTATATTTAATAAATTTAAAAATTCTAATAAAAAAATCATGAAAGCAAAATTATTATGAGTAATAAAAGTGAAAATTTAAAAAGTATATTATATAAATATATTTTATCTATGTTTATATTAATCACACCAATTTCAGCTATGCAAAATTCAGAAAATGGTCAAGTTAAATCTTTAAAGCAATTGATGGTAAATAATATAGTTAAATCAATAAAAAAAAATATAAAAGAAAAACTGCATAAAAACCCTGAAGATATAGAATATATTATTAACTTAAAATGGTTAAATCCTGATAAATTATCTCTTGATTTGATTAATGATATTAAAGATGAAATTTCTTCTCAAGTCAGTTCAGTGACTTTATGCCAAAAATCGATCCAAGCTTTTAAAATAAAGGATCTAAATTCAGCGTATCCTATGGATGAACCTGTAGAAATTTTATTAAATTTAAGTGATAGCAGAATTGCAATAGCAGGGTATTATGGTTCTTTAGTTATTTGTGATATAAATAATAATGAGCTAATAAATGCTCAAAGTCAGTGTTATGGTCAAGTTATAGCATTAGCAGAGTTATCAGACAAAAATATAATTTCTTCTCATGAATATGGTAGAATTAATATTTGGGATTACAATACTGGTAATCTTATAAAGACATTTGGTATTGATAACGAATCAATACGTTGTATGAAGCTTCTATCAGATACAAATATAATTACTGGTGGTTTAGATAACTCTATTAAGATATGGGATATTCAAACTGGAAAATGCATTAAAATACTTCAAGGGCATAATCATGGAGTTACATCCATAGAGATATTTAAAGATCGAAAAATTATAGCATCTGGATCATCTGATAAGATGATAAGGTTATGGGATTATGATGGAAATTGTAAAAAAGTTCTTGAAGGACATACTAATACAATCTTTCATATTATAGCCCTATCTGATAATATGCTTTTGTCTTCAGCTTGGGATGGTACGTTGCGAGTTTGGGATATAGATTCAGGTGAGTGTATACATATTTTAAGATTGAATCAAGATCGAGTAGCCCCTTTCATTTATGATATAAAAATTTTAAGAAATAATATTATAGCAGTCCCCATAGGTAATTATGTGCAAATTTGGGATGCTATTAAGGGTGAACGAATTGCAATTCTTAAAGGGCATAAAGGTCTTATACATTCAATTATTGAACTTGATAATAATATAATTGTTTCATCTGTTCCAGGTGGGGCTATTCGTGTTTGGGATATAAATCAATCTAAATGCATTAATATAATCATAAATAATAAAGAGCCTATTTCGCGTCTAATATCTCATAAAGATAATTTAATAATAGCTGGGACATACGCTGGATCTATTTATGTTTATAAATCAGGAATAGACTTTCAAGATAGATTACTAGAATTAGGTAAAGTTGATATTCATACTGATAATAAGCAAGATCCAGAAATTCAGCATACAGAAGTCCAAGTTTGTATATTATCTTAAAAAATTATTTATAATCAAGAAATAATTTTCAAGATAATATATTTTATAAATCTAAAAATTCTAAAAATAAAAATTTAAAAAGTTTATTATATAGATATATTTTATCTATATTTATATTAATCACGCCAATTGCAACTATATCGGTTTAAGATTCAAATGATTTTGATAGCAATAAAATTTCATAAAGATAATTTAATAGTGACTGGTATAGGTGCCGGATCTGTTTATGTTTATAAACCAGGAATAAATTTTCAGGATAAATTGCTAAAGTTAGGTCAGATTGATTAAGTATGTTTTTCAGATCTAATAAAAAAAACTATAGCTATAGATAAATTCTATAGCTATAGTTTTTTAATTTAATAGTTATAAACTTAAATATTGTTTTTAAATTTATTTTCTATATTTTTTTGATCTATTTTTTGTTTAACTACTTTGTCAACAAGTTCTTTAGTTACACGACAATCTGGTGTAGTATAAGCTTGTGATTGTATGGATATAACTAATTTAGATATATCACGCCCCACAAAGTCATCTAATTCTATAGCAATCTTATCTAGAGATTGGTTATCTAAAGCATCTTCTTCTATGATTAAAGCTTTAGGAGGATTGGATTTTCCTAAAAGTCTTGCAAATAAGGATGGCTGTGGTTGTTCTATAGTTCTGGAGACTAACAATTTATTAACATAAGATTCTAATATAGCTCTTCTTTGCTCTACTCCTGGAACACCAATTTCAATCTGTTCGTCGCATCTGCTTAAAAATGCACTATCTAAATCTTCAGGTCTATTTGTAAGAGCGATAATTATAAAATTACTTTGTTCAGTACCAGTATATCCAAGAATAAGATTTAATAATTTACGTGTTTTATCGCTTATATTTTTACCTCTATCTGCTAATAGTACTTCAGCTTCATCGATAATAATCATAAGTTTTTTTGAAGAGATTTTTGCAAATTCAAAGAGTTCAGTAAGTTGTGATAAAGCGCCTTCTATAGGTAATTGGTCTAAAGCAGAACCCCCTGCAAAATATATATATTCAAGTCCAGAGCTACGAGCAAGTCTTTTTGCAAGCATAGTTTTACCAGTTCCTGGAGGGCCATAGAAAAGCATATGTCTAAAATAACCATTGTTTTGAACAGTATTGCCTAAAGATGTAGCGATATCTGATATCTTATCAGAGAGGTTTTGTTCTAAAATAACATCGCTAACTGCTGACTCAGTCGTTCTACCTGTTGCATAGTTAATTAATTTTTGTTTATAAGAAACTAGTGAAGTTTCTTCAGCTATAGTTGGAATTTTCTCCATATAGCGCTGTATAAAATTAGCAGCCAATTTTGTGCCATGCCATGCTCCAAAAACACCTACAGTGGTATAAACTAACAATCTAGCATTTTTAGGATCAGTAACGGCTTCGATCCATTGTCTTCCATTATCTACTACAGCTTGCCTTTGCCCCTCTGCGTGTATCGCCGCTTTATTTATTTCTTGCTGCCCCAATTGCTCTTGCACTAACATTTTTTGAGCAGTTTCAAATGCACCAGCTCCTAGATCAAATGCTGCTTTTCCTAATTTATCTGCTCTTTTATTTTCTTTGCTAGCTTCTGCATTTAAATGAGCTATCTCATTTTTTAATACTTCGCATTCAGCATCGCTTGCAGCATGCTTCAATCTCGCCAGTAGCTCATCTTTTTTATATTTGCGTTCTTTATCTCGTTGTCTTTTTTGTGCTCGTAATTCTCTTTCCATATTTTCGCCAACATTTTGAGCAGCCTGTGCAATATTATTTATAAGATTTAGTGGTACACCTCCAAGCAAGCCATCCCCTTCAAAGGGATATTCCATTGCTTTGATATTTAATGCCATGCATAACATATATGCCATAGGTAATAATAATATTTTTTTTTGCATAATAAGTTTCCTTTATTAAATGTCCCTAAAATTAATTATTTTAGCTTTAAATTAATTTATCTAAGATTAGTTTTGTAAAAATTGTACGCTTTGCGAGCTAGTAAGAATAAAACAGGAGCTGCTACAGCGCATTTAAATGGCTGTGAACCCATAGATTTTATTCTCGACCAAATATTATTACTAAATAAAAATTCAATTAAATTATGTTTAATAGAATCTGTTATAAATTCTTTTAATTCTTTTTCTATTTCGTCTAATTTGTTTTTATAATTTCTATCAGTTATTTTATCTATCGAGTTGTATTTTTTTATTAAATCTAAAAAATGCTTATGATGTGTTACCGCATAATTAGACCAATATTGATCGAGTATATTGTCGGCAATTTTAATTGATAAACCTGTAGAACCAATTGATGACATTATTTTTGCAGATCTAGAAAACATGAATTTTGGAACTCCAAGATTAAAAAACTTATTTAAAGATTCAAATAAATCTTTAGTGGAGTGAGCCATAGTTCTTTCTTGAATGTAGGTTGGATTTACAAAATTTATAAATAAATTTACTATAGAAAAAGGTATAGTTTTCATGGCTTTAAGTTGTCCACTATCATCTTTTTCATAAGCACTCCACCATTCTTTAGAAAATATCATATTATTACCAAACAATGTTGCATTACCATATACTTTAGAATCCATACGAAGTTTGCTTTCAATATAATTAAATATACGAGCCTTAATTAAATTAAGCCCAATATTTGGCAAAAGTGCTAACTTAAATGGATTATATTTAATTGCCTTATGGTTGTTGCTAATATATTTTACTAACTCTTTTTCTGAATCACTTAACTTATAAGGTTCACGACTGCTTTTATTATTTTTGTTCTTAACAGATTCATCTTGATCGGATTCAGCTTTTTCTAATATTTCTTGTAACTGTTTAGAATCTTTTTTTATGGACTGTAATATATGTTCTATTTTCAAATTAATAATTTTATCAAATAAAGCTTTTTCAGCCATAATATCTAAAGTAAGACAAGCACCTCTTGCAATATCACCTTTATAGATAGCAAATACTCCTAAAAAATTTACAAGAACAGTATTTTGATTTTTGATATCGTCTATTAATTTTTTATGATCTGCTCGTGCTTTTTCATATCTTTTTTTCCTGATGTCAGTACATATTTTTTTGGGATCAATATTTTTTAGTACATCTTTGCTAGCCTCGATTATTTTATCAATTTTTTCTTTACTAAATTTTTGGGATATATCACTATCACCTGTAGTTTGAAAATTTGAATTATAAGCTAATATAAAAAATATAGATAAATATTTAAAATTTTTGGGTTTTAACATTAATTTCCTCTAAAAGACTTTAGTTTTTATATTTTGATAATTTTTATACTATTAAGCATAAAAGTCACAATGTATACTTAAATATAAAATTTAATTAAAATAAACGATTATTCAAAAAGTATATATATAATTATTATATTGTTCAAGTGCTTGTGATAAGTTTGCTTATCTAAATTTTAATTTTTGAATATGAATTGATAACCTGTTATAATTAATAAAATTAAAAATACAATACTAAAATATTAAGTAATAATTATTTAGTATAATACTAGGATAATTAAATGAATAAAATAAGAGTTAGATTTGCTCCATCACCGACTGGAATTATGCATCTAGGGAATGTAAGAAGTGCATTAATGAACTATCTTTTTGCAAAGAAATATAATGGTACTTTTATTTTAAGAATCGAGGATACTGATTTTAAAAGAAATATAGATGATTTGTCATTTAAGATTATAGAAGATTTAGTTTGGCTTGGATTAAATTATGATGAAGGTCCACTAAAAGATGGGCATGTCGGGCCTTATTATCAATCGCAAAGAACTCAATATTATGATCAATATTTGCATAGTTTAATTGATAAGAATTTAGCGTATCGTTGTTTTTGTACTCCTCAAGAACTTGAAAATGCAAGAAGTAGACAGATAGCTTTAAAACAACCTCCTCGATATCAAAGATTATGTCTTAATTTATCTGAACAAGAAATTAATCAGAATCTTAAATCTGAAAAAGGATTTATTTGGAGATTTAAATTAGATCATGATAAAATAGTAAAATTTTATGATTTAGCCCATAAAGAGATGTAATTTGAGCTTAAGCATTTTTATGATGTAACACT
>Ga0265293_10008451_pt1 | contig 15239 bp, 18 predicted proteins | sample Munlanlewell138R_FD_192505 | JGI IMG/M metagenome (GOLD analysis project Ga0265293, IMG submission 192505) | Leachate microbial communities from a municipal landfill in Southern Ontario, Canada - Leachate well 138R | ecosystem: Engineered > Solid waste > Landfill > Unclassified | place: Canada...
GTTCCGAAGGCTGAAAGGCTTTCGCAGAATTTTCTCTCGTTTCGATAAATTGGACGTCGTATTCACTTTCTTCATTCATTTTGCATTAATCGTCGATACTTTATTTAGTGTGAACAGGCCCTAGTATCTATTATGAGGTCGAAGACCTCATTAACGTACTGTTAGCTCTACGAAGCAGTCAATCAACCAAAGGAAATTTAATGCCTATTGAAAATGAGTTAAGAGCACTGGCAAAAGCGTACTCAGATCAACTGAGTAAGCAGATCGATGCGCGCGTAGCCGAAATGGAGGAAGATGATCAGTCTCATTTCCTGATCTATCGTGTTCTAGGTGTCACGACCAAAGAAGGAAAAATGATCGATATTTATCAAAATAAGGGGCGATTTCTGTACAAGTATGCAGGTTCCTTTCTGGAGGAAGCCACTAAGCTATGTTTTAAACATAAATTTCCTGATTCTGGAACAGTGAAAATTCCTAATACCATAGGACAGCGACCAAAAACATTCGAGATTGATTGTCTTGTTGATCCGGATGCGATCGAGATCAAATGGCGAGATGCAACAACCGATGGCGATCATATTAACAAAGAGCATACTCGCATAAAGGTGATTTCGGCAGCAGGATTTAAGCCTATAAGAGTAATGTTCTACTATCCAAATCGAACCCAGGCAAAACGAATACAAGATACACTGGAAACGTTATATAAAGGCATTGGCGGAGAGTACCATTGGGGAGATAATGCTTGGGACTATGTGAAAAACAGAACAGGGTTTGATTTAAAAGCCTTGCTTGAAAGAATTGCAGAAGAAAATGCGCACGAAGATGAGTGACTTTGTTAATAAAATACATTTGGGTGATTGCCTTGATATTTTGAGGTCAATAGAGAAGCGCTCTATTGACCTCATTTACCTTGACCCGCCTTTTTTTACTGAAAAAAAACACAGACTAAAAACCAGAGATCGAAGCAAGGAGTTTAGCTTTGATGATATTTGGGGTTCCGATCTTGCATATGGTGAATTCCTATTTGAGCGGATATCGCTCATGAGGGAAGTATTGAAAGACACTGGGTCTATCTTTGTTCACTGCGATAAAAGTGGCGAACACATTGTGCGCGCCATCTTAGATAACGTATTTGGCTCGGAGAACTTTCAGTCTGAAATTATCTGGAGTTACAAAAGATGGTCTAACTCCAAGAAGGGGCTTCTGCCAAGCCACCAAAACATATATTTTTATTCAAAAACTGATAATTTCAAATTTAACATGATGTTTACTGCGTATTCTGAAACAACAAATATAGATCAGATACTTCAGAGTAGAACTAGAGATGAGCACAATAAGTCTGTCTATGACATGCATGAAGATGGTCAGTTTAAGCACGGCAAAGAGAAAGTTGGCGTTCCGCTGAGTGATGTTTGGGAGATTCCATATTTAAACCCGAAAGCCAAAGAACGTGTCGGGTATCCGACACAAAAGCCTTTACTGTTGCTGGATAGAATAATTGAGCTAGTAACGGATAAAGATGATTTGATTTTAGACCCCTTTTGTGGCAGTGGTACTACCTGCGTAGCAGCTAAACTAGCTGATCGAAAGTACATAGGGATTGATAAATCTCAAGATGCTGTTGCGCTGTCGAATAGTAGGATTTTGAACCCCGTAAAAACTGAGTCAAATCTATTAAAGAATGGCAGGGATTCATACGTTAATTCAGACAAAGAAGCACTAGGTCTGCTGCTAGGAGTTCCTTTTAATCCAGTCCAAAGAAATAAAGGTATTGATGCAATTCTCGTGGAGCAATTTGAAGGCTCGCCTGTTCTTGTTAGAGTTCAAAAGAAAAATGAAACATTAGCTGAGGCTGCTTCGCACTTATTAAAAGCAAAAAAGACAAAGCAGTCTAAGAAGGTAATTCTTATTCAAACCCAAGAAAATGATCTATTCGATGCGCTTGAAGAACAAGATGGGATGATTGTGATCAGTTCACCATCCATTCTTATAGCAAGATCGATCAAGAATGAGCTAACAAAAAGCTGCACCGGACAATCTAAAGATGCGCCGCTTCGCTCTGCATCTTTAGATCGCCGGTGAGCTTGGCGTTAGAACTCACAAAAGGACACATCTATGCGACCCTTGGCCTTAACAATCTGCATAGTGCTTGCAATCCTTGCTGGATGCACTACCAGGTCGATTTCCGACTCTGGATACCCACAAGGTGGCTATTATGACTCACGCCCATCAAATCCGATGTATCAGGGGGAATTGAGTGAATTCGACGTTATCGGAGTTGACGCTGGCTCCACACCATCAGAGGAGGAAATCGAAGCCGCGCTTTCCAATTCTCCAAGTCGTATTTCGCTTCGTAAGGGCGATTCGATCATGCTCATTCAATCTGGAGCAATGATCCCGGACGTGGGGATGATTGAGAACTTAGAGAAGGCTTTTTCCGTATCCGTATTCACAGGTGTTCCAGAGAGAAGCAAAGAATCAAATGCAAGTTACTCTCGATCGCTCCGGCTTGCCGCAGCAAAAGCAGGCATTGGTACCATCATTGTATATTGGGGTATTCTGGAGTCTGGAATTGAGAACCTTGGCACCAAGACTGTCTCGTGGGTTCCGATTGTCGGATCAGTTCTCCCCGACGAAGCCCAAACGATGCGTATCCGCCTAAAAGTAGGCGTTGTTGATGTCAAGACAGGTCATTGGGAGATGTTTACACCCCGATCATTGGATGATCGCTCCTACAGCGCACGGATCGTCCGTGAACAATCCGACCAGACTCAAGTGCAAGCACTGAAGGAAGCCGCATACACCCTTGCAGCCGAAGGAGTGCTTGCCAGGTATGTCCGGTGAATTCTAACAAGCAAAGGCAGCGGATAAACCGCTGCTTTGGACGTTAGAGGGCTTTTTGTGCGACACCTAATCTTGAGCTTATTTTTCCTGCCAACCCTTTTATATGCTAAGAATTTCGATGTACCTGTAGGTGAATTTGAAAGGAAATCATTTCAAATTCAGACGATTCAATATCCAATCCAAATTTCCTGCAAGTACTCCTTTAATGAACTCCGCTTTAACGAGGATTGGGGGCCATCTCTTATCCTTACATTACGGCATCAAGACGAATCTAAGCCTTTTGTACAATTTTCCACTCAGGTGACCTCGTCTGATAACCGATACGTATTTTCTTACCGCCAAGGATTTGGTGATAATGAGAAACCTTGGGAAGTACGTTATCTAGCAGCCCCCTTTAAAAATGCAGAGCTCATGACAGCAGTAATTGTCTATGAAAATGGCGTGGTTGATTTTTCCTCTTCGGTCGGTAACGAAGTATTTGGTAATGGGAGAATTATTACTTCCTTGAAATCAATTGAGCTTGCAACTTTAAGCATATCGTCAAGTACAGGAGAGTATGCCTGTGAATCCCTCTAACAAGTAAAGGCAGCGGATAAACCGCTGCTTTGGGCGTTATGGGGTGACCCGATCATGCCAGTAGCCAGGTTTTCTGGAGTGATGGGCAAAAGCGACAACAGTTATTACTTGGCTATTTGCCATGGTCACAAGGGAGAAAGGGAATCGTTGCAGAATCAGTCTTTTGGCTCCGAGCCTGGCAGCTTCGCCGATCACTGGCACGAGCGGTGGATTTGGTTCTTCGAGCCTGGTTGTCGCTTGCTCAAACGTATCGATCAACTGCTCTCCAAGTCCTGGAACTTCCTGTTCGTACCAAGCAGCAGCTTCGATCAGTTCTTCGGTAGCTTCCGTGCTAACCTTTACCTTCAAAATCAGCTCCTTATCCGGGCTCTGGCGCGTACAATGGCTTCATTTGCGTCTAAAAGTTCAGTCTTGCCTGATTCAATGTCATTGATTCTACGGCAAATCTCGGCGTCCCAGGCCTCTGCCACACTCATATCGGCGGGACCATCCAAACTTGCTACCAGATCACGTGCAAGTTTGGCTCGATCCCGCTCAGGCAGGCTCATCGCAGCGCTCGTGATACTTTCAAGTTGGTCTGTATTCATCGCATATACCAAAACGATAAAGTGGTAATGGTCAAATGATGCGGCAAAATACACCTCATAACAAGGCCAAGCACGGCGACAGCTTTTTCGTTGCGGCGTCGCCTCCACTACAAAGCTGCGCGTGTTTGCGACGTTAGGCGCTTATCCTATGAAAATCCGTGGTGTATGCAAGTGTGGTAATTGCGAAGTTGTGGCCGAGGGTCCAATTGAACTCAGTGAACTTGTGCCTCGCTTTTGTGATTGCGAGTATTGCCAGCGGCACACGTCTGCAGTGGTAAGCAATCCAAACATGGTGTTGTCAGTCGAATCCCAATCGTCTATATACACAGCCTTAAATGGCAGCGGCCAAGCTACCTTCTATCACTGTCTGGGCTGCAATCAATTGGTGGCCGTGGGCGCCACATTGGGTGGGGTATCATTGGGCGCCGTCAACGCATTCCTGTTTGGCGATCTCAGCCAATTTGCAGAGCCAGTCTCAATTCAGCCGTGGCGACTTTCGCCAACTGAAAAAGCAGCGCGCTGGTCAAAGGTATGGGGTAGTCTGAAAGTATGCTGCACATAACTAGGCGTTCAACGCGGACAGTTTGCAGCGGGGCATTCGCTTCGCAAATTTTACGCCCCACTGCACACCACTCCACCGGCAAGTCGGCTCCGTTCTGCCGGTTAACTTGGCGTTATCTGTAATCTCAAAATGCCGTCACGGCAGTAGCACATAAGGAATCGTCGAATGTTTAAGACTGGTGTGAAGAAAGAGGCATTGAAGGCGCTTGAAAAAGTGCAAGCTGATTACGCTGTTCTGTGCGAACGAGCGCAAGTCAAAGCAGAGGAGCTTTTCAAGCTGAGGCAGTCTACAAGCTTGGGGCTAATCCCAGAGGTGGAGGTGTACGTCAACAGTCTCGCCAATACCCCAAAGAGTTTGGGGTCAGAGTAAAAACACAGAATGAAGAGAATGAAGAGGCTAGATCTAGGTGTTGCTTTCTGGCTCGCGGTCAGCTTTCTTGTTGCCACGAGTGGGAGCGGCGTCTTTTGTCGATATCGTTTTGCTTTGGGTGTTTGTCGCGGCAACACTTGTTGCATTCTGGCGCGCCAAGCGTCTGGCCGCGGTGTTGCTTTTGCCCTACCTGCTGTGGGTCAGCTTTGCTTCTGTGCTCAACTACTCGATATGGCAGCTCAATCCACAGATTCTGGGTTAATGGCGCGTGCCCAAGCCCTGATACGGAGACGCCGGGATGACGATCTCCACTATACTGCCGACCAGTGCACAATGGATAGCCCGGCCGCGAGGACAGCTCGATGAACGATCAGAACTCCTGGAATGAACGCTATGCCGCCGGTGGCTATTTTTATGGTACCGAGGCCAACACCTTTCTCGCCGAGAATGCACATCTTCTGCAAGGGCCAGTGCTTTCTCTTTCCGAGGGCGAGGGCCGCAATGCGGTTTTCATGGCTTCGCTGGGTTTTCAGGTGCTGGGCGTGGACTATTCCGAGGCTGGCCTGGCAAAAGCCAGGGCGCTGGCCGAGTCTCGCGGTGTGACGATCGAGATCGAGGTGGCGGATCTTGCACTTTATCAGCCTCCGGAGCGCCATTTTGGTTGTGTCGTTTCCATTTTTGCGCACTTGCCGAGTTCGATTCGAAAAAGGTTGTATCCGCTTATCGAGAGGTCTCTCAAGCCGAATGGCGTCGTCATTCTGGAGGCGTATTCCGAGAACCAGTTGCCTAAGGGCACCGGCGGCCCCAAGGATATCGACATGCTCATGAGTGTCGAGAAGCTTCAGCGGGAGTTTCCCAACCTCGAGCCCCTTGTGATCAGGGAGATCGATCGTGAGGTTATCGAGGGCGACGGCCATACCGGCATGGCATCCGTGGTTCAGTTCATTGCCAGAAATAACGCGTAGTCGGTGGCCGTACTTAAAAAGGCGGTGCAATCAATCCCCCATCCATCCAGCGTTGAGACCCATAAGCAATGCGTCTTTGGTCGTTACATCCGCAATATCTCGACCCTCAGGGTTTGGTGGCGCTTTGGCGGGAGGCGCTGCTTGCCCAGGCGGTACTGCGCGGCGAAACCCGTGGCTACCGCAACCATCCGCAACTGGAGCGCTTCAAGGGTCACCCCGCTACCCTTTCCGCCATCTCGCTATACCTGAAGGCTGTCCACGACGAGGCAACGGTTCGTGGTTATACCTTTGACAAAAGCAAGATCAAGCCCTGGCGCAAGACGGTGAGCCTCAGCGTCACCTGCGGCCAGATGGCCTATGAGTGGCAGCATCTGATGGCAAAACTGCAGGCTCGCAACCCGACGTTGCATCAGGAATGGTTGGCGGTGAGCGCGCCGGAAACACACCCCATCTTTCGCCCCTGCCCTGGTGACATCGAGCCCTGGGAGCGCTATTGAGCCTCGGATTCGCGCTCGGCCTCTATTCTTTCTTTCCCTGAATCGCCGATAATAGCGGCCATGAATCCCCCCTACTCTTCTCCCTGGGCCGGGCGTGTTCTGGTTCTGGCGGGCATCCTGTTGTCTGCATTCAACCTGCGCACGGCCGTCACCTCGCTGACCCCATTGCTCGACGCCCTTGGCGCCACCTTCGGCTTCGGGCCGACCATTACTGGCGTCTTCGGCATGGTGCCCACTGCCGCGTTCGCATTGTTCGGTGTGGTCACCCCCTTCATCGCCCACCGCATCGGGCTGGAAAATACCGCACTGCTGTCGATGGTGTTGGCCGCAGCCGGTCTTCTGGCGCGCGCCTTCGCCGGCAGCACCGCACATCTGCTGATCTCCTCCGCCGTGGCGCTGGCCGGTATGGGAATTGGCAATGTGGTTCTGCCGCCGCTGGTAAAGCGCTATTTTCCGCTGCGCATCGGTCTCGTCAGCGTCGGTTACATCACCATTCTGCAGATCGGCACCGTGTTGCCGGCGCTGGTGGCCGTGCCCATGGCACAGGCCGCAGGCTGGCAGGTGGCGCTGGGTTCGTGGTCGCTGTTGGCGGTTGCGGCGGCGCTGACCTGGGTTGGGGTGTTGGTGCAGGAGCGGCGCCGCGATTCGGTGCTAGCGATGGTGCACGACCAGGCGGTGCGGCCCGGCGATGAAGCGCCGGAGCTGGTCGAACCCAGGAAGCACTTGCTGACCTGGCGCTCGCCACTGGCGTGGAGCATGACCTTCATGTTCGGCATGACGTCGCTGATCACCTACGCCATGTTCACCTGGCTGCCCGCCCTGATGGTGGAAGCGGGCGCAAGCCCCGCATTCGGTGGCGCCATGGTGGCGCTGTTCGCGGCGCCCGGCCTGCTCGGCGCATTGGTCATGCCAGTGGCCGCGGTGCGCATGCGCAACCCCTTCCCGCTGGTGGCTTGCTGCGTGCTGGCCTATGCCGTGGCATTTCCGGGCTTGCTGTTGGCGCCCATGGCGGCGCCCCTGCTGTGGGTGGGGCTCGTCGGGTTGGGAGCCACGACCTTTCCGCTGTCGCTGACATTGATCAATCTGCGCACCCGCACCGCTGATGGCTCTTCTGCCCTGTCGGGTTTCATGCAGGGGCTGGGCTACACCCTGAGCTGCGCCGGCCCCCTGTTGTTTGGTGTGCTGCACGAGGTCAGCCACGGCTGGGGGCTGCCCTTTGCTTTCCTCTCAGTGTGCGTGGTGCTGATGGCGCTGGGCGCGTGGCGGGCGTGCCGTCCCCAGATGCTGGAGGATGATCTGCGGGTTTTCGGTCGCGGCAAGGGCTGATATGTTGGCGGCGAGCGTCGCCCTATAAGCTTTCGCAACGGGAATATCTGGACTCGGCAACATGGGCTCGGCAAAAGTGGCGCAACTGCCCTTTTGCGTTTACGCTCTTGATGGACAAGATCACAACAACGAGAAGTCCATGAAACCCATCACCCGCTGGATTGCGGCTACCGCGCTTTCCCTCACCTTCGCAACGGCCCAGGCTGAATATCAGGAAGATGTGGCCGTCTATGTCAACGCCTCTGTGTGGAGCGGTGAACACGACCGCTTGCTGGAAAATACCGCGCTTGTGGTGCGCGACGGCGTGGTCGCCAAGGTCGTTGCCATGTCGGAGCTTGATATCCCCGAGGGCGCACGCACCCAGGATCTCGGCGGCCGTTACGTGGTGCCTGGCCTGATCAATGCCCACGGCCATGTGGGGGTTGCGCGCGGCCTGGCAACCGGGCCTGCCGCGCATTCGGCAGAGAACGTCGAAGACCAGTTGCGGCTTTACGCCCATTACGGCATCACTACCGTGGTCAGCCTGGGCGACGAGCCGCAGCAGGCTTTCGCGGTGAGGAACGAGCAACAGCCCGCCGCCGATGGCCAGGCGCGCCTGTGGATGAGCGGCCCGGTCATCGATGCCGACAGCCCCGCGGCGGCGCGTGAAAGCGTCGCGCAGCATCTGGCCGCGAACCCCGACTGGATCAAGATTCGCGTCAACGACTATCTCGGTCGCGGCGAGAAGATGCGCCCCGAGGTGTACCGCGCCGTTATCGATGCCGCCCACGATGGCGGTGTGCCGGTGGCCGTGCATATCGTGGCGCTGGACGACACCCTGGATCTTCTGAAAAGCGGTGCCGATCTGGTGGCCCACAGCGTGCGCGACAAGCCCGTCAGCCAGGAAATGATCGACCTGATGCGCAGCGAGGGCATTTGCATCACCCCCACCCTGACCCGCGAGATATCCGTATTCGTTTACGCGCAACGGCCAGATTTCTTCGACGACCCGTTCTTTCTCGAAACCGCCGATACAGCCGTGCTGGAAGAGCTGCAACAGCCAGAGGTGCAGCAGGGTTACACCGGTCGCGAGGCCGACTTTTACCGCCAGGCGCTGCCGCTGGCCAAGGCCAACATGATGGCGTTGCACAACGGCGGAGTGCGCATCGCCATGGGCACCGACAGCGGTCCGCCCGCGCGGTTTCAGGGGTATTTCGAGCACCTGGAAATGGAAATGATGCAGGAGGCTGGTATGACACCGCTGGAAGTGCTCGTTTCCGCCACCCGCAACGCCGCTGCCTGCATGAGCCTGGATGGCAAGGTGGGCACTCTCGCGCCCGGCAAGGCGGCCGACTTCCTGGTGTTGAGCAAGAATCCTCTGGAGGACGTTCGCAATCTGCGCGCCATCGAGGATGTTTACATCGGCGGCATTCGGGTTGAGCGGACAGCCACGCACTGATATCGCCTATAGGCCAACTGCTACCCGGCGGCCATGAACGGTGCTGTGTTGCTATAATCCGCTCACCATGCGGCGCATGGCAGTCAGACGGCACATTGCCAGCAGCGGGGACGACCCCGGTGTTTTTTCCCATTGGCGGGGACGGCCCTGCAACACGAGGAGTCGTTCCATGAACTGGTTCTTGCTGGTTATCGCGGGTCTTTTCGAGGTGGTGTGGGCCGTTGGCCTGAAATACACCGAAGGTTTCACGCGCCTTGCACCTTCCATCTTCACCCTGAGCGCCATGGGCATCAGTTTTTATCTTCTCAGCCTGGCGTTGCGCAGCTTGCCCCTGGGTACCGCATACGCCATCTGGGTTGGCATCGGCGCGCTGGGTACCGCCATTGCCGGCATCATTCTGTTTCAGGAACTGGTCAGCCCGCTGAAGCTGGTCAGCCTGCTGCTGGTGGTGGCGGGAATCATCGGCCTCAAGCTGAGCGCACCCTGAGCGCGGCCTATCTGTCAGGCGGAGCGCACACCGCGTTCCGCCGCCCAGGCGCGCAAGGCATCGAGCTTTTCCGCCATCACCGCCGACAGCGGCGCGGTCGCTGCCAGCTCGGCGAGGATGCGCTCGTCATCCACCGGCTCCGCGCCCACCGAGGCGCTGTATAGCGCCGACACCACGACCTGCTCGATCTCCGCGCCGCTGAAACCTTCGCTGGCGATCGCCAGTTCGTCGAGGTCGAAGCGCTGGGGATCCAGCTCGCGTCGTGCCAGGTGGATGGAAAAGATCGCTTTGCGGGTGTTCCGATCCGGCAGGTCGACGAAAAATATTTCATCGAAGCGCCCTTTGCGCAGCAGTTCCGGCGGCAGCCGCGCGATGTCGTTGGCGGTGGCCACCATGAAGACCCGACTCTTGCGCTCCTGCATCCAGGTGAGCAGCGAAGCCAATACCCGCTGCGACAGCCCGCCGTCGCCATCGCCGCTGCTCAGCCCCTTTTCGATTTCGTCCACCCAGAGCACGCACGGCGCCATCTGATCGGCGAGCTGCAGGGCGTCGCGGAGATTGCGCTCGGTCTCGCCATGATATTTGTTGTATAGCGCGCCCATGTCCAGACGCAGCATGGGCAGATTCCACATACCCGCCACGGCTTTGGCGGCCAGGCTCTTGCCGCCGCCTTGCACCCCCAGCAACAACAGGCCCTTGGGGGCATCCAGGCCCTTGTTCGACACCGGCTCGTCGAACGCCTTGCGGCGCAGCGCGAGCCAGGCCTTGAGATTTTCCATGCCACCGAGGCCGGTGAAATCCTCGCTTTCGAAGCTGTAGGACAGCACGCTTTCCATGTCCATGAGGCGGAACTTGGCTTGATTGAGGTTGGGAATATCGCGCTCGGTGATCGCACCGTCGTCGTAAATGGCGGTGCGCGCCAGGCGCCGTACCTCGTCATGGCTCAAACCCTTGAGCGCCGCCGCCATCCTGATCAGGGTGTTGCTGTCGGCGCGCACTTTCTGCCCGCCGTTGCGCGCCGCCCACTTGCGCGCCTCGTCCTTCACCAGGGCAAGCACTTCGTTCTCATTCGGCAGCGACAACCGAAAGCGAGCGCTGAAACGGCTGAGCTCCGGTGGCAGGCGAATGGCGTGACTGACCAGCACCAGCGTGATGGCACCGTTTTCGTTCCTGATGGCGATATCCTTGAGCAGGCGCACCACTTTTGGCTGATCGGTGAGCCACGGGTGCAGATCACAGAGCATGTAGATTCCCGCCTGGCCGCGGTGCTTGATATGAGTGAGCATTTCCTGCGGATCGCAATACAGGCTTTCCTGTTCAAGCTGTAGTGCGAACGTGGCGGCTTGCAGGCCATCGGTGAGACTCCAGCGGTAGAGTTTTTTGTCCGCCTCTCGCGCCACTCTCAACAGCAGGTCCTGGGCACTTTTTTCGTCGTTGCTCTCCAGGGCGATGATGGGCAAGTGTGCGGCGATGATCACGGCCAGATCGTGGGCGTCCTGCATGGGGGCTCCGGGCGTTGTTGTGTTTGAGTGCGAAGCGTCGACAGCACGTCACTTCGCAGCGCTGCCAAGTTTAGCTACAATCCGGGCTCCGCACATAGCGCAACAGGCTTGGAGTGACGCCATGACCGAACGCCGCCTCACCGCTTTCGACCACCTGATCAGCAGCGCCGACCGCGCCCTGCGCACCCTGACCGCCGACAGCAATCGGGCCCAACGCCCGAGCCCAGGGCTGGGAACGGCGAACGCCTTCGCGCTGAGCGAGCCCGAACGAAATCACGCCGCCGGCCTGATGCGGGTGAATCACAGCGGCGAAGTGTGCGCCCAGGCGCTTTATCAGGGCCAGGCGCTGACCGCCAAGCTGCCCCAGGTTCGCGAGGAGATGGAGCAGGCCGCGGAAGAGGAAGTGGACCATCTGGCCTGGTGCGAAACCCGCCTCAAGGAGCTCGACAGCCAGCCGAGCGTTCTGAATCCCCTGTGGTACGCCATGTCCTTTGGTATCGGCGCTGGCGCCGGACTGGTGAGCGATCGCCTCAGCCTGGGCTTCGTCGCCGCCACCGAAGAACTGGTGTGCCAGCACCTGTCGGATCACCTGGAAAGCCTGCCACCCCAGGACGACAAGAGCCGTGCGATCGTCGAGCAGATGCTGGAAGATGAAGCCAAACACGCCGCCAGCGCCCTTGCCAGCGGCGGCATGGCGTTTCCCGCGCCCGTAAAAGGATTGATGCGCCTGATGTCGAAGGCGATGACCAAGACCAGCTATCGAATCTGAACTGCGGGGAGAAGTACCATCTCACCCCTCCCCACCAACAACTAGTTGAATACGCCTCTGTCCTCATCCTGAATGCGGCGCACCCTTTCCGTCACCGTGATGATGCGCTCCTTCAGCCAGCGGTGCATGGCCGATTGCAGGGTACGGCGATGCTGGAACAGCGACACGGGAATATACACGTCGTGGGCGAGATCCTCCGGATAGGGCTTGCGCACGATCTCGAACAAGCTCGCTTCCATCTTGAGGTCGTCGGCGGTGGCGAGCATCAGGCAGTCACTGGTCTGCAAGGCATAGAGCGCCGTCATCAGTTGATCGGTCACCAGCACCTTGGTGCGCCTGAGCCCCATCTCGGCGATGGTCTTGTCGAAACGGGTGTCGGACACCGGCGTGATCCGCTCGGACGCGAACAGCAGGTAGTACTGAACGAAGGGGTAGCGCAGCATTTTTTCCAGGGTGAGCGTCTCTCCGGCCAGTGGATGTCCCTTGCGCATCCATACAGCGGGAGAGAATCCCCCTACCGGGGTCACCACAAATTCATCCGGCAGCTTGGCATCGGTGGCCAGCACGAAGTCCAGATCGCCGTCGCGCAGGTGCTGCTGGTAGTTTTCCAGCTTGCTTGAAATCGCGAGCGTGAAGTGAGGCGCCTCGCCCGCCAGTTCCCAGGTGAGCATGGGCGCAAGCTGTACGGCAACGAATTCCGGCGTTGCAAAGTGGGCAACCCCGGTGTCTTCCTTCGGGTCGAAGACCTTGCCGGCAACCACATCCGCGATGTCCGCCAACAGCATTGGCAGGCGCGCCTTGAGTTCCAGCGCGCGCGTGGTAGGCACCAGTTCGCGGCCGCTGCGAATGAACAGCTCATCGTCGAACAACAGGCGCAGGCGCTGCAACGTCTTGCTCATCGCCGGTTGCGTGATGAACAGACGCTCCGCCGACTTGGTGACGTTGCGCTCTTCGAGAAGAACTTCCAACGCCACCAGTAAGTTGAGATCAATGCGGGAGAGGGTATTGATGGTCATTTCATAACCACAGATTATGCCAGCCATGATAATAATACATTTTTTTTATTTTTTGGCTGTACCTATAATGCCCAACATTGACATAGCCTCTGTGGCTATCAGTTTCTTACCCCCTGAAAAGTTTGTTGGAGCCCTTAGTGGCTCCTTTTTTTATGTCCTGGATTTGGTCCGGCGCCAAATCGATAACTTTTGTTTATTTGCCTGATAAAAATAATGCATTTCATTTATTGACGGTGCGAGACTAAGCTACGTCCATCAGTTACTGCTTTGGCGCCAACCATGATCCTGACGGTTCTTTGCTTTGCAACTTTGGCGATCACAAGCTTGATCGGCCTGTATCTGGTAGACGAGAGACGCACATCACCATTGATTGGTCGATACTGAAACGCTTTCTATCCCCCTGGAAAATTGTTGGGAGCCTTCGGGCTCCCTTTTTTCTGTCTGCCACAGACTCACTCTATCTCTTTGATTTCAAAGGAGTGACTCATTTCCACCCCGGCGTTGCCGAGCATGATGGATGCTGAACAATACTTCTCTGCCGACATGGAAACGGCGCGCTTCACGATATTTTCCTTGAGCCCTTTGCCGCTCACCACAAAGTGAATGTGGATTTTGGTGAAAACCGCCGGTACCGCGTCCGCGCGCTCGGCGTCGAGCACCGCCTCGCATTTTTCCACGGCCTGGCGGCTTTTCTTGAGGATATCCACTACATCAAAGCTGGAGCAGCCCCCCACCCCCAGCAACAGCATCTCCATCGGCCGCGGACCGAGATTGCGGCCCCCGTGATCGGGCGGCCCATCCATCACCACTGCGTGACCACTGCCAGACTCCGCCACGAACATGGCGCCATCGACCCACTTCACTGTCGCTTTCATAAAATCTTCACTTTTCCAAGAGTTACAGCATCCACATCAAGCCTCCGCGAGCACTTCACTTGCTTTTTATAGCTCCCTGCTGGTAACTTTGCCGAGCAATCTGGAATGCATAGAAACCGCCTATGATACAGGCTTCCCCGTTGCGGGCCAAAGAGGAGACATGCCCTTGGCGCTGGCACCATTGACACCACACATTGCCAATGTCGAGCACTTTCTCAGCCATTGTCATCGCCGCCGCTATTCTTCGAAAGCTACCATCATTCACGCCGGCGACAGTGGCGACACCCTGTATTACCTCATCAAGGGCTCGGTCAGTGTTCTCATCGAGGATGAAGACGGCCGCGAAATGATCGTTGCCTATCTCAATCCCGGAGATTTTTTCGGCGAAATGGGCCTTTTCGGCCATCGGGATCGCAGCGCCTGGATTCGCGCCAAGACCGAGTGCGAGGTTGGCGAACTCAGTTACGCCAAGTTTCTCGAGATCATCACCACCAACCCGGAAGTACTCTTCGCGCTCGCCAGGCAAATGGCCAACCGCCTGCGAGACACCACCCGCAAGGTCGGCGATCTTGCGTTTCTCGACGTCACCGGGCGTGTTGCACGCACCCTTCTCGAACTGTGCAACGAACCCGACGCCATGACCCACCCGGATGGCATGCAGATCAAGGTCACCCGCCAGGAAATCGGCAGGATCGTGGGCTGTTCCCGTGAAATGGTGGGACGGGTTCTAAAAACCCTGGAAGATCAAGGTCTTGTGGAAGTACACGGCAAGACCATGGTGGTTTTCGGGACCCGTTGAGGGCCCCGCTGCCACGCACCTCAAGCCGGGAAGAAAAGCCTCCCCAGTTCCGCACCTGGGTCCCTCGCGCGCATGAATGCCTCACCGACAAGGAACGCAGAGACCTGATGCGCCAGCATCGCCTCCACATCCGCCCGGGTATGGATGCCGCTCTCCGTTACCACCAGCCGATCCTCGGGAATCCTGTCCAGCAGCGAGTACGTGGTATCGAGGGTGGTATTGAACGTGTGCAGATCCCGGTTGTTGATGCCGATCAGCGGCGATGACAGCGCAAGCGCCAGCTCCAGTTCGCGGGCATCGTGTACCTCGAGTAGCACGTCCAGACCGATCTCCAGCGCCAGGTCGTGAAGTTCACGCAGCGTTTTTTCGTCAAGCGCCGCGGCGATCAACAAGATGCAATCGGCTCCCAGCACCCGCGCCTCATGGATCTGGTAAGGGTCCACGGTGAAGTCCTTGCGCAGTACCGGCAGCGAGCAGGCGTTGCGCGCTTCCATCAAATAGCGGTCGGCGCCCTGAAAGAAATCCACATCCGTCAGCACCGAGAGACAGGATGCCCCGCCGCGCTCATAACTGGCGGCGATCTGCGCCGGATCGAAATCCTCGCGAATCACGCCCTTGCTCGGCGAT
>Ga0265293_10008453_pt1 | contig 15239 bp, 13 predicted proteins | sample Munlanlewell138R_FD_192505 | JGI IMG/M metagenome (GOLD analysis project Ga0265293, IMG submission 192505) | Leachate microbial communities from a municipal landfill in Southern Ontario, Canada - Leachate well 138R | ecosystem: Engineered > Solid waste > Landfill > Unclassified | place: Canada...
AGAACTATTAGAGAAAATTACTGGGCTTTTAGGCGGACGAGTAGCGGAAGAATTAATTTTTAACGAAATAACAACGGGGGCTCATGATGATTTTGCGAAAGCTACTAAAATTGCGAGAAGTATGGTAACCGAATACGGAATGAGTGATTTAGGTCCAATGCAATTAGAACAACAGGAGGAAGGTGTCTTTCTAGGAAGGGATTATAATAAAAGCCGTAACTTTTCTGACCAAGTGGCGCTTGAAATTGACCAGGAGATAAGAAAAATAATGGGAGCTTGCTATGAAAAGGCAAAGAAGATTATGAAGGAACATAAAGAATTATTAAAATTAATTGCGGATAACTTATTTGAATATGAAACCTTAACTCAGGAACAAATTGAGTATTTAGTTAAACACGGTCACATGCCAAATGACTTTAATTTAGAGGATTATAATATTAATGAATTAAAATTGATGGCTAAAGAAAAAGGAATTAAAGGCTACTCAAAAATGAATAAGGCAGAGTTAATTGAAGAACTTAATAAATAAATTCTTTATCTGGTAAACAAAAAATATGAGGTGATTAAGTGAAAGCAATGTTTTTCCAACGATTATTTGCTTATGTAATCGATATTGTTCTGGTTAGTTTTATAGTGGGAATTTTAATGTCTTTGTTATTCCCCTCAGTTAAAACTGAAAATGCCAACGATGAATTAATGACTCTTGCGGAGCGTTTAATATCTAATCAAATAACTACCGAGGTATATATTAACCGTGCGGTTGATCTTACTCATAAGACAGCCACAAAACGAATTGGTTTAGATATAATAACTTTTACTATTTATGTATTATATTTTGTTGTATATCAGTTTTATAATGGGGGACAGACTCTTGGTAAGAGGATAATGAGAATTAGGATAATCAAAAAAGATGGCAATAAAATTAAAACAACGTCATTATCAACTAACGATTTAGCTAAGCGCAGTTTAATCATTAACGGCTTATTAATGTCGATAATTACCCTGACTAGTTTTTTCTTAGGGAGCAAAACATTTTATTTTTATGTTTTTGTTATGGCGGAGATGCTACAAATATTGATTGTTATTATATCTGCTTTTATGATACTATATAGAGAAGATGGCTGCGGTTTGCACGATGTTTTTGCCGGGACAAAAGTGGTTATTGATAAGGAGGTAAATATAAGATGAGTTTAACGGAACAGGAGATAGTAAGACGGGAAAAACTATCTAAATTAAGAGAAAAGATAAATCCCTATCCGGAACGTTATGAGATAACTCATGAATTATTTCAAGCGAGGGAGCTTGGTGATGGTGAGAAGGGAATTAGGGTTGCCGGCAGAATTGTGTTATTAAGGAAAATGGGGAAACTTACTTTTATTGTGATTCGCGATGTTAAAGCGGACCTACAGGTGTTAATAAAAAGCGATGTTGTGGGAGAGGATAAACATACTTTTTTTAAATCCTATTTTGATATAGGTGATTTTATGGGTGTTGAAGGAGAGACGTTTACTACTAAAACTGGTGAAAAAACCATTCGCGCTGATGATTTTGTTTTCTTAGGAAAAGCGTTAAAACCACTCCCCGAAAAGTTTCATGGTTTGGCAGATGCGGAATTGCGGGGCCGTTATCGTTATGTTGATTTAATTGTTAATGAAGATTCGCGGCGCAACTTTCTTTTAAAGTTTGAATTTATTAAACAACTAAGAAGATATTTAGAAGATCTTGGTTATATTGAAATAGAAACCCCCGTTCTAAATAATATTCATTCTGGGGCTTTAGCGAGACCTTTTAAGACCTATCATAACACCTTAAAAATGGAACTTTATTTAAGAATTGCTCCAGAAACATATCTTAAAAGAGCCGTTGTTGGTGGTTTTAACAAGGTGTTTGAGGTAGCGAGATGTTTTCGAAACGAGGGTATCGGGCCTAACCATTTACAGGACTTTACCATGGTAGAAGGATACGGCGCTTATTTAAACTATAAGGATAATATGAAATTAATGCAAGAAATGTTAACGGCCGTTATAAATAAGGTTTTTGGGAGTACAACAATTGATATAAAAGACCGCCAAATAGACCTTTTAGGCGAATGGCCTATTGTTACCTTTAGAGGGTTGATATTAAAGTATGCCAATATAGATATTGACGAATATAATACGCGCGAAAAACTCTTAACTAAAATTAAACAAGCGAAGATAGAGTTAGAATCAGAAACGCCAATAGATGTATTAGGTTTTGGTAACTTAGTTGATTTACTTTATAAAAAGGTGGCGCGACCAAAAATAATTAATCCTACCTTTTTAACGGAACATCCAACTGAAGTATCGCCTCTAGCAAGAGCTAATGATAATAACCCAAACGTCACTGACCGCTTTCAATTAATTATTAACGGGGCGGAAATAGTTAATGCCTATTCGGAGCTGGTTGATCCAATTGAACAACGAAAAAGGCTTGAGGCTCAGGCTCAGTTAAATAAAGAGGGCGACGAAGAAGCCATGGTAATGGATAACGATTATATTAATGCGATGGAATATGGAATGCCACCAATTTCAGGTTGGGGGATGGGCATTGATCGTATCATTCAAATTCTAACTAATTCTGATAATATTAAAGACTGCGTACTTTTCCCGCTCTTAAAACCAGAGGATAAAACTGATTAGGATTTAGTGGAAAAAGATATTGTTTTTAGAATTATTATGATATAATTTATCATAGAGGAGGTAAATGATGAAAAGATATAAATTATTAAAAACAATCTTAACGACCATAGCCGTTTTTGTAGTCTTAACCTATTTAATCCCGGCTACTAATATAGGTTATGAAACGGTCGAAAAAGCAAGAATGGTTGTAGGGTTATGGGATCTCCCCGACTACTTTATCAGATCTTTTGCCTATTTTGGGCATCTGGCTGTTTTTATCTTGGTAGTAGGTGGCTTTTATGGGGTTTTGAATTATACCGGTGCATATCAAGAACTAGTAACCCAAATTGTAAAAAAGTTTAAGGGTAAGGAACATTACTTTTTAATTTATATTATGGTAATGTTAGCTGTAATTAGTTCTTTCGCTGGCGTGTCCTTGCCATTATTTTTTCTTATCCCATTTATAATTACCGTAATATTATTATTAGGTTATGATCGCTTAACGGCGTTAGCGGTTCCTTTTGGTAGTATTCTGGTGGGGGTAATGGGTTCTACCTATGCTAATGATGTCATTGGCGTTATTAGTGAAGCGTTAGCAATTGATTTTAAAGCTGGTTTAATTAGCCGTTTGTTTCTTTTGCTAGTTGCTTTAACGTTATTAATTTTATATGTGTTAAAGAGAGTAAGAAAAAGTGGTCGCGGTAGACGAAAAAAAGAAAATATATTTATTGACCCTTTATACTTTGGTAATGAAGGTACTAAAAAATCCATTTGGCCAATAGTAATTATAATTGATTTAGTATTATTATTAATGATTATTGGTTCTTTGGCGTGGCAACAAGCGTTTGGTATAGCTTGGTTTGAAAATATTTACCAGTCAATAATGGAATTTAAAATCTTTAAGGTGGCTGTATTTAGTAAAGTACTTGGTCAAATCGCGCCTTTTGGTTATTGGACAGTAAAGGATTATATTATTTTAATCCTGTTAGCCACAACAATAATAGCTTTAATTTATAAACTAAAGTTTGATGATTTTATTGAGGCTTTTATTAAAGGTAGCAAAACGTTCTTATCATTAGCCGTGATGGTTATTTTAATCTATGTGGTTTTATTTATCGCTACATATCATCCTTTCCATGTAACGATTATTAAAGGGATGTTTGGCCTTACACCCAAATTTAATGTGGTAATTATGACCTTAACAACTTTAATTAGTGCCCCGTTATTTGTTGATATAACATATTCAGCGTACAGTAACTTAACCGTCATTAAAGATTTAGTAACGGAAGCCAATATTTTGCCGGTGGTGGGGTTTATCTTTCAATCGGTTTGTGGGTTAACCATGTTGGTGGCCCCAACTAGTGTATTATTAATAATTGGTTTAGAATATTTAAAGGTCCCATACATAAAGTGGTTAGGATACATCTATAGGTTTTGCCTTTATTTATTAGCTTTTGTGGTGGTAACCGCTACTGTGCTTACTTTTTTGTAAAATTCATTTAATCTAACCAAAACAAATTAAAAACTGACTTTGTCAGTTTTTTTTGTTTTAATTGCCGATAAAAATAAGCAGGAATGCATACAATATTATTAGAAAGGGTGAAAAAATGTTTGGAAAATTTAATGAAGAAACACAGAAGACCTTGATAACCGCCAAAAAAGAAATGTTAGTATTAAAACACCCTTATGTTGGTAGTGAACATTTAATGTTAGCTATATTGAAAAATCGTGATAATATGGTTACACAAAAACTAAAGGAATATGGTATTGACTATAAAGCCTTTAAAACACAATTGATTAACCGAGTGGGCCTTGGGAAAGAAGAGAGTAAATGGTTTTTATATACGCCTCTATTAAAGAGGGTGATTGAAAATGCCATTGTATATAGTAAAGAAAGCAATAATAGAGAGGTAACTATTGAACATCTTTTTCTTGGTTTATTGGAGGAAGGCGAAGGGGTCGCCATTCGTATATTTCTAGGGATGAACTTAGATGTGGAAGCGATATATAAGGAGGTTGCCAATAAAACGCGCCCTAATATAAGGTTAACACCAGAAGAGTCCTTACTATTATATGAATATGGTATTGACTTAACAAAAACCTGCCGTGAAGGGAAAGTTGATCCCGTAATAGGAAGAGATGAGGAAATAGAAAGAATAATTGAGATACTTTGCCGCCGAACTAAAAACAACCCTCTTTTAATTGGCGGGGCGGGGGTTGGGAAAACCGCCTTGGTTGAGGAACTAGGGACAAGAATTGTTAATAACACAGTTCCGAGCACATTAAAAAACAAAAAAATTATTTATTTAGATTTGCCAGCATTAGTGGCTGGGACTAAATATCGTGGCGAATTTGAGGAGCGGGTAAAGAGAATTATTAAAGAATTAGAAACTAGCGATGATATTATTTTGTTTATCGATGAGATTCATACAATAGTAGGGGCTGGGGGCGCTGAGGGGGCCATCGATGCTTCTAATATGTTTAAACCAGCACTAGCGCGAAATAAAATGCGTTGTATTGGGGCTACAACCCTCGATGAATACAAGAAATATATTGAAAATGATGCAGCGTTAGAAAGGAGGTTTCAAAAAGTTATTGTTGATGAACCAGATAAAAAGAAGCTAAGGGATATCTTATTGAAACTAAAACCAATTTATGAATCTTTTCATAATGTATTTATTGAGGAAAAAATGGTCGATGAAATGATATATTTTTCTAGTAAATATATATATGATCGCAAGGAACCTGACAAGACAATTGATTTATTAGATGAAGTCTGTGCCAAGGTTAAATTGAAAGAAACAACGCTTGATCGCCGTTTAACTAAGTTAAAGGAAGAAGCGGGGAAAATAATTAAGGAAAAAAATAAAGCCATTATTGTTCAGGATTTTAATCGTGCCTCGGCATTAAGGGAGGAAGAAAAAAGATTGATGGAGAGGGTAAATAAAATTGAAATAAATCGCTTCAATAAAAAACAAATTAATAAAGTTAAAAAAGAAGATATAATTAAGGTGGTAGAGGTTAAAACAAAGATTCCAATCTATGAATTAGAAAAAAACAGTGCGATTAAATGTAATAAACTTAAACAAAATTTAAAAAAGGAGATTATTGGGCAAGATGACGCGATTGATCAACTGTTAAAAGTTAATCGTCGCATAAAATTAGGTTTAAAAGAAGAAACTAGACCATATTCGTTATTTTTTGTTGGGGGAACCGGAGTGGGTAAAACTAAATTAGCAACTCTTTTTGGGGAGTTTATAGTAGGGAATAACAATATTATAAAATTGGATATGAGCGAATATAAAGAAGCGTATTCAGCGAGTAAGATAATTGGGGCACCTCCCGGATATATAGGGTATATGGATAATAAAAACATCCTAGAAGAAATAAAAAACAAACCACATGCTTTAATTATTGTTGATGAGGTTGAAAAGGCCCACCATAGTGTTACCAACCTGTTTTTACAAATATTAGAAGATGGAAAGATTAAAGATAGTAAAGGATCCCTTGTTCGCTTTGATAATAATGTTATTATATTTACTTCTAATATCGGTTTTAAAGAGAAACAAGTAGGATTTAATAAGCAGAAGGAGAATATAAAAACGGCTTTACAAGAACAATTTGGGCCAGAGTTTATTAATAGAATTGATAATATTATTATTTTTAATCTTCTGAATGAGCACAATATTAACGAAATAATAAGGTCAAAAATAAAGTTGATAAAGAACAAAATAAAAAATAAAGGTATTAATATTAGAATTAATCAGAAACTGGTCGATATAATAAAGGAACAAAGTGATTATGAAACAATGGGTGCGCGACGGATAGAACGAATAGTACGGGAGAGACTAGAAACCATTATTATTAATCAATTAATAAAAGATGAGATGGTGTCTAAGGATGAGAACATAAAAACCGTGGTATCGTAAACCAGACTAAGAACGGAAGCATAAAAATGCTTTTTTCTTTAATTAGGCTGTTAATATATGATAAGATAAAGGAAGAAAAGGGTGATAAAATGAAAAAGGTTCGAACTCGGTTTGCGCCCAGCCCTACTGGTTTTATGCACGTCGGTAATTTAAGAAGTGCCATTTTTGCATATTTAGTGGCCAAACGTTATAATGGGAAGTTTATTTTAAGAATTGAAGATACAGATCAAGAGAGATATGTAGAAGGCGCTATAGAGTTTATTTATAATACTTGCAATTTGTGTGGTCTAATCCCTGATGAGGGACCTTTTACTGGTGGTAATTATGGCCCTTATATTCAAAGCGAAAGATTACATATTTATCAAGAGTATGCTCATAAATTAGTTAAAATGGGCCAAGCTTATTATTGCTTTTGTGCTGAGGAAAGATTAGAAGAATTAAGAACAAAAGCGGAGGTTTTAAAGGTAGCTTTCTTATATGACGGGCATTGTAAGAACCTTAGCAAAGAGGAAATAGAACAAAGGATAAAAAGTGGCGAAAAATATGTTATCAGACAAATTATGCCTAAGGCGGGATTAAGTATTTATAATGACCTTGTTTATGGAGAAATGACCTTTGAAAATAAATTATTAGAAGATCAAATACTTTTAAAGTCAGATGGATTCCCTACATATAATTTTGCCAATGTTATAGATGACCATTTAATGGAGATAACTCATATTATAAGGGGTAATGAATATCTAACGTCAACCCCCAAATATAATCATTTATATGATGCTTTTGGGTGGGAAAAACCAATTTATATTCATTTGCCAATGGTGGTTGATTATAATCTTAAGAAATTAAGCAAAAGACATGGTGCTGCTTCTTTTATGGATTTATATAATAATGGCTATTTACCAGAAGCAATTGTTAATTACTTATCATTGCTAGGATGGAGCCCGGAAACAACGGAAGAAATATTTTCTTTAGAAGAATTAATTAAAATATTTGATCCATCTAGAATTAATAAATCACCGGCAGTGTATGATGTTAAGAAACTTAATTGGGTAAATAGTCATTATATAAAAAAGCTGAATCTAGATGAGTTAATTAAAATAACACTTCCGCCCTTAAAAGAAAAATATGATTTATCAGATAAAAGTGAGAAATGGATTAAACATTTGATTCAAATTTATCGCGATCATATTTCATATGGTAAGGAAATTGTTGAAGTGACAGATTTATTCTTTAAAAAGGATATAATATTAGATGATGAATGTTTAGAATTCATAAATAGTGACGATTCTAAAAAAGTAGTTAATAGTTTTTATAATAATATTAAAAATATTACTGATTGGTCAATTGATAATATTGTGGACGCGATAAATAAGACTAAAGAAGTAACGGGTATAAAGGGCAAGAATTTATATATGCCAATTAGAATAATGGTTAGTGGCCAAATGCATGGCCCAGAATTGCCGGATACTGTTTACTTATTAGGAAGAGACACAGTGACTAATAGATTATCTAAATAATTTAAACATTGATATTGTACATACTTAAGTATAGGAGGTAAAAATGGAAATATATAATACGCTTTCAAAGAGCGTGGAGAAATTTATTCCTCACAATGAAAAAGAAGTTAAAATGTATACGTGTGGTCCAACTGTTTATGATTATGCCCATATAGGCAATCTTAGGACTTATATATTTGAGGATATTTTAGAGAAATCTCTAAATTATTTAGGATATGATGTTAAAAGGGTTATGAATATAACTAATGTTGGTCATATGGTATCTGATGGTGATACTGGTGATGATAAAATGGTTGTTGGTGCTAGGCGCGAAGGGAAGACGGTGTTAGAAATTGCTGATTTTTATACTGAAGCATTCTTTAACGATATAAAAAAACTTAATATTAGGAAGCCATCTATTATTGAAAAAGCTTCTAATCATATTGATGAATACATCAAAATAATCCAAAATTTAATGGATGCGGGTTATGCTTATGTATCTGAGGGCAATGTTTATTTTGATGTTTCTAAGGTGTCTAATTATTATGAATTATCGGGAATGAAAGAAGCCGATTTAATAGTAGGAGCAAGAGAAGGTGTCGAACTAGATAAACACAAAAGAAATCCTTTTGATTTCGGGTTATGGTTTACAAACTCAAAGTTTGAAAATCAATTACTTACATGGGATTCGCCGTGGGGGAGAGGTTATCCAGGATGGCATATAGAATGTACTGGGATTGCTTTGAAATTTTTAGGCTCCAAATTAGATATACATTGTGGGGGTATTGATGCGATTTTTCCGCACCATACTAATGAAATTGCTCAATCAGAGGCATACTTGGGACACAAATGGTGTAATTACTGGTTGCATGGTGAATTTCTAAATGATAAAACAGGTAAGATGAGTAAATCTAAGGGGGGATTTTTAACGCTATCCTTATTAGAAACAAAGGGATACAATCCACTTGCCTACCGGTTTTTAATCTTACAATCACATTATCGTAATCAACTCGTTTTTAGTTACGAAACATTAGATGGTGCCGCGCAAGCTTATCAAAAATTAAAGGCGCGAATTAAGCAAATTATAACATCAGCTGAGGGTAAAATTAATCAAACGATGATAAATGCATATAAACAAAAATTTAAAAAAGCATTGAAGGATGATTTAAATACCGCTAATGCCCTGACGGTGTTGTTTGAACTGTTAAAGGATGTACGTCTTAACAACATAACTAAAAAGAAATTAATTGCTGATTTTGACCAGGTCTTATCTCTTTCTTTAATTACCAAGGGTAAAAAGGTAGATGATGATAAATTAGTTACTTATATTAATAAGAAAATAGCTAAGCGGGAACAAGCAAAAGAACAAGGGGATTATCAATTAGCTGATAGTATTAGAAGAGAGTTAAAAGAAAAAGGTATTATATTAATTGACAAAAAAAATAGAACTGATTGGGAAAAGGAGGATTAAAAAATGTATTTAGGATATGAATCACCAACCACTTTATTACTTTTAGTATTAGGTTTAGCGATAACCATTATCGCCCAAGTTTTTGTTAAAAACACTTATAATAAGTATCGCGTCGTAGGCAACAAAAAAGGTTTAACTGGTTTTGAGGTAGCGCGCAAGATATTAGATAAAAAAGGCTTAACGGCGGTTCATGTGGTTGAAGTAAAAGGCCTGCTTACCGATCACTATGATCCAAGAAGGAAGGTTGTACGATTATCAACCGAGAACTTTCATGGCGATTCAATTGCGTCTGTTTCAGTGGCCGCTCACGAGGTTGGGCATGCTCTTCAACATAAAGAGGGGTATATTTTTATGTCCCTAAGGAGCTTTATCTTTCCGCTAGCTAGTTTAGGCTCAAGGTTGGGTTATTTTGCCGTATTAATAGGGTTAATCTTTAGCTGGTTAGAACTAATAACGATTGGGGTTATTTTATTAGTTAGCATCATTCTTTTTGAATTAGTAACCTTACCCGTTGAATATGATGCTTCGGCAAAAGCCAGAAAGAATTTAGAGGCAAATAAATTATTATATAAAGAGGAAATAAAAAAGGCTAATAATATGCTTAATGCGGCAGCTTTAACTTATGTGGCTGCGGTTGCTACCTCTCTTCTCCAAATACTACGGTTAATACTAATGGCGCGAGATAGAGATTAAAACAAGCTTCATCTGTTCTGGGTTTTAGCTATTTTTATGTAATAAATAATGAATGACTAATTTGTTTTGGTTTTGTTTTGGAAAAATTAATTTTATGATAATAATAAAAGTTAATTAAAGACAATATTAAACTATAAAATTAATTATAAAAGGTTGTTAAAAGAATTAAATCCAGTACAATAATAATTGTTGTAGTTGTTTCAACCCCTAAGGCTATATATATATTAATAGTAAACAGCTATAAACGATAATTAAGATTTTGAAAAAAGAAGGGCGGGTAAGGAATGAATAAATTAAAAAAATATAATGACTATGAATTGCTGTATTTAATAGGAGAAAATAATGAAGAAGCCCATGAAATATTATACGCAAAGTATCGACCAGTTATTGAATTGAAAGCGAAGAAATATTATCGTTTTGCGGCTAGAAAAGGGTTGGACTTTAATGATCTGGTTCAAGAAGGCATGATTGGGCTAAGTGAGGCGTTAAAGGATTTTAAGGAAGACAAAAATATAAAATTATCAACCTTTGCCTCATTATGTATTGAAAGACAAATCAACAGTGCGGTATTATCCGCTAATAGAAAAAAACACACCTTATTAAACGATTCTGTTTCTTTAGACTATATAAGTGGCGATGATTATCGCCCATTAATTGATTTAGTGACAACCGAAAAGAATTATAATCCCCTTGATCATATGGTAGAAACAGAAAATAGAGAAGAATTTCTACGCGAGTTAGAAAAAAAACTAACTGATTTTGAATATCAAGTGTTACAGCTTCAACTACAGAATTTTAATTATCGAGAAATAGCAAATATCTTAGATAAACCGGTTAAGTCTGTTGATAATGCATTACAAAGGGCAAAAAGCAAAGTAAAAAAGATTATAAAACTGTTGACATATGACTAAGACTGTGGTAGTTTATTAATAACACACGTAGGTGTTTTTTATTATGATAGAAATTATTTATAAGAGGGTGAAGGCGTGAAAGGAATAGTAAGGTTTTTTTGGGGCGTAAATAAGGAAATGAAACGTGTAAGATGGCCGGATAAAAAACACATGGTTAGATATTCGGTGGCAACTATTACCTTTATCCTTTTTTTTGCGAGTTTTTTCTATATCATTAATATAATTATTGCGCTTATAAAAACTTTAGGCTAGGAGAAGATTTATGGAGAAAAAATGGTATGTTGTAAATACTTATTCTGGTCATGAGAATAAGGTAAAAGAAAAACTAGAAATGCGAGTTAATTCAATGGATATGAATGAATTTATTTTTCGCATTGTTGTCCCAGAACAAACAGAAATAGAATTAAAAGATGGCATAAAAAAAGAAAAAATAAAGAAGATGTTTCCGGGATATATTTTAGTAGAGATGATTATGACTGATGAAGCGTGGTATGTGGTAAGAAACACACCGGGAGTAACTGGCTTTATTGGTTCATCTGGACGGGGGGCAAAACCAACCTCCCTACAACCAAGAGAGGTAGATCATATTTTAAATAATATGGGTATAAGTAGAATTGAACTGGGTCATGAATTAGTTGTTGGTGATAAGGTAAATGTTATTTCTGGCCCGTTTAAAAATATGTCTGGAAAAGTCCAAGAGATTGATTTAAAGAATCAAAAGTTAGTCGTATTAATTGATTTGTTTGGGCAAGAAACGCCAGTAGAGGTAGAACTTATTCAGGTAGAAAAGTGATAAAAAGATTGCTTTTAACATATAATATATGATATTATCTAAACCGTAGTTAAAGGCATATTAGGAGGTGCTTTAAATGGCAAAGAAAGTAGCTAAAAAAGTAAAATTACAAATACCGGCAGGTAAAGCAACGCCGGCGCCACCAGTTGGCACTTTATTAGGCCCAATTGGTATAAATTTACAGGAATTTTGCACTCGTTTTAACGAAGCCAGTAAGGATAAAATGGGTGATGTTTTACCGGTTGAAATATCAGTTTATGAAGACCGTTCTTTTGATTTCAAGTTAAAAACACCGCCAGCCGCCTTTTTATTAAAAAAAGCAGCGGGGTTAAATAAAGCGGCTGCAAAGGGTGCTAATGAAGTGGTAGCCGTTATAACACCGCAGCAAATAAAAGAAATTGCGGAGATTAAGAAAGAAGATCTTAATGCTTACGACATAGACGAGGCCATGACTATTATTATGGGTACCGCTCGTAATATGGGCATTGCGATTAAAGGTGTTAATGAAGAAGAACTCGCTGAACAAGCTCAAGAAGCCTTAGAACAAGAGAAAGAGATGCAGAAGCGAGAGGCAGAAATAGCGGAAGCCGAAGCTAAAATAGTAGAGTCTAAAGCTGATGAAGAAATTGAAAAAGCAGAAGCAACAATTGACGAAGATACAAATAATGAAAAAACAGAAGCTTAAATAACAGCATGTGGGAGGGAACACCGTTATTACCACATAAGGAGGAATATAAATGAAAAAAAAGGGCAAGAAATATTTAAGGATATCGGAGAAGATTGAACCGGGTCAGTTATATTCAAAGGAAGAGGCTCTGAACCTAGTTAAGGAATTTAATGTCTATAATTTTGACCAAACGGTTGATGTCGCCATTTCTTTAAACGTAGATGTTAGAAAAGCGGATCAACAAGTAAGAGGAGCCGTAACACTACCTAATGGTGTCGGTAAAACTAAAAAGGTTTTAGTTATTACCCAAAGTGATAAAGCTCAAGAGGCTAAAGAAGCAGGCGCTGATTATGTTGGTGATACTGATATAATTAATAAGATTGAGACTGAAAAGTGGTTTGATTATGATGTTATTGTGGCCACTCCTAATATGATGCCTCTTTTAGGAAAATTAGGTAAAATTTTAGGGCCTAAAGGTCTGATGCCAAATCCAAAAACCAATACAGTGACTAATGAAATCGCTAAAGTCGTTAAGGAAATCAAGACAGGAAGAGTTGAATATCGCACCGATAATGGTGGCAATATCCATGGTGTTATTGGTAAACTATCTTTTGATAACGAAAAACTGCTTGAAAACCTAAATGTTTTAGTTAAAGAAATTAAGCGTGTGAAACCGGCAACCGTCAAAGGTAATTATATTAAAGGCGTTGTTATTTCAACATCACAGGGACCAGGAATAAAAATTAATCCTAATTCCTTTGACAAATAATGATAATAGTTCTATAATACAATGTATAAGTTTTATATATACCGAAGACAGTAGGAGCCATAGCTTAATATTTATTTCCTACCGAGGATATAGGATAATGAATTTAGAATCCTTTATGCCTTTGGTATAAAGGATTTATTTTCATAAAAGAAGTAAGTAAGGAGGTGTTTTGATGCCTAGTGATAAAGTCTTACAGTTAAAAAAGAAAACAGTAGATGAAATTGCAACAAAAATTAAAAACTCAACCGCGGTGTTATTAGTCGGTTATCGTGGTTTAACGGTCGCGGAAGTATCAGAACTAAGAAGGAATTTGCGCGAAAAAAATACTGATTTTAAGATATATAAGAATACCTTAACAAAGAGGGCCTTTGATAATTTGCAGATAAATATTGATGATAGTTATCTAGCGGGACCAAATGCATTGGCTTTTTCTCCTGATGCGGTAACTCCTCTTAAAATATTAAGTGGTTTTAGTAAAAAACATAAAGCGTTAGAGCTAAGGCTTGGCATTATTGACGGGGAGATAACTAACCGCGAAAAACTACAGGCAATTGCAATATTACCGTCAAGGGAAGAATTACTAACTATGTTAGCGGGCGGAATGCTTGGTGTAGTTAAGGAATTGGCTATCTGTTTAGATTTGTTAGCCGAGCAAGATTAAATAACAAGAAGAAAGATAATAATATATAAGGAGGATTAAAATGGCAAAGTTAACTAAAGAAACATTTATTAATTCATTAAAGGAAATGACCATGTTGGAAATTAAAGAACTGGTTGATGGCTTGAAAGAGGAGTTTGGTGTTGATCCAAGTGCGGCCTTAGTAGCGGCTGCACCAGTAACCGAAGAGAAGACAGATGAAGGGCCTACAAAAGTTGATGTGGTTTTAGAAGCCACCGGGCCTAATAAAATTCAAGTTATTAAGTTAATTAGAGATGTTTCGGGATTAGGGTTAAAAGAAGCTAAAGATATTGCTGATAATGGTGGCAACATTAAAGAAGGCTTATCAAGTGATGAGGCGGACAAACTAAAAGCCCAATTTGAAGAAGTTGGGGCCACAGTACAATTTAAGTGATATTAAAATTGAGCCTATATGATATAAGTATAGGTTTTGTGCTTTTGAAAAAAGCATAATTTTTGATATTGACATTAATGCTGAATTTTGTTAATATTATAAAATGGTAGCGTATTCTTTTTTAAAAATATATGTTCTTTGGATATTAATATAGGTATAGGGGTGGGAAATTGGGCTATAAATTAATAACATATGGTAAAAACACCAAAAGAAGAAATTTTTCGAAGATAGGTAATTCGTTAGAATTAAAGGACCTATTAGAAATACAGAAAAAATCATATCAGTGGTTTGTTACAGAAGGAATCAAGGAAGTTTTTCAAGATTTATTCCCGGTAGAAAGTTTTTCCGGGGATTTATCGCTTCAATTTGGTAATTATTCGTTTGATGAACCAAGATATTCGATTAGACAATGTAAAGAACGGGAAATTACCTTTTCAGCGCCTCTAAAAGTAGAGGTGCGACTATTTAATCACGAAACTGGAGAAGTTAAAGAACAAGAGGTTTTCTTGGGTGATATGCCAATAATGACCGAAACAGGAACCTTTATAATAAATGGAGCTGAGCGGGTTGTGGTATCACAGTTAGTACGTTCTCCTAGCGTTTATTTTAAACAGGTTATTGATAAGAATGGTCGCTCTTTTTATACCGCGGAATTAATTCCTTCAAGGGGTACATGGTTAGAAATTGAAATGGATGCCCGCGACATTATTTATGTAAGGGTTGATCGAACTAGAAAGGTGACCTTAACTACCTTGTTGAGAGCTTTTGGGTTATCAAAAGATGAGGATATTATAAATC
>Ga0265293_10008454_pt1 | contig 15239 bp, 15 predicted proteins | sample Munlanlewell138R_FD_192505 | JGI IMG/M metagenome (GOLD analysis project Ga0265293, IMG submission 192505) | Leachate microbial communities from a municipal landfill in Southern Ontario, Canada - Leachate well 138R | ecosystem: Engineered > Solid waste > Landfill > Unclassified | place: Canada...
GCGATGGCATATCCAATCCATTCTTTTTCGTCTACGTCGTTTGAAATGGCGTATTCCAAGGCGTTAAAAACGATCTTTTCAATGTAACCGCGGTACGGTTCCATGAGATCGTACACGAGCGACGGATAATCTGTCGGTTCATGCAAATACGCGTGTTGCGGGGACAGCCGATGAAACGCAATCCAACGCAGCAAAATGCCCGCCGTGAATTTGGAGACCGCGTCCAATACGGTGCGTATGACGTCGTTTTGTCCACGGCGCGTCCCTTCCACCCCAAGCGCGGCGTAGTATTTCTTCCAGTATTCTTTGGCGTGATGCGCTTCCAACGTGCGCATGGCCGCAATGGACATGCCTGGTTTGAGCGCGGGAGGAAACGCGGTGAGCCATTGCATGGATTTGAATTTCGCTTCCAGCAATTTACGCGCGATATGCAGTCGTTTGCGCGCGTCTTCACGAAAGAGGATTTGTTTCGTGATCAGGTCATTTTTGCTTCCTTGAACGCCGCCGTTAATCCAGACGACGTTTGAAATGTTGCGGCGATGGAAACAAACAGGAATGCGGTACCGTGCCGTCATTTCCAACACGTCTTCGGGAAGCGGGCAGGTGGATCCGTAAATCATCACGGAGCCGAGATCTCCTAGTTTTTCTTCAAATCGCCCACCCTTGTACTCACCAAAGATTTTTTCGCCTTTGATGGAAATGTTGGAGAGGTACGGAAGCCAGAGGCTTGTTTTGCGTTTGCGGGCGCCCATAGCATGTTTTATACTGAGATTGTATCAGAAACAGGCATGTTTCTGATACGAACTAGGACGCACGAATTGAACTTTCACAAAGGAATACAAGGGGAAAAGAGGGTTCCTCCTCGAATGTTGGGGAGTAAAAGGCATCATATAGATTTTCAAGCCTCGAATGTTGGGGAGTAAAAGGCCTTGAACAAACAACAGCGCCTCGAATGTTGGGGAGTAAAAGGCTCACGCCACGCAAGTCGTCCTCGAATGTTGGGGAGTAAAAGGCCGACGAAATTCTGTGGCGCCTCGAATGTTGGGGAGTAAAAGGCACTGCCCGCGCCACGACCCCTCGAATGTTGGGGAGTAAAAGGCAGGCGACCATCTACGGTACCTCGAATGTTGGGGAGTAAAAGGCTCTGCGGCACGCACGTCGACCTCGAATGTTGGGGAGTAAAAGGCATATGGAAGACGAAGACGACCTCGAATGTTGGGGAGTAAAAGGCTATTTACTGCGACGAAGAGCCTCGAATGTTGGGGAGTAAAAGGCAGCCGGCTCGTTCTATTACCTCGAATGTTGGGGAGTAAAAGGCGTGTTTTCTGTTGCGGAACCTCGAATGTTGGGGAGTAAAAGGCAAAGGAATTTATGCAAATCCTCGAATGTTGGGGAGTAAAAGGCCCACACGGGCAATTCCAGCCTCGAATGTTGGGGAGTAAAAGGCCTAGGCCGTGGGTGACATCCCTCGAATGTTGGGGAGTAAAAGGCCCGATGGCGTACAACGTGCCTCGAATGTTGGGGAGTAAAAGGCATGCCTGAATAAAAACGTCCTCGAATGTTGGGGAGTAAAAGGCTGCAAATCAAGCTGTACACCTCGAATGTTGGGGAGTAAAAGGCAAGGAGATTGAGAAAAACACCTCGAATGTTGGGGAGTAAAAGGCTCACGTTGCTCGCGTCGTGCCTCGAATGTTGGGGAGTAAAAGGCATTCGAGCAAACCATCAACCTCGAATGTTGGGGAGTAAAAGGCCCCTCTATTTTAATAGAGGGCCGAACTCACCCGACGCACAAGCGGCGAGTGAGGAGGCCAAATTTTTTACTCCCGCTCCCCACCAACCCTTCAACGTAAATCTTTTCCATTGGTGCGAAAGAACGCCAATTAGCCTTTTCTAGATTTACATCTTTTCGCCTTGTATTCCTTTGTCAGAGCTCACTCGTATGGCACGTCATCATCGTAAAACGGGAAAACGGGGATATCGTCTTCATGACGAGCGCATTGCGTACTCCGGCGGCGAAGGATCCATGCGCAGCATCAAGTATGAATTGCAAGGCGCGGACAAACAGACGGTGATTGACGCGGTCATGCACGACAACAAAAAGTTGTACGGCGCGCTGAACTTCAACGATTATTTGGCAGATCCGGATGAACCGAATTTGTTGGATTTTTGGTTGAAGGCACTTTCGCTTGGATTCGTATTTTCCAATCAAAACAGCATTGAACGCGAATTTAAAAAATATCTCGGACAGGAAACGCCCGAGCAAAAATTGTACGCGTCGCTGAAAGAAGAGCTGCGTAACACGATTGATAGAACGCGCTTCGTACAATTCTTTTTTACGCGGCAGCGCGGACTTTTGAATAAAACAACGGAGCAGCGCGAACGCATGGTGCTGCAGTTGGGAGACGAACAGACGTTGAAACCGTTCGCGCAAAAATGGGCAACGGAACTATCTGCGGAAAAAGACGCGGACCTTCTTGCCTTTAAGAGCGAAATATTCCACGTGCAGAAACCGACGCTGCCAGAACGCGCACTCGACCTGGCGTTTGCGATTGACCCGTCGTTTGCGGAGAAGACCATAAAAAACCGTACGAGTTTTTTAGACGAACTTATTGCGTCTTACAAAGAAACATGCGGTGAAGATCAGGCAAAACGTTTCCTCGGTATTGGTGATAACGGCAATTACACAGGTGCTGTATTCGGCAATTTGTTTGAAGTTGTCCAGGGAAATACAGAGGAGGTAACAGAATTTTTGAGCACGGTGTATCAATTGGATAATAAAGATGAACTGAAGCGCAGGCTCACGATTTTAAGAGATCTGGCCCGAAAAATCGGCCGTCCAAAATTAGTAAATCGTTGGAGCGATTACCGTAGTGATTTTAACGGTACCATCGAAAGCTGGTATTCCAATCGCGAAAGCAAGCAGAAAGAGACGATGGAACAGCTGGGTGCCAAACGGGAATTGTTGCAAAAAATCAACGACGTCTTGGATAATTCCAGCGACATCAAACAGGGGATCTTGAAAGAGACGCGTGAGTTGATTGATGCGGCGGGCGAGAAAATTGACCGTGCGTTTACGGACGAATTGGAAAGTTATCTCGCGACGTTGAATACGGAATTGAACGAAGCGAGCCAGCGGGATGAAGCGGTGAAACAAGCGCTTGGTACGTTGAAGCGCACGGTCAAAGACGAAGAAGGAAACGTCGAGGAGCGCAAAATGGATTGGCAAAAGCAGCTGTCCTCGCACGTGCAAAGCAGCCCACTGTTTTTCGGGGAAAACAAGCGTGCGCTCTGGGAGCAGCTGAAGAATCTAAAATCGTTGATCGCGGAAGAAGTCGTCAACCTCGAACGTTTCCTGAACGGCAGGTATCGGGATTACGAGATCACGAACAAGCAGGTGGACATGCTCGCACAGCTCGCCAATCGCCTGAAGTTGGACGGGAACAAAGAGGTGGTTGCTGTCTTAAGACACGTCGAGGCGGAACTTGGCGTTACGTTTGCGGATCGTACGGAGCGCGCATCCTTCAACGTAACGGGTTACGAACGCGCGAAGCGCAAGGAATTGGCGATTGCGACGCGTATCAAGGTTTCGCGGTTGGTTGAGTTGGCAAATCTAAATGACTTGTATAAACAAGCAAAGACGACGCCGCAAACCGATAATCTGTTACGCGACGTGAACCAACTTTCCAAAATCGTTTTGTCCGCGCTCGTGCACGACAGCGACAAGAAAACGGAACGCTTGGTCACCAAGAGCCATTCCATTCTTTCCGGTTACGCGAATCTCATCAGTAAACGTGCGTTTATCAGCCGGTATCCCGTGCAGGCGGTGAACGGCGGGCAAAACCTGCTTGGGTTTGATGAAACCACGAAGCGGTATTTCTACGCGTTTTCTGACGAGAAATTTCCTGGGATTGAAAAGAAAAATATCGTCGTTGCAAAGCAGGGGAACAATTTTTCGGCGGATGATAAGACCAAATGGCAAAAAGAAGCCAAGGAAGTCCCCGCGCTTGCCGTCCAAAGTTCGCGACACCAAATCCAATTCCTGGATTGGTTTTTCAAGGAAAAATTCGGCGGGTACAAAAAACGCAAAACGACGCTTTCGGCTGGCGGAAGTTTTACGATTGCGGAAAAGAACATCCGCGTTGATTGGAGCGGGCAAGAACCGAAAATTGTTCATGGAAATGTCGACAGGTTATTCGTGAGCCAGCCGTTTACCATCAATCCGCCTGAACAACGCGCATTTGACGCGCGTAACGTCAAGAACCGCTATATCGGCATTGATATCGGTGAATACGGGTTGGCGTGGAGTCTGATTCGCGCAGACGGTCAGCATGTTACGCGAGAAGACAGCGGATTTATCGCGGATCCGCAGCAACAGACGTTGAAAAAGGATGTAAAAAATCTGCGAGAACGCCAGGTGCGCGCAACCTTCACTTCGCCGGATACGAAGATTGCGCGTCTGCGCGAAAGCTTGATTGGGAGCTACCGCAACCAGTTGGAGGATTTGGCGATGCGGAAAAACGCGCGGTTGAGTTTTGAGTACGAAGTGAGCGCATTTGAAACGGGCGGTAAGCGCATTGTCGTTATCTACGACAGCATCAAACAAGGAAGCGTGTTGCGCAAAGGAAACGACGCGGCGAACAAACAAGCGTGGGGGAAATTAAAGAAGGCGGATTTTGCCTGGCGGGCGTTTGAGACGACGGCGGCCGGCACGTCGCGTTTTTGCACGAAGTGCAAGCGCGACAACACGGATTTCCTCGCGAAAGGCACGGATGGAAAGACGGTTGAAAAGTTATACGAAAAAGTCCGACCGAATCTTGGGGACGGTGCACGCCGGGCGTATGCGGAAAACGAATTGAAGACGCGCCGTGTCGGTTTTACGTTGACCGACGATTGGATCAAGACATACGGCACGATCGCCTTGTTCTTCTGTCAAAATCCGGACTGTGAACACGTGGCGCACGCCGATCTTCAAGCGGCATTCAACATTGCCGTCCGCGGATATCTGAAGGATTCCGTCCCGGCGGATTTGCGCGACGCAAAAGGCAACGTGAAGCCAGGCGTGCTTTCCAGGGAGTATTTGACGAATGCAGCGCAAGGACTGACGTTTGATCCGATCGTGGGCTTATAAGACATGGCGCGCCGCCCGTTGTTTGATCCCGTCCTGCCGTTCCCGCTCCGGCTTTCGCGCCGGAGCATTGAGCTCTATTTGGAATGCCCGCGCTGCTACTATCTGGAAGCCAGGTTGGGCATCAAGCGGCCGTCCATTCCGTCGTTCACGTTGAACAAAGCCGTTGACACGTTGTTAAAACGCGAGTTCGATTCCTATCGAAAACGCGGCAAGCCGCACCCGTTTCTGTTGCAGAATGGGGTTGATGCGGTTCCGTATCCTGGTTCGGAAATCGATGAATGGCGTTCCGTGCAAAAAGGCATCCGCGTGTTTTTGCCGGAGTACAACGTCGCATTGAACGGCGCGCCGGACGAAGTGCTGCAAACGTCGGACGGACGGCTGATCGTGGTTGATTACAAATCGACCGCGAAGAAACCCGACAAAACCGGCATGGATCTGGCGGGGATGTATGCGGAGGCATACGCGCGCCAATTGTCATTTTATACGTTTCTTCTGAAAAAGAACGGGTACCGTGTCTCGAAAGAAGGGTATCTGCTGATTGAAAATGCCAATACCGTCAGCAGGAAAGGATTTCGCAGCCAACTGACGTTCGCACGGCATCTTGTGCCAATACGAATCAACATGGCGTGGATTGAGCCGCGCGTGGCGGAGATCTACCAGGTCGTTTCAGAAAAAGACGCGCCACCTTCGTCCGATCGTTGTGAATATTGCGCATTTGTACACAAGTGCCTTGTTCTGTAAAAATAAGGCAGGATGATGCCATCCTCCCTCGGCACATTGCGCGAAGCGGACCGGCCCGTGTTCCGGGACGCCGTCGCCGCGTTGAAGCGCACGCGGCGGGCGTTCATCGAAGATGAACGCGGGAACGACACGGTCGGGCTGGGCCTGGACGTGACGGTCATGGGGATGCGTCTGCACCTTTCGTTCGTCCCTTGGCTTACCTAAGCCGGGTGGATCGTTGCCGCCCCTTTTCCCTTGAAAAACGAGGGCGAATTTGCTAAAATATCTTCATGAAAACCATCGACGAACAGAGCAAAGAGCGCGCCATCGACCTGTTTGGCAAGCCGGAACTTGCCGGTTTTGAGGTGGGCACGACGCGCGGATTGCAGCAAATCCACGCCTATCTTTTTGACGGCCTGTACGACTTCGCCGGCACCATTCGCGGGAAAAACATCAGCAAAGACGATTTTCGATTCGCGAACAGCATCTACCTGCGCGACATGTTGAAAAAGATCGACGAGATGCCGGAAACGACCTACGAGGAAATCATCGCCAAGTACGCCGAGATGAACATCGCGCACCCGTTCATGGAAGGGAACGGCCGTTCCATGCGCCTATGGCTGGACTTACTATTGAAGAAACGTCTTGGCCGGTGCGTCGATTGGCAACGGGTCGACAAGAGCGATTACCTCAGCGCGATGGTTCGAAGCCACGTGAACGATTTGGAACTCCGCGAATTGCTGCGCGGCGCCCTGACGGAGAACATCGACGACCGCGACGTGTTCATGAAAGGCGTCGAGCAGTCGTATTACTACGAAGAACCAGATTTTTCCAACGGGTAAACACATGGCCTCCCCCACGGACGCCCTGCGCGAGCGTTTCGGCGCGGCGTTGAAGGAAAACGAGCCGCTGGCCAAGCACCTGAATTTCCGCATCGGCGGGCCGGCGCGTTGGTTCGTCGAGGCCAAAACGGAAGCGGACGTCATGGATGCCGTGCGTTTGGCCGGGGAGCACGACGTGCGGCTGTTCGTGCTGGGCGGCGGGTCCAACGTCCTGGCCAGCGACGCCGGCTTCGACGGCCTGGTGGTGAAAATCGCCCTGCGCGCGTTTGCCATTGACGGGACGACCGTTCGCGCCGAGGCAGGCGTGCTTTCGGTCGCACTGGCCCGCGCCACGGCCGCGGCGGGCTTGGAAGGCCTGGAATGGATGATTTCGCTGCCGGGCACGATCGGCGGGGCGGTGTACGGCAACGCGGGCTGTTTCGGCGGGGAAACGAAGGACCGGCTGGTTTCCGTGCGCGTGCTGCGCGGGGGTCGTGTGGAAGATATCCCCGTCGCGCCCGCGGATTTCGGCTATCGGACGTCGCCGTTCAAGAACACGGACGACGTGATTTTGGCCGCCGTTTTCCAGCTGCAAACGGGCGACGCGGCGGCGCTCAAGGAAAAAATGGACGCCCAGCTCGCCGCGCGCAAGGCCTCGCAACCGACGAACGCCGGGTCGGCCGGCTGCGCGTTCAAGAATCCGCCCGGGCATTCGGCCGGCGCGCTGGTGGACGACGCCGGGCTGAAGGGCATGCGCATCGGCGACGCGCAAATCAGCCCCGTCCACGGCAATTTCATCCTGAACCTCGGCCAGGCCACCGCCGACCAGGTCGTCCAGCTCATCGCCGTGGCGAAAACGCGGGTCCGCAACCAGTTCGGCGTTCAACTGGAGGAAGAAGTGCGGTATATTGGATTCGGTTAACCCCTTTCGTATGAACATCGTTTCCCTCAAAGGCCTCAACATGGATTTGACCGACGCCATCAAGGCGTACGTCGAAACGAAGCTGACGGCGTTGGACAAGCTGGTCGAAGGCTTCGGCGAGGCCGTCCAGGCGCGCGTGGAGGTCGGCAAGACCACGCACCACCACAAGAACGGCCCGTATTACCGCTGCGAGGTGAACCTGTCCCTGCCGGGGCGCGATCTGCGCGCGGAGGAAGAACGGGAGGATTTGTACGAAGCGATCGACGTCACGGCCGACGAATTGAAGCGCCAGCTGGTGGACGCGAAGGAACGCCAGCAAGGCCGCCACGCCCCGCGCCCGGACAAGGAATAGCGGCGGCGCAACCCGCGAAAAGAAAAAGCGCCGGCTCGCATCGTGCGGGCCGGCGTTGACGTTTGTGGCGGCGCGTTCGGGACGCCGCCATCAGTGGAGCGCATCGTTTTTGCGGGGCGCATGCCTCGGGTGGAGGAAATGCGTGAGTGCGCGCGCCTGCTCGATGGTGAGGGCGGTGAAGGAAAACCGCCGTTCTTCGCGCAGGCGGACGGTCACGTAGACCGACCCATCGTCGAAGCGGACCGCCCGTGCTTCCATGTGGGCGTCTTCGCAGAGGGTTGTGCCGTGTTCGACGGCCCGCGGCGCTTCCCGTCGAAGCGCGTGCAGCTGTTCCGCGACGGCCCGTTTGCCTTCGCGGTGGCGTCGGCAGGACTCGTCGCGCAGGTAGCGTGCCAAGTCCTCCGGCCCGCCGATGTCGCGCGTGCGGTACGCGTCGTCCATTGGGGGAATGCGGTGCGCCATGGCAAGCGTTCCTCCGACGGAAAGAGAGGTGGACGCGTTCGCTGCCGCTCCGGCGCCGAGCGGCGCGGGGCGGGGACGCGGTCGAACTGGTCGCAAGGTCCTCATGCCATCCTCCTTTGTGAGGCGTTGGGGGGACGACCACTTCCTATATACGGCTTTTTCCCTGGGTTGTCAACCGTTTTTCCGCCCGCGCGGCGGCTTGCCTTTTCGGCCTTCTCCGCGCATACTACGGCATGTTCTATGCTCAAATTCGCCCAAATCCTGTTTGGAGACGCCAATAAGAAAGTCGTGGACGCCCTGCGGACGGACGCCGAAGCCGTCTCGGCGTTCGAGCCGGACATGCGTGCGCTTTCCGACGAAGACCTGCGCGGCAAAACCGCCACCTTCCGCGCGCGTTTGGCCGCCGGGGAATCCCTGGACGCCCTCGCCCCCGAGGCCATGGCCGCCGCCCGCGAGGCGGCGCGCCGCGTGCTCAACCAGCGCCCGTACGACGTGCAGATCATGGGTGGCGTGGTGCTGCACCGCGGCGGCATCGCCGAAATGCGCACGGGTGAAGGGAAAACCCTTACGGCCGTGGCGCCGCTGTACGTGAACGCCTTGGAAGGCAAGGGCGCGCACTTGGTGACGGTGAACGACTATCTCGCCCGCCGCGACGGCGTGTGGATGGGCCGCGTGCTTCACGCTCTGGGCATGAGCGTGGGTGTCATCACCCACGAAGGCGGTTTTGTCTTCGACCCGGCCTATACGCAGGCCGCGCTGCCGGCGTCGGACGCGCCGGAGGGTCCCGCCGTAGACACGACGAGCATTTTCAAAGTCCACACGGAATTTTTGCGGCCGGACGGGCGCAAGGCCGCCTACGCCGCCGACGTCACCTACGGCACCAACAACGAATTCGGCTTCGACTATTTGCGTGACAACATGGCGCAGACGGCGGAGCAGTGCGTCATGCGTCCGAAGCTCCACTACGCCATCGTGGACGAAGTCGACTCTATTTTGATCGACGAAGCGCGCACGCCGCTCATCATCTCCGCGCCGAGCGCCAAGAGCGACGACCTCTACCGCCGCATGGCCGGCGTCATCCCCAGCCTGCAGGAAAACGTCCATTACAACGTGGACGAAAAAATGCGCGCCTCCACCTTCACGGCGGAAGGCATCGCCGCGGTGGAACGCGCCCTGGGCGTGGAAAACCTCTACGCCGCCGGGTCGAACTTGCAGTTCTACGCCGAGACGGCCTTGCGTGCCCGCGTGCTGTACAAGCGCGACGTCCACTACGTCGTTCGCGAGGGCGAGGTGATGATCGTGGACGAATTCACCGGCCGCCTCATGCCCGGCCGCCGCTTCTCGGAAGGCCTGCACCAGGCGTTGGAAGCCAAGGAAGGCGTGGAAATCCAGCGGGAAAGCCAGACCCTCGCCACCATCACCTTCCAGAACTTCTTCCGCATGTACGGCAAACTCGCCGGCATGACGGGCACCGCCGCCACCGAGGCGGAGGAGTTTTCGAAAATCTACAAGCTCGACGTTACCACCATCCCCACCAACCTGGACCCGAAGCGCGTGGACCTGCCGGACCGCGTGTATAAGGGCGAGGCGGCCAAGTTCGCCGCCGTGGTGGCCGACGTGAAGGAACGCCACTCCAAGGGCCAGCCGGTCTTGGTCGGCACGGCGTCCATCGAAAAGAACGAACTGCTGGGCGGCCTGTTGAAGCAGGCGGGCGTCCCGTTCCAGATGTTGAACGCCAAGAACCACGAGCAAGAAGGCGGCGTCATCGCCCAGGCGGGGCGCAAGGGCGGCGTCACACTCGCCACCAACATGGCGGGCCGCGGCGTGGACATCATGCTCGGCGGCAACCCCTGCACGCCGGAAGAAGCGGCCGAGGTGCGCGCGCTGGGCGGGCTGCACGTGATCGGCACGGAACGCCACGAAAGCCGCCGCATCGACAACCAGCTGCGCGGCCGCGCCGGCCGCCAGGGCGACCCGGGTTCCACCCAATTCTTCGTGTCCATGGAGGACGATTTGATGCGCGTCTTCGGCGGAGACCGGGCCCGCGCCGTGCTCGAAAAACTCGGCATTCCCGACGACATGCCCATTGAAAGCGGCATGGTGAGCAAGTCCATCGAACAGGCCCAGCACCGCGTGGAGGGCCACAACTTCGACATCCGCAAGCACCTGCTGGAGTACGACGACGTGCTGAACCGCCACCGCGAGGTCGTGTACCTCCGCCGCCGCGAGGTATTGGATACGTTTGCCGAGGGCGGACCGGCGGACTTGAAGGAGAAAATCCTGGAATTGGTCGAAGAGGAAATCGAGCAGGTCGTGTCGTTCCACACGGGCGACGGAAGCGCCGCGCCGCCGGGCGTCCCGCCGAAGGGTGACACGGACGCGCCGGAAATCCTGCAGACCCTGGCCACGGTGGTGCCGTTGTCTCCCGAGCGCCGTTCGGCGTTGGAGCAGCTGGCCCGCGCCGCCGCCGAATCGCAGAAGGACAAGCAGGCCCTGGCCGAAGCGCGTACGAAACTGGTGGAGGCCGCCGTGGACGCCGTCCGCGCCGCCTACACCGAGCTGGAACTGCGCTTCCCGGACCGCGATGCGCTGCGGCAGATCGAACGCGCCGTCATTTTGCGCGCCGTGGACGTGCTGTGGATCGACCATTTGGCCGCCATGGGCGCCCTGCGCGTGGGCATCGGCCTGAGCGGCTACGGCCAGCGCGACCCGCTGTCGGAATACAAGAAGGAATCGTACGGGATGTTCCAGCGGCTGCTGGCGTCCATCAACCAGGAGATCGTCTATTCGTTCTTCGTTTCGGCCCACCACGCCGCCAGCATGCGCGCCGCCGCCGAAGCGCGGGTGCAGCAGGTGCAAGGGGCGGGGCAGGGACAGGGGGCGGCGGGTAATTCCATCACGGGCGTGGACGTCCAGGCCGAAGGCGGGAACGTCACGGTGGAAATGCTGCCCACCCCGCCCGCGGGCATGCCTCCCGAGGCGGCCGCTTCGCCCAAGGGTTCGGCAACCAAGAGCCCGGCCCCCAACGCAAAGGACGTCGGCCGCAACGACCCGTGCCCCTGCGGCAGCGGGAAAAAATACAAGAAGTGCCACGGGGCATAAGCGCCCAAGATGAGGCAATTGCATTGACACGCGCGCAAAAATCTGGTTGAATGGCTGCGTAAGAACTCCCCCTGTTAAATCAGCAGGGGGAGTTTTATGTTCTTGCCCATCGAACGCATCGAGGCGCGCATCTACGTGTTCCGCGGAAAGAAAGTCATGCTGGATCGGGACCTGGCTGGGTTGTATGGCATGCCGACCAAGGTGTTGAACCAGGCTGTCCGGCGCAATCCGGAGCGGTTCCCGGGGGATTTTATGTTCGAATTATCGCTGAGTGAAGCTGAAATTTTGAGGTCACAATTTGTGACCTCAAACGACGGGCGTGGTGGACGTCGCTATAAAACCGTGGCGTTCACCGAACAAGGCGTGGCCATGCTGTCTTCCGTGTTGAAAAGCCCGCGCGCCGTGGCCGTGAACATCCAGATCATGCGGACGTTTACCAAATTGCGGGAAATCCTCATGGAAAACGCCGACCTGCGCCTGAAAATCGAAGCGATGGAAAAGCAGTACGACGAACAATTCCGCATCGTGTTCGACGCCATCAAACGGCTGATGGACGACAACGAACCGAACGAGGACCGGGTCATCGGTTTTCGAACGTGACGGGCGTGGAGGCCGGCGTCACGTTTATTGGGATGGCGGCGTAAAGGCCGCGTGTTAGGCGACGATCAGCGCGCCGTTGTGATGCCGGCGTATTCCAGCAGGCGTGCGAGCGGCACGATCAGCAGGGAAGCGACCACCGAGGCACCCACGGCGGTACCCACACCAAGGGCTATGCCTTTGAACAAATGCCGGTACAGGCGATTATGCCGTTCCGTGATTTCGGCGAGGCGGTTCACGGCCTCTGCCAGGTCGCCGCTTGGTTGCTTCTTCGTTTCAGATTTCGCGGATGGAGTGGTTGCCATATGTCCGCATTGTACCGTTTTTCCGCGCCGGGGGCACGCGCGGGCGGCAGGTCGTTCCACCCGCCGTGCCGGTTGGATGCGCGGTTGGTGGCCCGGCGAGGCCGTGTTAGGATGCGGCATCGTATGATCTTCCTCGAACCGCCCAACGATTTCCAACCCAAGGTCCATGTATCCGGCTGTTACGTAACAGATGCCGAAGGGCGTCTGCTTTTACTGCGCCGCCACCCGTTGAAAATCGAAGGAGGGACGTGGGGCGTGCCCGGCGGCAAGCATGATCCGGGCGAGACACCGCTGCAGGCGGCCTGCCGCGAACTGCGCGAGGAAACGGGACTGGACCTGCCGGAAGATGCCTTCACGCCGCTCGGCACGTTCTATGTGCGCCTTTCGTATGGCGATTTCCCGTACCATCCGTTCGCCGCCGCCGTCGAACGCGTTCCCACCATCCGGCTGGCGGCCGACGAGCATACGGAAGCCAAATGGGTTACTCCGCACGAAGCCCTGGCCCTGCCGCTCATGGAAGACGAGGACGATGTGTTGAAACGCCTGTACCGCCTATGACCCTCAACCCCGAAAAAGGCCACTATCAAATTTCTCTGAAGGCCATCCTGCGCGACGCCGACGGGCGCGTGCTCGGTTTGGGCGGCCGGGCGGACGGCGCGTATGTCGGGCGATTCGACCTGCCGGGCGGGCGTATCGACGAAGGCGAGTTCCGCGCGCCGTTCATCGACATTCTCAAGCGCGAAGTGGCCGAAGAACTTGGAGACGTGCGGGTGGACCTGCGGCCGTTTCCCGTCGCCGCGGGCAATCATGCGTTCCTGTCCAAGCGCTTCGGCCCGACCAAGGTGCTGTACCTGGCGTTTGAAGGCCGCTTCCTCGGCGGAGACATTCGCGTCAGCGACGAGCACGTCGGCTTCCGTTGGTTCACGCTGGACGACGCGTGCCGCGAGGAATTCTTCATCTCCGGCAATCGTGAGGTCCTGTGCCAATATCGGGACCAGTTGGCGGAGGGAGCATAGGAGAGCGACGCGTTCGCTCTTTTTTGCTATCGTACCGACGTATGAAACATCTTCCTCTTTTGCTGGGCGCCCTTGCCTTGGTCGGCGCCGGATGTGTGACGCCCGCTGCCGAACCGACGCCGCCCGTTGATGAACCTGCGGTTGAACAGGCGAATGGGACGGCAGATGAGGCGGCGGATGCGGACGTTTCATTTGTGGAAGAAACGGTCTCGTTTTCCAATGCGGAACTCGGCCTGGCGTTTGATTACCCCGCGACATGGGGTGAACCGGAGATCGTGGAAGAGCAGGGGGAGCCGGGGGAAGACGGGGCCGCGTGCGTTGCCACGCGCGCCGTCATTTTCCCGTCGTTGGGCGGTGATGCCGTCTTGATTTCCACTGCCTCGACGGGCGATTGTGAACCGATGGGGCGCGGTGGCTATTGGGGCGATGCGGCCGTTGCCATCACAGCCGACGGGTTTCCGGTTTCCATGTGTGAGGCGAACAGTCAGACACCGACGACCTGCACGTCCTGGGAATCGGAGACCGGGTTGCGCGTGTGGCAGCGGAGCATGTCCAACTACGTGCCCGCGTTCGCGGACGAAGCGCTCGCCCGCGTGAACGAATACGCCCTGTACAACGAAGGCCATGAACTCGCCGGCGTCCTGATCTCGGAAGAACGCCTGCTGCTCTCCGGTTTGGACCACCAAACGCCCGCCCTGCGCGCCCTGGTGGAATCCATTTCCTTCGTGAAGGAATAAAAAACTGCCCCCGAATCAGGATTCGGAGGCGAAGGTGACCAGCAACTTCGTGAGGTGGGCGGCGGCCTTTTGGAAGCCGCTGGGGTCCGCGTGGTCGTTCTCGATGAGGAGCGGGGCAGGCGGGTCGGGGATGAGTTCCTCCCGCACGCGGTCCGCCTCGATGCGGGACGGATCCCGCGGACGATAGTTCACGGGCCGGATGCGGACGTGGATGATCCGGTACCGTCCGAGTTCCATGAGCTTCCGGAGTCCCGGCTCCGTCAGGTCCTTCACGCCGACCTGCGTGGGACCCACGCGCTCGAATTCCGCGTGGGGCGTGCCGTACAGGTGCGGGTTCTCGGGATTGAAGACGTCGTGTTCGGCGAACCGGCTCGCAAGGACCATCTTCATGAACGTCTCGCGGTCCGCGAAGAGATAGTGCCGGTCGCTGACCGGATCCCGCGGCGAGCGGGTGGTGACCGTGCGCAGTCGGACGATGAGACCTCCGCCGACGGCGACGGCCTGTTCCATAAGGGACGTCTTACCCGCACCGGACGGGCCGGTGAGAATGACGATGGGTCGCATGCGTACTCCTTTGTCGTCCGTGCGGACGACGCGGTGGGGAAGGAACGGTGTGCGAAGTTCTAACGGAAACGAAGCGTTTTGTCAACGTATCGTCCTTGAATGAAGGCACATCCATGTCTCGGCGCCGCTCTCCCTTTCTGCCGTATCTCGCCGCGTGGATGCTCTTTGTTGCGGCGGCGTTTTGGGCCGTCCGTGCGTATGCGCCTCCGTTGGCGGACGTGTGGCGCCTGCTCGCCGCGTTGAATGCGGCGACGTTTCTGCTCTTCGGTTTGGACAAATTGGCCGCGCGTGCCGGCGTGTCCCGCGCGCCCGAGCTTCTCCTGTATCTGACGGCGTTGCTGGGCGGCAGTGCGGGCGCGGTACTCGGCATGCTCTTGTTCCGCCACAAGACGTCGAAGACGCCGTTCCTGTTCATCATCGCGGCTGTGGTGTTGGCGCAGGCGGCACTGGTCTGGTTGCTGTGGGGCCGGAGATAAAAAACCGGACCAAGGGAGGTCCGGGAAGGGAAGAGGC
>Ga0265293_10008455_pt1 | contig 15238 bp, 12 predicted proteins | sample Munlanlewell138R_FD_192505 | JGI IMG/M metagenome (GOLD analysis project Ga0265293, IMG submission 192505) | Leachate microbial communities from a municipal landfill in Southern Ontario, Canada - Leachate well 138R | ecosystem: Engineered > Solid waste > Landfill > Unclassified | place: Canada...
CCATGGCCTCGACCTGGTCGTGCGTGACGTAGATGGTGGTTATCCCCACGCGCTGGTGGAGCTTCTTGAGCTCGTGCCTCGCTAAGTGGCGCAGCTTGGCGTCGAGGTTGGAGAGGGGCTCGTCGAGCAGGAAGAGGTTCGGTTCGCGCACGAGGGCGCGGGCGAGGGCCACACGCTGCCGCTCGCCGCCCGAGAGCATGCGGGGCTTGCGCTGCAGCAGGTGGCCGATGCCGAAGAGCCCCGCCGCCCACTCCACCTTCTGCTGGATGGCCGGGCGCTTCATCCCGACCGCCTCGAGCGGGAAGGAGATGTTCTTGCCGACGGTCTTGTGCGGGTAGAGGGCGTAACTCTGGAAGACCATGGCGATGTTGCGCGCGTTGGGGGGCAGGTCATTGACGACCTGCCCCCCGATCAGCACGTCGCCCGACGTGAGCTTCTCGAGCCCAGCGATGGTGCGCATGAGGGTCGTCTTTCCCGACCCGGAGGCGCCCAGCAGGACGAGGAACTCACCGTCTTTCACCGCGAGGTCCACCCCGTCGACGGCGTGCACGCTACCGAAGTGCGTGTGTAGCGCCTTGACCTCGAGGGTCGCCACGTCAGTCCGCCCGGGGGCAGGGACGAGTGTTCAAGGTCAGATCAGCCCCCGAGCGCGCCAGGCGTCGAAGATCTTGCGTGCCTCTCCCGCGGCGGTGCGGATGGAGTCCTCGGTGCTCTGGTCGCCGCGAACGGCGCGCGCGAACATGTTGGGGATGACGAACGTGTTGAACACCTCGGCCACGGCGGGGCTGGTGTAACCGGGCCGGCCCACGTTGGTCGTCCATTCGACGGCGTTCTTGAGCGGCTTGAGCTTGCCCTTGGCCTCGCCCTCGAGGCGGAACGGGTCGTCGTCGAACCACGCCTCGTGCAGATCGGCGAACGTCTTGGCGCCCGCCACCGCCGGGTAGTCGCCGTTGCCCGTGATGGGCGAGTTGAAGAAGCTGGGCGAGTTGTAGAGCTTGCTGGCGTACATGGCCTGGTCGTAGTTCTCGGCGAGGTCGACGATGAACTGCTTGGCGGCGTCGACGTTCTTGGAGTGCTGCGGCACGATGTAGTTGTAGATGACGTGCGCGTTGCTCCAGGCGCTGCCGTTCGGGCCGTGCAGGGCGGGTCCGAAGAAGACGTCCTTGGCGATGTCCGGCACGTCCGCCTGCGCCGAGCGGTAGGCCGAGATGGAGTTCAGGATGTAAGAAGCGCGGCCAGCGATGAGCGCCTGGTTGTTCGAGGCCGCGTTCCACGCGAAGACCTCGGGCGTCATTGCCGCCTCGTACAGCCGTTTCATGTAGTTGACGGCCGCCACGGCGTTCGTGAACACGTCACCCTGGTCGATCACGATGTTGCTGTTCTCGTCTTGCAACATGCTGTCGAACGAGTAGAGGATGGCGCGGTGCGCCATGTTGGAGTCGAGCTCCTGCGCCAAGCCGATGCCCAGCTGCACGCCCTGTTCGTCGCGGATCTTGCCGCCGATCGTCACCAGGTCTTCCCAGGTGGTCGGGCCTGCCGGCATGCCCGCCTTCTCCCACAGGCTGCCGCGGTAGTTCGCGGGGTCGATGGTCCAGCCGATGCAGACCCCGAAGTACTTGTCGGTGACGGGGTTATACGAGTAGTGCTTGGAGAGGTCCAGTTCCCCGCCGAGGCGGCTGCTGGCTTCCTGATTGACGTCGGTGAGGTCGAGGAGGCTCGGTTCGAACTGCCCGGCCTCGGCGCCGACGATCTCGATGAGGTCGTGACCGCTACCGGCCGAGATCTCCGCCGCCACCGTGGTGGAAAGGTCGGCCAGGTTGATGTGGTCGACGACGACGTTGACGCCGTTGGCGGCGCCCCACTCCTTGGCGTAGGCATCGAACCACGTGTCGTAACTCGGCACGAAGTGACTCCACTGGAGGATGCGCAGCGTTCCCGACTGCCCCTGAGCCCTGAGGATGGAGGGTCCGGCCGCGGCCGCGGCGGCGGCCACGCCCATGAACTTCATGAACGACCTGCGCGAGATGCGCCTCCCGAAAGGATCCAGCTTGTAGAACGGGTTCATCGCCTCCGAATGCTCCTTCCTCCCCGTGGTCGACCCACGGGCCCCGGGCTGACGCACGGGCACAGGACTTGGTCGGGCCGCACCTAGCGCATTTCGTGGGAGGGATCGTGAGGAAGTCGGAAGAAGATGCTCTCAAGGCGACGCCGTCTTTGCGCTGGTACCTCGTCGACCTCCTCTTCACGCACCCATGCGGGCGCCTTTGGGCACCTGCGGGTTGCCGGCGCGGCGCGTGCGCGGAGCCTCGCCCGCCGCCTACCCCTTTGGTGCACTGAGGTCAAGATAGGACGAGGATGAGCGTTCCTGCAACGGCTGATGAGCGGAAGCCCCGTCCTTCTCATGTTTTGCCTAGAACGTGTGGGCCTTTGGCCGATGCGCCGAGCGGCCCGGGCCGCTAACCTGACCTCACTTCGATTCCCCACTCCCCTGCGCCGGAGGCCCCAGAATGCCCACCAAGACCGCTCCGCCCACAAGCAAGGTAGCCGCTTCGCCGACGAGCACGGCAGCCGCCGCGCCCGCGAGCACGGCAGCCGCTCGGCCGAAGGGTACGGCGTTGGACGACGACGACGGCGTCGCCCGCCCCGCCTGGGCCGCGTCCGACCCCCTCATGCGCGCCTACTTCGACTCGGAATGGGGCGTCCCCGTGAGAGGCGAGCGCGAGCTCTTCGAAGCCCTCAGCCTCGAAGTCTTCCAGGCGGGCCTGTCGTGGAGCACCGTGCTGCGCAAGCGCGAGGCGTTCAGAGCGGCGTTCGAGGGGTTCGACCCGGAGGCCGTTGCCCGCTTCGGCCCTGCCGAGGTCGAGGTGCTCATGCAAAACGAGGGCATCGTCCGTAACCGCCGCAAGATCGAGTCGACGGTTAAGAACGCGCGCGCAACGCTGGAGTTGCGGCCGGCCGGCGGCCTGGCGCGGCTCGTCTGGTCGTTCGAACCCCGGGGCTTCGCCGCCATGGCGGCTGCGCGCGCCGGCGGTCCCTCGCCCGAGTCCACGGCCCTCGCCAAGGAGCTGCGCGCCAAGGGCTTCTCGTTCGTGGGGCCGACCACCATGCACGCGTTCATGGAGGCAGTGGGGGTGATAGACGCGCATCCGCTGGGGCGGGAGCGGTGAGCGAATCGGCTGGGGCGGGTGCGGTGAGCGAAGCCGCTGGGGCGGCAGTGGGGAATGGAGCCCTGGGGCGGCGGAGTTGGGCGGAGACGCCGCGGCGGGAGGGAGCGTTGAACGGAGCGGGCCCGAGCCACATGCCGCGTGCGAACCACATGCCACTCGCAGCCTTGGGAGGAGGACTCGTGTGAGGGTCGTGCGACTCGCGTAGGGGCACCGGCCACACCCGGCGGCCAGGGTCTGTTACCGTCGGAGGATGGAGCAACTGGTTCGTGTGGGGGAGAGCCGCAAGCGCCGGGGATTCGGCCTCGGCCGCAAGTTGATGGCCTCGGTGCTACTGGCGTTCGCTTTCGCAGCCACCGCTCAAGGGGGTACCCCAAGCGACGCCGAGGCGCCGCTGCTGACCGTGGAGAACGAACTCGGCGGCGAGGGCGCGCCCGCCCTGTTCGCGGTCGGCATCTCGGCGGGCTTCCCGTCGTATCAGACCGTCGCCCTCGCGGTGTCATTGCAGGCGCAGTTCGTCGGCGCGCAACTCAAGGGCAGTTGGACGCCGGCCGGCGCCTACGTGGGCGCTCAGCTCCGCGCCTACCCGCCCATCCCGGTGCCCATCCCCCTCTACATCGGCGTGGGCGGCGGCATCTACGGCTCGAACGCCAGTTATCACTTCGCCCTGGGCACCCACGTGCCCCTCGGCAAGGACCTGCGCCTCGACCTCGAGGGGGGCGTGGCGAACGTTCCCCAGCTAGACCAGCGCGCCTGGGTGCCGCACCTCGCCGTTGGGATCAGCTACGTGTTCCCCGTGGAGCTCGCGCCCAGTGAGGCGTCCGCCCGCCTCGACCGCGGCTCCGCGCCGGGCGGCGGGGCCGCCTGCACCACCCCGGATGGTCCGGACCGCGCCCAGATTCCCGCGGTCATCGAGGCGACCGTCAACGACTGGATCCTCAGCGCCCGGGCCACCTACGGCAGCGTCTACACCGACCTCCGCTACAGCTACTCGATAACGCGGGTGCAGCTGAGTGGCAACGTGGCGAACGTCACCGTCAACTACTCCGGCAGCGTGAGGGAGATCCTCACGGGTACGCGCCAGAGCGCTTCGGGCGACGCGCGCGTGCGGCTGGTGTGGACCGGGTGTGGTTGGGGTGTGGGGAGCGTGAGGTACTAGGGTGACTTGCCGCATAGTGAGCGCACAGGCGTTTCGCTCTATACGCGAAGCGTAGGGTTCCGTGGGCGAGCCGTTATTTGTTTGAGGGCGGTTTGTCGAGCTGAGTAGGGGTCTTGGGGCTCTTCGCTGGCGGTCGGCGGGGTAGGCACTGACCCGGACGGATAGTGGCTTCGTAGAGTGAGCATCTGGATCGGGGTGGTAGCCTCGTGCGATGACCGGAATACCCGAGCCCCTACCTAAGGTTGCGTCATCCATACCGAAACGCATATTCGACATCGTCATCTCTGCAGTAGCTCTACTGCTACTCTCGCCAGTATTCGTAGTGATCGCTGGCCTTGTGCGGTGGAGGCTCCGCTCGAGTGCACTCTTTCGCCAAACCCGGCCCGGCCTTAACGGCGTGCCCTTTGAGATATTCAAGTTCCGCACCATGACCGATGCAGTTGACTCCGACGGGCGGCTTCTTCCCGACGATCAGCGACTCCCTCCATTCGGTGAGGCCCTTAGAAGCACGAGTTTGGACGAGCTGCCCGAGCTACTGAACGTCTTACGAGGAGAGATGAGCTTAGTTGGCCCGCGGCCTCTGATCATGGCGTATCTGCCTCGCTACACACCTGAACAAGCGCGCCGCAACCTTGCAAGGCCGGGTATCACGGGGCTGGCTCAAGTCAAAGGTCGTAACGCCTTGTCGTGGGAAGAGCGCTTCGCGTTGGATGTGGAATACGTCGATGGTTGGACGTTCCTGCTCGACCTGAAGATTCTCTTCTGGACGGTGGGCGCTGTCTTACGGCGGGACGGGATCAGCGCTGAAGGCCACGCCACAGCCCCAGAGTTCATGGGCACCGAAACCGACGACATCGCACGTGAGAAGGGCGAATAACAGGAACCGCACCCTGAATGTAAGGGGAGCCTTGAGTTGTGGGGCCGATGCTAACCCCACCTCGCGTTTCTGGCGATAAGCTGCAGACTTCCGTAGGGCATCGTAAGTAGGGTGCACGCGAGTCGCTTATTATGATGGCGCGAAGGTGAGCGGAAGTAGCTCGATGGAGGCCGCTATGAAGGCTAACGCAGTGGAGGGAAGGACGCTCGACTGGGCTCCTTGGCCCCGTTACGAGGAGGCTGAGATCGAAGCCGTAGCTAGAGTTCTCCGCTCTGGCAAGGTCAATCAATGGACGGGCGAAGAGGTAGTGGCTTTTGAGAACGACTACGCTTCCTACCTCTCGCGTAACCACGCTGTCGCCCTGATGAACGGAACGGTGGCCTTGGAGCTGGCGATGGTTGCGCTCGGGATAAGACCCGGGGATGAGGTCATCACGACACCGCGCACCTTCATCGCGTCTGCGAGTGCGTCGGTACTCCACGGGGCGACACCGATCTTTGCCGACGTCGATCGCGACAGCGGTAACATCACGGCTGAGACCATTCAGCGCGTGCTCACGCCGCGCACGAAGGCGATCGTCGTAGTGCATTTGGCCGGTTGGCCCGCCGACATGCGCCCGATTATGGATCTAGCGAGCGAACACGGAATTGTAGTCATCGAGGACTGCGCCCAGGCCCACGGTGCGATCAGCAACGGGCGGCGGGTCGGCAGCTTCGGACACGCAGCTGCGTTTTCGTTCTGTCAAGACAAGATAATCACTACCATGGGCGAAGGTGGGCTGCTTGCTCTGGATGATGAGGATGCTTGGCGCGCCGCTTGGTCATATAAGGATCACGGGAAGAGCTTCTCTGCCGTCTTCGAACGCGAGCATCCGCCCGGATTCCGCTGGGTCCACGAGACGTTCGGAACGAACTGGCGGATGCTGGAGGCGCAGGCGGTGGTTGGTCGGCTGCAACTTGCGCGGCTGGACGAGATGGTAAAGATGCGGAACAGGAACGCTCGCGTATATCGTGAGAGCTTAAGCGGGTTGGATGCGCTTCGAATGCCGGAGGTACGTGAGGGAGACGTCCACGCGCACTACAAACTCTATGCATACATGGAAAGCGCGGCCCTTAGGCCTACCTGGAACCGCGATAGGATCATGCTGGAGTTGACTGGCATGGGAGTACCCGTGACTACCGGTAGTTGCAGCGAGATCTACTTGGAGAAGGCGTTCACGTCCAGGGGCTTCGGCCCGGGACAGCGCCTCCCAGTAGCGCGGGAACTTGGGGAGACAGCGTTGATGTTCCAGGTCCACCCGAACCTCGAAAGATCAATGGTTGAGACTGCCGCGGACATGGTTCGTTCAGTCGTGCTTAGGGCAACCAGGTAGGCCACGGCTGGGATGCTTAGTCGAGCCGCGGTGCGCAGTCAATCTGACTTCGAGAGGCGAAAAACGAAGCGAGCTTCTTTGAGTGACCGAGCGTTCACTACGAAGCGAGCTAGGTTGATCGCACAACTTAGCAAGTTCCCATCCGCCTTGTTCGACTTGGCGGTTTCGAGGTGCAAGTAGGAGAGAAAGCGACGGCGTCTAACACCGTCATTTCTGAAATGTTTCTGTACCAAGATGGGCTGTGCGGACGAGATTAGGCCGGGCTTTCGGTGGCTTTGGCCTGGGTGGAGATGATAGCGACCTACCTCGCCTGGTAAGTAGATGAACCTACCGACCTTCGCACACCTGATCCAATAATCATAGTCTTCCCCGCCACGCAGCGCGTTGTCGAAGCCCCCAACCTTCTCCACAAGTTCCCTCCTGAGAAGAGGGACCATGGGAGCGAACCAGTTGCGGTAGGAAAGAGTGTCGAGCAGCGGAAGCGGTGCCTCACCCTTGGATGCTGGGTACACCTCGCCGGTGAGGTCATCGACGCTCGCGCTTTGTGAATATACCGCGGCGGCCCCGGGGTTCTCCCTGAGTGCTTGAACTTGCACCTCAAACTTATTAGGCAGAATCTCATCGTCGGCGTCTAGGAACTGAAAGAACTCTCCCCGGCTCGCGCTGAGGCCGACGTTGCGCGCATGCGAGGGTCCGCCGTTCTCCTTATGCATGACCCTTACTCGGCCATCCTCGCCCGCGAGTTCGTCCGCCAGACCACCGGTACCGTCAGTGGAGCCGTCGTTAATTATCAAGACCTCGAAGTCCTCATGCGTCTGAGCTAGCACGCTGGCAACTGCCCGGCGAAGGGTGCCTTGCGCATTGAATGCGGGAATTATTACACTAACCATTTCATTTAGAGGCTTATTCATAGAGTGCATTCCTACGCTGCTGATATGGTGGATATCGGAAGTAGTGTCTCATGCCGGCAGCACCAGTGGCCGGCAGGAGCGGGAACCGAGCAGAAACAGACCCTAACCGACCTCCTGCTGATCTGGTCGTCCACTCTGCAGAACCTAGCAACAGGTACACCCTCCTTAGGTTAGTCGACCCGTGCAGCTGGCTGGTCGAGAAGACCATGATCAGGGAGCGTCGTCAGCAGCCAATAATTCACCATGGTGGACGACCAACCATGTGCGACGATTCCGTCGTGCACCCTGAGCACGATCGCTGCCAAGAAATACGTGAGTTTGTCACTGCTGAACTGCTTTACTCGAGCTGCCCTGCACAGCGTATCTAGTTCTGAATCGAACCGCCCCGCAAGCACGTCGTTGAATAACGGAGTGCCGGCCGTTGGGCTTTGCGGGGTACGGACGAGGGGAAGGGTGAGGGTATCGTAGAAGAAAGGTCGCCACCCGAAATGATCGAGATCGATGATCTTCGGACCAGCTCTATCGACCAGCACGTTGTTTCCGTGCAGATCGCCGTGCGATGGGGTAACGGGTGAGATTGCGATCAGATCCTCGATATCGGCTCGGTGTGCCGATAGTACGGAAGCGAAATCGGTCGGGGCACTGTTGTCGATAACGCACTGCACCATATGCATAGCAGCTTCACCGCCCAGTGGTCGCTTGCTCGCGCTCATCGTCAGCTCGGCAAAGCCTCCGAGGAGCGACCTATATGCTTGGTTGCGCCGCGCGGGGGTTACCAGGTGGAAGGCCCGCCCGTCGACCAACTGCTCCCTGACCGTGTGGTTCACGTTGTCTACGGTGATCCTTGCAAGGCTAAGATATGGCGCCAGGGCGCTATACCCCAAGTCAAGTCGAGCAAGGACGTCGGGACTTTGGTGGAGGGTCAACACCTCAGGGTCCGCAACAGCGAACAACTTGATTGCCGGGTGCTTTGCGACTAGCAGTGTGGTACCTCGGAACCGAAGCTCGCTCCGAGCAGTCCGGTGTCGAACGAGAAGCGGGGGAAGTAGATACTCCTTTACAATGCCTGGGAGCCGGTCCCAGAGGCCCACATGCTTGTCCCACGTACGCCCATTGGTGTCGCGCAAGGACTTAGGCATGGGTGAAAAAAGCCTTTGCACAACGGGTCCTTTTATCCGGTACCACCCTTGAACCATGTAGGAAGAGTACTCTGCCAGGTAGCGTGCGACTGACGACTTCTCTTGGCGTAGCGCCACCAGCGTCCGAGGAGCGCGCCGCAGCCGGCCCAGTAATCTTGACGCGCGAGCACTCAAGAAGTGCCTTGGTGGAGGTGGTCGGTCTTGACCATTCGGCCGGACTCCAACCTGATGATCATGTCGCAACCCGTAAGCGTCGAAAGCCGGTGAGCGATGATTAGGATGGTCAGGTCCCGGCCAAGGCCCTCGATCGCTGCCATCACAGCACTCTCAGTCTCGTTATCAAGAGCGCTGGTTGCCTCATCGAACACGAGAACTGTGGCCTGCTTGTAAAGTGCCCGCGCGATACCGATACGCTGGCGTTGACCGCCTGAGAGCTGCACGCCACGTTCTCCGACATGAGTATCAAAACCTTTAGGCATTCTCTCAATCACATCGGAAAGTTCGGCTTGCTCCGCGGCCGAGCGTACGCGCTCGCGGTCAATCTCTTCAAGCCTAACCCCGAAGGCGATGTTCTCAGCGATACTAGCGTCCGCTAAGAAGATCGCTTGTGGCACGTGAGCGATGTTCTTCTGCCACGCAACGAGGTTCTTCTTGTCGAGCACCAACCCATCAACTAGGATCCTCCCCGCAGTGGGTTGGAGCAGTCCAAGCACCAGATCCACGAGTGTTGACTTGCCACTTCCCGTTTTCCCGGCGATTCCTACTCGGCTTCCTTTCGGAATAGTTAGGCTGACACCTTCGATGGCCAGGGGTAAGCCTTCGGCGTAAGCGAAGCGGACGTTGTCAAGCCGGACATCCTTCTCGAAAGGAAGTGCTCGAACATTCCTAAAGAGGGCCTGATCTGGGTTCGGGCGCCCTAACAGGGCTACAACGTCGTATAACAATTGCTGAGAACCCATCGAAGATGCCCAACCGCTGTAAATCAACTGGATCATGGGGAGCAACCGCTGTGCTCCGAGCGCGAGCACACCTAGTACCGGTATCGCGTCGACGAGGCCGCCTGGGCGATTGGTCATTAGAACCGCGACTACGGCGATAAGCACCATTCCCATGCCCTCGACAATGAAGCGGGGGGCGCCTTCATAGAATACGTTCTTGGTCCGGGCGTCCCTTAGCCCCGCCATGGCCCGCTCGTAAGTCTCGAGGAACACGGGCTGCGACTGGTTGATCAGAACGTCACGAATCCCTCCAAGGCCCTCTTGCATCGCCTTGACGCGCTGAACCTGTGCCGCGGCCGAGATCCGACTGTTATGGCGCAGCCGGTTACGCGTGATTCCGGTCGCGAGGACATAGACGAGCGAGAAGCCGATGCCAGCCGCTAGTGCCACGCCCGCGTCGATCACGATCAGGCCCGCGATCAGGAACGAAGCCATGACGAGGGACACGGCGCCATTAAGTAGGGGAATCAGCAAGGCGGAGGAAAGGTGCTCGACCTTGTTAATCGCCGCTATGATCTCACTGGAGTTCCGCCGTGTGTGAAAGCCGTACGGTTCGTGCAAGATCTTGTCATATAGCTTTACCGCCAGCTCGTAAACCGTACCGTTAGCAAACGCGGCGCTAAACCTCAGTAACACCAATCGGAGTGCAGCGGATAAGAGGGCAGCCAGCGCGAACAAACCGGTCAGCGCGTAGATCACACTCTTACCGCTGGTTGCGCCGAAGAATTCGAGAACCGGCTTGACTCTGGTTAGTAGCTCTGACCCTTCAGGATTAGTGAGGACTGCGAGGAAAGGAAGGAGCGCGCCAATAGTTGCCAACTCTGCGACGGAGCCCACCAACATAAGGAGGAGAAGAAGTATGAGCGTCTTTCGCCGCCGCGGTGAAATCTCCCAGTAGAGAGCGCGTAAAGCCGTGAACATCGACAGGCTACCGTCCCGCTCCTTTCCGGTTGTTGCATGGGTCCGAGCGGCGGTTGGTCCGGACTTCCGGCCGGACCCCGGAGTCGTCGAGGTTCTGATCCTTCGCACAGTCCTCTTAGCCTCTCGCATGGAAACTCCAGCAAGGAGGGCATTCTGCACATCCGAAAATTCGACACCCGCGGGGCCGGCCTAGAGCAATGCACTCGGGATAGTGCGGATGGAGATCACTCCATTGCAGAACTGACATCAGGATCTGTGCTCGGCCCACGCCTGGTACATGAGAATCGTCCAAAGCAGGTACTGGTGGTTCTCTTTGCCGGATAAGTGCGCTGACCAGGCGCGGCGAATCGGCCCCGCTCGCAGGCCGTTAGAGCGCAAACTGGATACTGTCAGTAGACTCTCGCCCCAGTCGCGTAGGGGTCCACGCAACCAACTCGCCAGGGGCACGGCGAAGCCCGCCTTTGGCCTGCTCGCGATGACTTCGTCAGCCACATAGCGGCCCACTAGGCGCCTAAGGACGAATTTACCGGTTCCCCCACGGAACTTCAGGTTCATGGGCAAAGACCAGGCGAAGGCGATTATGGACGGCGTGAGAAATGGAGCACGCGTCTCGAGTGAGGAGTTCATCGCTGCTCTGTCCACCTTCACAAGGACGTCGTCCGGCAGGTAGTCGACCAGGTCTCGGAACATGGCCCGTTCTCTATGACTGCCGAGATCGGGGATGGCCCCAGAATGCCATGGATGCACATGACGGAGTGGGTGTTCCATGAGCAACTGCTCGGCCCGGCCGGCCATCAGGCCACGCATGTGTAGGTCTATAGGGTCACGTGCTGGTAGGACCTGGGCTAGCTTGCCCAGCCTGTCAGCGGAGACGGCCAGACGGGCCGAGTTTGGAAGCGCCTTCATGGCAGCATCCCATGCGCGGCGTGGAAGATGATTGAGGCCCAGAGAGGCCACGACCCTGGCTGGGTGCGGAACGCGTGCGAGCCGTGGCCAAGTGCCCTCCAGCCACGAGTAACGGCTGTATCCGCTGAACAGTTCATCACCGCCGTCACCCGACAAGCTGACGGTCACACGGCGACGCGCAACTTCGGAAACAAGCAGAGTAGGAAGTTGGGACGAATCTGCGAAAGGTTCGTCCCAGATGCCTGGAATTTCTGGGACCCTGTCAAGAAGGTCGTTTTGAGTCATGACTACACACGAATGATCGGTACCGAGTCTATCGGCCACGAGCTTCGCGAACGCAGACTCGTCATGCTCGGGATTCTCGAAACCAATGGTAAAGGTCTTGACTCTAGTATTACTCTGCGATTGCATCAGGGCAACGACTGCCGTTGAATCGATGCCGCCCGAGAGGAAAGCTCCCAATGGCACGTCGGCGACCATCTGTGACCCGACCGCAGCTCCCAGCACCTTTTCCAACTCAGCTACGGCCTCCTCTACGTCCCCTGAGAAAGGCTCGGCTTGTGCCCTTGTGATCACGTCTTCTACTCGCCAATAACGGGTACGGTTGTGTGCCAGGAAGTCACCATGGCGAGCCATTGTTGGAAGGTCAGACTGGCGCAGTTGCACGAATGTGCCCGCGAGCACCTTAGTAGCACTAGCGTAAATTGTGCCGGGGGCCGGCACATAACCTAGCTCTATGTAGTCCGCTAAGGACGAGAAATCGATGTTGCTGTCAAAGCCAGGCAGATCTGCTAGGGCCTTCAGCTCTGACGCGAACGCTATCCCTTGACCCACACGGGCGGCGTACAGTGGCTTCTCGCCGATGGCGTCTCGCGCGAGGGTGAGGGTCCGAGTCTCCGAGTCCCAGCTCGCGAGAGCGAACATCCCAACGGCTCGCTCGAGTGTCTTCGCATGACCCCACGCGGTGATAGCTGCGACCAAGGTCTCCGTGTCGGAACTGCCCCGCCACCCCCTACCGGGCCCCCTTCCTTCCTTCTCCAGCAGGGACCGGAGGTAGAGGTGATTATATATTTCGCCATTGAATGCGACAGCATGGCGACCGCATTCCGAATGCATTGGCTGTGCGCCAGCAGCTGACAGCTCAACGACGGACAACCTTGTGTGCCCAAAGGTGACCAACTTGTCCGCTGACTCCCATGCACCGGTCTCATCGGGTCCTCGGTGCTTAAGTTTGCCTAACGCGACCTTGAGGAGGTCCTCGTCTTGAGCGAGCGCTGAGTTGAATGCCCAACCTACGATTCCGCACACTCAGCCAATCTATCAGGCTGAGCTTCTAAGGTCTGTACGACTTGAGAGTGCGTTGCTAGAGCCAAGGCAACCCCTAAGGCTATCCAGTACATGAAGCTCGCGTGAGCTGCTGAAGTAAGCCCCGAGCCAAGCAAGAACCAGAGCAGCCCGGTTGCCACGATCGCCGCAGGACTCGGACTCAAGAATGACTGCACTAGGCCAAAAGCGTGGACCGCCAGGAACAGCAGAAGCCCCATGGCACCGAAGTTGTATAGAATCGCTATTCCGGTGTTATGCGTTGAGGAGAGAGTACCGGTCGCTGCCCGAACAACCAGCCGACTTGCTTCAAACCCATGGCCGAGCAGAATCTGGAATGGCGTCCCATCTGCATACGATTCCAGGGTTGCCTGCCAGATTGGCGTGCGGTCACCGGCAGACTCGAGCGACTCTCCCTCAAAGCGCTTAATAATGCCGTCGCCCCCCGGAAGGGTTATCGATACGGCGCCCATCGCGATAACCAGCCCAACTACCCATAACTTACGGTAATCAGCGCGTATGAGATGTGCCAACATACCCGCGAGCGCAATTCCGAAAGCTACTGTCATTCCTCGCGAGGCGAGAAGGATGAGCGCGTAGGTCATGAGCACCGAGAGTAATACGAGTGTGGGTCCGAAGGTTCGGAACGACCGTCCCTTGAGACCCAAAGCTAACGCAATGGTTACGACTAGTCCGAGCCCCAACATGAACGCGGCATCGTTCTCGTTGGCAGGTATGTTCCCACGGTACTGGAACCCGCCACGTGCCGCACTTACCCAGACCCAGACAGCGATGACCGTGCTTGCGGCGACGGCAGCCGCAGTCGTCGCAGCAAGGTTCACGCGCGCACCAAGCGCGAGAACGATCGCCGGACACAGGAGCATCGCGATTACTGTCTGAAAAGTGTCGTGATCGACGGGGGCGGTCGTAGACATGAACGAGAGCATCACGACGAATAGGAAACCAGCGATGAGCCATAGAAGTCTGGGGTCGAAGCGCAGGCCACCAAGGAAGAGCCTCAGGAAGAGGATCAGCAGCAGCCCGAGGTAAAAGGGGTACAGCAACCCACTGATGGTGACCTGCGAAAACACAGTAGCGTTGATGGCAACGGTGAACCAGAAGAGGGACACAAACGCTTCCGCCTTTGGGGTCAGGCGAAAGAACGCGTATACCAAGGCGGCACTGGACAAGATGGTCAGGGTCGCAAGGGGGATTATGCCTACCGTTTCGCTCATCCCCATGCCCGAGATCATTTCTTTCGCCACCATGACGGGGGCAACCGTTTCGGGTCCCGCTGCAGCCGTTTGGATTGTCGGTGTGCGCTATAGACGGGCATTCACCAGCAGCATAACTCGGGGCCGCATACACCCAAGCGGTGCAGCCGGCCCAAACCAGAGCGTTCGACCCTGCACTGCCGGAGCGGTGGCCTCGGGGTGAAGCCCTGCAGGCTCCTCACTGCCAGAGCTCACCCAGCTTGAAATCCCACGCCAAGGGCCGGTACCTGGAGAGGCCGGCTCCTGGGTAGAAGGTCAACTCCCCAAACTTCGGTCGACCGTCGTGCTCGTACAAGTCAACCCGGACGAACGGCCAGGTGGCCGATAGGACTTCTGCGGCGCGAATCATCTCGTTGAGCGAGCGAGGTCTTGGGATGGGCCTGTCGTCCGTGTCGATTCCGAGGATGCGGATATCGAGACGTTCCCACTTTGTATTGAAGAACGCAATCTTGTGGTGAGCCTCCCTGTCGGTGTGAACGTGAAGGTACTCGACTCTGCCTCTGAATGCGTAGAACTTGTAATCGATGGGGGCCTGCCCCGGCTGGCCTACGTACTCCTCGACGAGGATTCTTGGTTGGATATGCCGATAACCCCACTCGAAGAACTGTGCCCCATGGGGCCGTGAAGACATCCATTCGTTACATTTCGCCTCAATAGCCGGCCAGTCGAGGTCTTCTTGGCGGCGAGCGAAAATGATGGGGCCACTGAGGTGATTGGGTTTGATAACGAATGGCAGGGGCCAGTCTCGCTCTTCTACCGGAGGCAAGGCCGACCCTTCGTAAAGGGTCGGAATGACCCAGTCTGAACCGAGCCTAGCTGCCACGTGGTCCTTTACCTTCGTCTTATCAATCAGATTGGGCATCCTGGGATCGTGTTCGAAGAACTTCCTGTGCAGGACCTTCTCTGTGAACGTCCGTGGATTATGTAGCCGGGGCCAGTAGCCAACAGCGAACCAGAACTCGACCCTTGCGGCCGCTCTCGGCGGCAAAGGTAGGCCTCCTATCCACGAGATGATGACAGACCGGATGCGATCGAAGGTCCTTGTCACGGCTTACCTGCCTCTACTCTAGTCGAAGCTGAAGAACCCGTTCTAGCGGGCTCCGGCGAACGCTGCGGCGGCCGGGCGGCGCCGAAGTAGTTCCAGCAGCCAAGCCAAGAAGAGCGCAAGAGAACCTGGCGCGCTGGCCAGCGCCC
>Ga0265293_10008456_pt1 | contig 15237 bp, 10 predicted proteins | sample Munlanlewell138R_FD_192505 | JGI IMG/M metagenome (GOLD analysis project Ga0265293, IMG submission 192505) | Leachate microbial communities from a municipal landfill in Southern Ontario, Canada - Leachate well 138R | ecosystem: Engineered > Solid waste > Landfill > Unclassified | place: Canada...
GCCTATGGGTCCGGTTTCGACGGCGGCATATCCGAAGGAGGAAATTCTCTTTGCTTTGAAAATACTTTTAATATAATTCTTTGCGTCGTTTGTCATATGCTCGGCCGCATAGATGATATTATTCAATTGTATCTGATATCCGTTTTGCTCGGCATATTGTGCCAGCGGAATCATAAGCGAAGGCAAACCGAAAATGGTATCAGGTTTACACATTTCTATATATTCCAATATGTCTTTATGTGAAATATTCCCTGTAAGCGACAATATCTTGCATTCTGTTTCTTCCAATCCTTTATTGATAGCCAGAAAGGCAGTGTAAAAAGCACCGCAAGGGAATAGGTTGGCTACAATATTTTTATTGTCAATACCCAAAGCCCTGAATCCTTTTCCAAATAATTGTTTTGATTTTGAAAATTCTTCGTTGCCGTATAAAACGTATTTTTTTAAACCCGTTGTTCCGCCGGCTGAAAAGATATAACAATCCCTGTCTTCGCCGGTAAAGGCTTGATCGGAATGATGAGCACTGATGCTTACCATTTCATTTTTTGTTAAAGGATCGATTTGTTCAAATGCCTCGAAATTTTGTAATGGCATAGTCAGGCCTTGATATTTGTTTTTATAAAAAGGCGTTTGCACGGCTTTATGAAGAACGGTGTTTATCCGGCTCAGGATAATGGCTTCTTTTTCTTGTTTAGCCATAAAATCCAAGCCGATGTGTTTATCGTTTAAATCTTCGAAATTTATATATTTAATAAGGGATTCCACGATAAACTTGCCGTCGTGTGAGTAGGACGCAGCGGCAGAGGAAGACATTAAACCGGGAGAACAAAAACGCATAACACCTAATGGTATCAATGCATTAATGATTTCTTGCTTGTTCTTTGATGCTATGGCAACAGTCGACATATAATATTTTAATGATTGAATAGAACCATTTAAGATATCGTGCCAATCATTAACAATATTCACGATTACCGTTCTTTCCAAAGGAGAATCACTGATCAGATTGGAGTCGGTAACAATGATGCTGTGATGAGAGGTGGTGCCTTCATACAATTGTCCTTCTCCTTTGAATTGATTCCATAAAGCAATCTCTCTTTGTTTTCTTATTTCGACTGCAGCATCGGTATTAACAGGTTCCTGGGGATAAGCATGGCCACTTTTTTCCAATTCGGCAAACAAGGTCTGAAGGAAATAATCGGTATTTGTCGATTTTTCAATGAATATGTTTTGACAAGCCGTACAAGCCCTTTGTTCCCAAAAAACGATATCGGTGGCAAATCCTTCGGCTGCCAGACTGAGTTCTTCTTTTGATACATCCGCACACACTATGCCGAAACTGGTTTTGGGTCCGAATGCAAGCACTTCACATTTGGGCGAAATATCTTTCTTAAACGTTTTCACCGCTTCTTCTCCTCCAAACAATAAAATAACATCGGCTCTGTTGCGGACAATGTCAATAAGGTTTTCGTTGCTTGATTTCCAATAGGTCATTGTAATATATGGAAACAATATTTGTCTTGTATCCGCTTCCTGGAGGGCTTCCATAAATACGATGGGAAAGAAACTGTCGTTGGCCGACATTTTAACGATATTAATATTTTTGGTGATAATACCATATAAAAGGGAATCGATAGCACCCAAAAAGGTGTTGCCGGCAGCAATATGGCAAACAAGTCCGATGGGGACCACTCTTTTTAATTCTCCCTTTCCACTATAAACGGGATAATCCAGCGCATGGGGATTAATTAAATGGGATAATCTATCTAACATAGTCTTTCTACTCAGTAACATAGGAAGAAATGATAAACCTTTTTCAATCATTTTGGGTGCATAATTCAGTATTTGCGGTAATTGATCCATGCACTTTTTATAATAAGGCTTATCGGGAGCTACCATTAAGCGACCTGTTTGCTCCAAAACATAAAGGATGTCATCAAGGGGCGTTTGCATAAAACGGACGGCCAATTCATCCAAATAAGATGGTGCGAAATACAGCGATGCTTCTTCCAAACTTATTTCATCCGCTTCTGTTTTATGACCGAATAGATAATGTGTACGACTCATGATTTACCTCCTTGTGATTTATTTAATATTTCTTGTGCCGCAATGGCACATCCTCTGTTTTTAGATATACCTCCCCTACGAATGGATGATATATATTTTCCTTGTAATCCACAGGGACAATTTTCTTTAATGATTGACAAATCGGTTGCTAATACCGACAGATTGGGTTGTGCCATGTTATAGGGCGAAATTAAATTCATTAAACCCTCCGTTTCGTCGGGCAAAACCTCTAACGACAAGGGATCTCTTATTAATAATCTGGAATAAACCGGGATATGATAATGACCGGCACTGCATGAACAATAAGGGATGCCGTGTTCGGCCATGCCGAAAATATCGCGTATGCAGGCGGTACTTATACCCATGGACTCTTCCATTAAAGCACCGAATTCTTGATGAGTCAGTACATTGCCTTTATGATTCTTCCATCCGCCTCCGGCGGTAATAAAACTTCCTTCTTTGACTTTGAATCCGGGTTTTATTCTTTGGATTTCATATGCTAACTGACTCATAAACGCCGGAAAGCCCGTGAGCCGGATGGGAGCATCGTCGCTTAGTTCTATAACTTTTCTTGCCCAATAGGCATAATCGAAATTGAACTCTCCTTTGTCGTCTTTCAAAATAGTCCAGTTTACGCTTTTATTGGGAGCTAAAGATAATAATTGATTATTACTCCATGAAGTACCGAGGTTTTTTGCCTCTTCGATATTATATCCCATCACAAAGAAATGAGCCGGAACATCGGAAGTCCAACCGCAAGCATGGAAACAGTTCAATGCTAAACTGCTAAGTCTGTTTAAAGAAGCTGCATCAAAAAACGATTGGGTTTTTTGTCCCTTAGTGCCGGAACTTGTTAGCACCATTTCAATATCCTTCTCTTCAAAGTTACAGAAAGTATGAATTTTCATGATACCTACAAAAAGCGGAGGTATGTCGGCAATATCGGCAATGGTTTTTATACGGTCGATATGAAAATGGTGATGATTGGCCAAATACCGGATAAAGGGCTGCTTTTCCAATTGAAAAGCATAGTTTTCTTTAACTGCTTCGACAAAAAGCGCATCACGTTCCGGATTGTTGGTATAGGGGTCGTTTAATTCACATAATTTGTCGACGGATGATGTTTCCATTTGATAGTGTTTATGTCTTTTGTATTAATTCTTTATATAGATTGCCTCTTTCTTCAAAATTCTTAAAGGCATCGTAACTTGAAGCGGCAGGAGATAATAAACAAGCATGATTTTTACGTGTTACCTTTTTGGCTATTGCCACGATTTCTTCATAATTGTTGGAGAAATAACATTTTTTATTTTCTCCGGCTTTGCACAATTGCATCATGCGTTCTCCGGCTTTTCCGGTGAAAATAAAGTTTTCAACGGTCGAATCTGTAAATATTTTTATCAAAGGGGTATAATCAATACCTCTGTCCATACCACCTAATATTAACGTGTTTACGTTTTCAATGGCTTCTAAGGCGGCAATAGTTGATTGAGGAATGGTTGAGATGCTGTCGTTGTAAAAATCTATTTGGTCGACAGTCGCCACAAATTCCATACGGTGTGCTAAACTTTTAAAAGAATAAACCGCTTTTTCTAAGGCGGAAGAATTAATGGTTTTTTGTGACAGCACTACGGCAAGTAAAGCCGCACACACATTCTGCAGGTTATGCTTCCCTTTTAGGGGAATTTTATCGGTAATAGGGAAAAGAATTTCTTCTTTTTCGTTTAATCGTAAAACGAAATGAGGATCGTTTACGTAGCATAAGGCTTGTTTATGAGGATGCAAGGAAATCCCTTTGGGTTGGGAAACCGGTTGTTTTTCTGAGATTAATTGATTTATCAAAGGATCGGAGACAGGGTATATAAAACAATTGTCTTCGTTTTGTTTTATGGCAATATTGAACTTGGCCGACTGATAATCATAAAAACTGTTATAATGGTCTAAATGCTCTTCGAAAATATTTAAAAGTACAGCTATGGCAGGCCCTCTACGAATGAATTCCAATTGATGCGATGAAAGTTCAATGATTATTTTATCTTTTTTACCGATTTTCGGAATAATGTCGAATAAAGGTATTCCGATGTTGCCGGCTATAAGCGACGGTTGACCTAAGGATTGGAGTATATGATAAATTAAACTGGTGGTAGTGCTTTTCCCTTTGGTACCCGTAATTCCGATGCATTGATCGGCATAAGCATGTAGAAATAAATCGGTTTGAGAAGAGATAGTAGTTTTTTTCGTAAGATGGAGATGATGTTTTAAACTGATACCGGGTGTTTTAATAACGATATCATAGTCAGGAATAATTTCCAGATAATCATTTCCTGTTATTATACGATGTGCCTTGTTTGTAATGATTGATGTATCCACATCGGGATTGGCATCGGCGATGCTAAGGTCGGCATCGGGATAATGCTCATTGATAAATTGATAAGTTGATTTTCCTTCCCGACCGAAACCTAAAAGTAAGATACGTTTGTTTTTTAATTGCGAAAGAATACATTCTTTACTCATTAACGGTTAATATTAGTTAGAAGATTAATAGCTAGATAAGCCATTAAGCCCGGAGAATGTTCCAATGCCTTTTCGTTGATATCGAAGGTTGGTGAATGTAAGTTTAACTCTTTCCCTTCAATTTGAACGCCTAAACGGTACAGTAAAGAAGGGACCTCTTGGGAGAAAGAAGCAAAGTCGTCGCTGGTCATTCTATAGGATAGTTTTTCAACTTTATCTTCTCCAAGATAGCTCGAAGCAGCCTGCATACATATATTTGTTACGTTTTCATCATTTATTAACACGGGATAACCATTTGCAATTTTGATGATTGCATTTCCATTATGTTCTTTTGCGATTTTTGTTACGGTCTTTTTAATGATTTTATGGGCTTCTTTTCGCCATTCTTCGTCAAAAGTCCGAAGTGTACCTTCTAAAAAGACATCGTTGGGAACTATATTGGTTTTCCCTTCGCCTATGATGCGACCGAACGTAAGTATGGAAGGAAACTCATCCGGCATGGCAGCATGAAATGCTTTATCCAATTCAATAAGAGTCTTAGACGCTATAAAGACTGGATTTACAAATGAATGTGTCAGTGCTGCATGGCCACCTTTCCCTTTGATGTTGATATAAACTTCGTCGGTCGATGCCATGAATTTACCTGATTTCATGCCAATTTTTCCACATTCAATTTCGGGAGAAACATGCATGGCTAACATGGCATCAATGGTGTATTTTTCCTGTAACCCGGCTTTTATTAATCGAATAGCACCTCCGGGAAATTTCTCCTCCGAAGGTTGAAAAATCAATAAGATACTTCCTTCCCACAGGTCTTTCAGTTTTTGAAGAATATAGGCTGATGCTAATAAACTGGCCGTGTGTACATCATGACCACATGCATGCATAATACCTTTATTTACAGAAATATAAGTAGAGTTTCCTTCTTCTTCTATGGGTAATGCGTCGGTATCGGCACGCAAAGCAATCATACTTCGCTTGGGATTTTGCCCTTCTATCATAGCAATAACAGCTGTGTCGTTTAGTAATAATTTCGACGAAATACCATAGGACTTTAAGGTGTTACAGATAAAACGTGCCGTTACAAATTCTTGTTCCGATAATTCGGGATATTGATGTATATGTCTGCGTAATTGAATAGTTTCCAGAAAATAATCGTATGATAACAATTCTATTTGATTACGTATTTCTTGCATATTTATTGGTTTTGATTTTATGCAAAAATACATTTTTTTAAATTGAATTATTTATTTATAATAAAGATTTTTTGAAAAAAATGAAAGTCAATCGTTTTTTAGTTATCAACATCATAAAAAAAGAATTTCCTTCCAAACATAAAAATAATTATAAAAGGTTTTTTTAGTATTTTTGCATCGAAAAAATGAAATTAAGCTTGCATAGTTGATTTAACGGAAATAATTTAAATATTGAGAAGTATGGCTTATAAAAGGATATTATTAAAAATTAGCGGTGAATCATTGTCCGGCGATAAGAATTATGGTATCAGTACGTCCATGCTTCAATATTATGCTGATGAAATAAAAACTGTGTACGACAAGCATATTCAAACTGCTATAGTGATAGGAGGAGGCAATATATTCAGAGGTTTACAAGGGGTCGATGTCGGGTTTGATCGTCTGCAAGGAGATTATATGGGCATGCTTGCCACCATCATAAACAGTATGGCCTTGCAAACGCAATTGCAAAGTATGGGTATGAAAGCCGTGGTATTGTCCGGTTTGGTCATTGACCCCTTGTGTAAGAAGATGAGTAGCCAGCGAGCCATTCATTATTTAGAAGCTGGTTATGTGGTTATCATAGGCGGTGGAACCGGCAATCCTTTTTTTACGACTGATAGCAGCGGAGCCTTGCGTGCTCTCGAGATAAAGGCCGATATTTTATTGAAAGGCACCCGTGTAGACGGAGTGTATGATGCCGATCCCGAAAAAAATAAGCATGCTGTTAAATTTGAATCCCTAAGTTTTGAAAAAGCATATAAAGAAGGCTTACACATCATGGATTTGACGGCGTTTACCTTATGTAAGGAAAATAATATGCCTGTTATTGTGTTTAATATGAATAAAAAAGGAAATCTTGAAAAAATTATTTCGGGAGAAAGAATAGGTACTTTAATACATAATTAATCATGGAAAACATAGAATCGGAACAAAAGCTTCCCATGACGGAAGAAGAAAAAAAAATGTATAACAAAGCCAAAAGGAGGGTGTCGTTTAAGGTGCATTTTACGATTTATTTCTTGTGCATCGCTTTGTTTTGGTTGCTGTGGGTGTTTTTATTTAAAGATAGTGTGAACGAAGGGGAGATCTCGGTGTTTTTCCGTTTAACCCTCGCGCTTACATTGTTTTGGGGTATTTTTGTGTTTGCTCATTATTTGATAGTATATAAATGGAACAAATCATACATTGAAAAAGAAATTAAACGATTAAAAAAACAACAAGCCAAACAAGAAGAAGAACTCAAACGTTTAACAGAAGAAGAAAATGAAGAAGTTGAATAATAACCATAAATCAAAGAAATATGACTGACGATATAATATTATGCATTGAAACGATGAATGAATCCATGCAAAATGCGATTCAGTACTTCGAAAAGGAATTCGAAAAAATCAGAGCCGGTAAAGCCAATGTTAAAATGCTTGATGGTGTTAAAGTAGATTATTATGGAAGCATGACACCCCTATCGCAGGTGGCAAGTTTAAGCGTTCCCGACCCTAAGCAAATCATGATTCAACCATGGGAAAAAAGCATGATATCGCCTATTGAAAAAGCTATCATGGCGGCTAATTTAGGATTTAATCCACAAAATAACGGCGAAGTAATTCGGGTGATTGTTCCGGTTTTAACGGAAGAACGAAGAAGAGATTTAGTGAAGAAAGCCAAACAGGAAGCCGAGCAAACCAAAGTGAGCATACGTAACATCAGACGTACGGCTAACAATACTATAAAGGAGTTGAAAGATGAAGGTGTCCCCGAAGATGAAATTAAAAAAGGGGAAGCAACAATCCAAAAAATCACCGATGAATATATAGAAAAAGTCGATAAGTATTTGGATTTAAAGGAAAAAGAAATAATGACGATTTAATAACTCTTGTTAAGATAAAATTTAATTTAAAATGAAAGGAATTATATTAGCCGGGGGAGCCGGAACGCGTTTACATCCTTTAACCTTGGCAATCAGTAAACAATTGATGCCAATTTATGACAAACCTATGATTTATTATCCATTAAGTATTTTAATGTTAAGTAATATAAGGGAAATATTAATCATATCAACACCTACTGACCTACCTCATTTTGAAAGATTATTGGGCGATGGCAGTCAGATTGGTTGTAGTTTTAGTTACAAAGAACAAGTAATCCCTAATGGCTTGGCACAAGCTTTTGTGCTGGGGGAAGAGTTTATCGGAAACGACGATGTTTGTCTGATACTGGGAGATAATATTTTTTATGGATCCGGCTTTCAAAATACCTTGAAAGCGTCCACTAAACCACATGGAGGAATAGTGTTTGCGTATCATGTGAACGACCCCGAACGTTATGGTGTTGTTGAATTTGATGAACAATTTACCGCTCTTTCGATAGAGGAAAAACCGAAAAATCCTAAATCGAATTATGCTGTTCCCGGCTTGTATTTCTATGATAACAGCGTAGTGGAAGTGGCAAAGAACATAAAACCGAGTGCAAGAGGTGAATATGAAATCACCGACGTGAATAAATACTATCTCGAAAAAGGTTTGCTTAAAGTATCGCTGATGGGAAGAGGTACCGCCTGGTTGGATACCGGAACCTTTCAATCCTTGATAGAAGCTTCACAATTTGTGCAAGTAATTGAACAACGGCAAGGATTAAAGATAGGTTGTATCGAAGAAATTGCTTATCAACAAGGATTTATCGACAAAAATCAATTAATGCTTATTGCCGAACCGCTGCGAAAAAGCGGTTACGGGGAATACTTGATGAGATTGGTTAAGTAGTAGGTCGAAAGATAATTGTGAATTATAAATTATAAATTGGTTTTTCGTACCAAAAAATAAATAGTCAGGGGGTGATTTGAATTCACCCCCTGACTTGATTTATGCTAATAACAAACGACAGTAGAGACGCACGGCCGTGCGTCTCTACCATGCCGTCTCTACGATTTGTGTTGTTTTTAAATTTTTACATGCTGTTTTTATGTAATTTCATTCATTTTTCTTATGTCTTTGTATGTTATTGCAAATCAGTCATGTGGTTTTTTAAGGCACTTTTTCCTCTCATTTTTTACAAATCATGCGCAAGGACTCTAAAAAAGATGCACCCAAAGGCAAAAAATGATGCTGCAACCGCCTAAAAAACATAAGCAAGTTTTACTAAAATGTTAAGCAAGTTTTTCTAAAAACATAAGCAAGTTTCCGATCTTACTTGCGGAAGTTTTTGAGGGTAGTTGCGCATGGTTTTTTTGTGCTGATTGGGATTCATTTCCTGACTAAATCCTAAAAAGGACACAAACGACACGAACGACATAAATGCGATTGCTTGCGTTGGTGTCCTTAGTGTCGTTTGAGTCCTTTTTTTTTATAGATTTCCACTAATTAACACGAAATAAAGACAATGACGAAAATAATTATGAATTGTTTTTTCGTGCCGAAAAAAAGGAGGGAGCGGGGATGGGGTTTGTGGATTATGGGGGCGGTTTGTGGTGGAATTAGGGGGGCAATTTAACCGGAATAATCAGTTAGTATGTGTAATATATTCAACACTTCCTTCATTCATGGCTTTGCAAGGCGAATGAAGGCTAATTACTGGCAGTCGGTATTTTTCAGGCTATTAATTATTAAAAATAAATTTAACAATTCTTTCAATTGCTTTCTTTGAAGCAGTTTCTATATCATCTTTTGTCCAAGTGTCTTTAGGGTAAGTTGTCAGAGCTACTGCAATTGCGTATTTGCTGTCTTTATACCCGGATTTACTATTGATAGAATTCTGTTTTTTTGTCTTAAACCACTCGTTGCTAATGGACTTATTTATATCATCTTCAAGTAATATTTTGTTGCCAAGTTTATTCACAATGGTATTAAATTCATCTTTATCGGTTATTCCTGCATCTTGTCGTATTGTTGAAATATTGCGACCACTTGCTGGCATAATATGTTCAATATTAACATTCTCGGCAAAATCGAATCTAACACTTTTACTTTTGGTGTATAAATATTCGTTAAGGTAAACTATAAGGTTTTTTTCATATGCCGAAATTGCTTCTGAAATGCTTCCTACATCCCAATTTTTCTTTATATGGTCATTGAAGTCATTTATAATAGTGTCAATTGAAATGGTTTTGTCAACTAATTTAATGTTTTCACTAAACAAAAATGTTTTGAACTTAGAACTTGAATAGCCCACATCGACTAATTCCAATACTGTAAATAATCTCAATAAGCATTCACATATGTCCTGGACTTTTGTTTCCGTAATATTAGTTGTTTCGAAGCGATATAAATAGCTTGATAAATACAATTTTGCGTTTTCATTACACTTTAAAAGCAACTTAACTACCGGATAATCTTTAATTTCATTCCATGTTTTTGTAATCTTATCTAAGTTGTTGCACAACACTAATGGTTCACTTAATAATTCTTTCTTAATGTCTGTATAATATCTTCTTAACCCAGGTGTTGTTACATCTACCGATTCTTTGCCATCTTCTTTAATATTGATGTATTCCTTATTTATAGCACGATTAATATACATAAATTGTTGCAAAACAGCATCAATATTAACAATTCTGCGAGTATTTAATTCATCTGCTAATTTATTTATACTTTCCCATAGCTCGTTAAATGAGTCTTTATCTCTACCTGCTTTGGAATAAAGCTGTGCTGAGATAATATCCGCATCTGTTAGAGGAAGCCCGGTAGAATTAAGCGAATTAAACATTGTAATTGCTTGTTCTATTTGCCAGCTTCGAATTTCTATAACTTGACATTTCTCCAAAAAAACTTTTGCAAATTGATTAAGTTGAGAATCCGATTTGTCGCCCAATTTCTCATAGAAGTATTTGAAATTACGGAAATGATAGGTGTATTTATTATCCTTTTGTTTACGTGAAATTTTATAAACATTTTGTTCTGAGGTTTCGAAGTCTACTGCCTCTATGATTTTCTTTACTTCTTCTGAATGCAACTCATTTATAGATTTATTTTCAATTATCAAGATGTTTTGAGTTTTCGTATTATCCTTCAGCATAGAAGGAATTTCTTCATCCTCTGCTTTATACAAAATACTCATGATTTTGTTTCGATTAGCTTTAAGACCAGCTTTTAATGCTTCAGAATCGTCATCGGTTGGAATACTTTTAATGACATCATTTAATCGTATCAACAATGCTTTAAGCAACAATAAAAACGTCGTAGTGCGTTGTTGTCCATCAATTAGACTAAATTTATCGGTTTCTGAACAATCTACTATGATTGTGCCAAAAAAATATGGGTCGGTTGCATTAGAAGAAATAAATGCTTCAATGTCTTGCCACAATTTATCACAGTGGGTTATTCCCCACGAATAACTGCGTTGATATTCTGGGATTACGAAATTTTCGGATTTTTGCAGTTTAAGGTATCCGCTAATCAGTTTTAGTGTCGGTTCAATGTTTTTTGCCATCTTATTAATTTATTTTTGTGTTTTATTCTGAAGTTCAATTTTTTGTTTGTACTGTCTGATGCATTTGTTGTCAACTATTGAGCATATGCAATATGCTTTAATAGTTTACATATAATAAATGATAGTTTTAATTATTGTAATATTTATAATATTTATAATTTTTATGTCTTAAAATCTACTCCTAAATACTCTTTTTTTAAAGGATAAAGTTATTCTTTATTGTTTTTATTCATTACTTGTTTAATGGGATTGGTTAATAACCGTCTAAAAAATATCATTGTTTTTAATTGTTCTTTCAAAATCATCACAAAGTTGGGTCAAACTGTCTTTTGTTTCACGTTTGAAGAATTCACTTAAGCCTTTGTTGAGGATTATATATTTTCTATAAATTTTTGAAAAATCTTTGTATATTTCATCTTGACTAAAGGCAGTACCACCATCTAATATTTTTGCAATTAATCTTGTTCCATCATTAATAGTAGATATATAATTAAAGAAAGCGTCAATATGGGCTTCAAATTCTTTTATCATTTCAGCAATAGCTTCTTCTTCTTTATTCCGTTTTTCGATTACTTTTAGAATGTTGTATTTGAATTTATTATTATACCCATCCGGAGGATCTTTTACAATGGGAGATTTTACAGGTTTTGAAGGGTAATCTGATGGTGCTACTATGCCTATTTTATTATCAAAATAAATTTCAACATCATCAATAATGTCAGTTGGTTTGTTGATGTTGTTGTATTCATGGTTGTATTTGCGTAAAAAGTCTAAGAACAGAGCATCACTAAACTTAACGTTTAATTCGATCACAAATTCAATAAGGTTTAGAATTCTAAAGTAATTGTTAATAGTGCCTTTCAGCTTTTTAGCTTCTGTTTTATGCTTTCTGATGTAATCTGAAAAGGAGTTTTGTATGTCCAAAATCAAGTTTACATCTTTTATTTCATTGTGGTATTTTAAGAAATTCTTGTACTGTTCAATAAGTAGCGGATGTTCTTTTAACTCCTTATAATAAATTTCCAATTTACCTTCATCACCTAATGGGTCAAAGTCTGAAACTACAACATTACTGAAATGTTCAAAAGAATCTTTGATGTTTTTCACATTGACATTCTTGTAGGAGAAGTCAACTATTTTACAATCGTTTTTATATTTGATTGTTCGGTTTACTCTTGAAATTGTTTGAATGGCATTGATGCCCCTTATTTCTTTGTCAAGGAATAAAGTGTGAAGTTTTGGCTCGTCATATCCTGTTTGCAGTTTATCAACTACTATGATTATTCCGTTCTTGGCTAATTTGAAATTCTGCATAACAGTTTTTTCATTCAAGCCATTGTTTATACTGCTGTTGCTTGGCTGGTCTTGACTGTCAGAATATACAATGTAGATGGGAGCATCTTTAAATCTTTCGTATTTTTTTTGTTTGGTTATTTCTTTAAAATACTTTTTGATGAAACCTGCATATTTTATGGCATTGGGTATTGATGTTGTTGCCAACATAGCTTTTGCCGTTCCCCTGATGTTGTGGTAAACTGTAGAGACTAACCTTTCGACAATAAATTTAGAAATAGCTTCAATCCTTTCGGGGTTGGCGTAAATTTTCTTTTTCCGAATAGCATATTTCTTTCCGTCAATGCCAATGCCGGTATCGGTATCGTCGGGAATATCTTCATAACCGGTGTCGCCTTCAAAGCCTTCTAATTCATCTTCGGGTTTTTCAAAAAACATTTTTGCTGATACCGGTACTATGCCTTTGATAGGGTTTAATACATACCCATCTTCAATGGCTTCTTTCATAGTGTAGCTATCGAACGGAATCCAAATTTTTTCCGCTTCGGCATATCTGTTGTATTCGCCAAACCTTGCCAATGTGTGGTCGCTTGGTGTGGCAGTAAAACCGACAATCAGGTTTTTCTTGTGTGGCTTTTGGGTGTAGGTTGGGGTGTTGTCAAAACTGTATTGCAGTTCGTCAAATACACTTATCATTTCTTGGTTTTGAATGCCGTCGTTGCTTCGGTGTATTTCGTCAATCAAAAAGGCAATGCGGAGTTTGGATAGTTTGACGACAATGGTGCTGTCTAAAATATCGTTTACCGTTGCGAATTTCTGAATGTTTACAACAACGATACGTTTATCGCTGGCTAATGCTTTAGTAAACGATTTTTTGTCGTAGGCTTCTATGAACATTGCTTTTTGAATATTCATATTGTGGAGCATAGTGTCTAATTGGTCACGCAGTTGTAACCTGTCTACTACCAACATAATTTTGTCATATACATAAGTGCCGTTCTTACGAAGGTCTTTTAATTGTAAAGCTGTCCAACCAATGATGTTGCTTTTTCCAAATCCTGCCGAATACTGAAGCAGAAGGGAGTAAACATTTTTGTTGTTCTGATACTTTTGCCTTTTGGTAACAAGTTCTTTTGTTCTTTCTTCTCCAACACCCTTAATCTGAAGTTCTTTTTCTAATTTCTTAATGAAATAGTCGGGTTCGTTTTCATGTGCTAAAAACTCGTCGATCTTGCTCAATATCTTGTCAGTTCCAAATTTTTGTTTGGGTCTTGGACTTATCAGTCTGCCGTCATTGTGTTTGTATTCTTTGGTTCGGCTACCTTCTTTTTTTATCAATTCCCGTTCTATGAAATTATAATAGAGAATTTCTTTCTCTATCATTTTTTTATCATAAAGAGCTTTAAATACTTCTTCAAAACGTTCTGTTTTGTTGGCTTCTCGGTTGCGAATAGGGTATTGCTTAAAATCTTTTTCTAATTTGTTTTCATATAATGTGAAATCGTATGTGTTTGAGGCAACAATGGATTTGATTTCTTCAAACTGATTGCTGATGTTACGAATTACATAGGTTTCGTTTAGGTCGGTTGAGGTGATGTGTATAGCTTTTTCAAAAATTTTCAAGTAGTCTTTGCGTATAGTTTGTGAGAGGTCGTTATCTTCGGCAATGATTAAATATTCCTGAACGGCTGATAAATAGTCTTTGGCTACTTTTTTTCTTCCGTTACTTCTTGCGTTTTGGTTAGTGTAACTGCTTTTAAGTTCGCTATATCCCAAATAAATTCCATTGAGGAAAAAGGTTAAATCGGGACGGAAAGAAAATATTTGTTTACCTTGGTGTTTGTAAATGTAGGGGAGTTCCTGAATCACTGAAAATATGTTTTGGTCAAATAGTTTGTCATCGTGGGTTTCGCTACCGCTTGGGTAAAACAAATACAATGAAATACCATTGATTGTGATGGTTTTGTTTGTATTAATAAACAAAGCCATATTGGCTGAAGATTTCAGCCTGTCATACATTTCGTTGGTAACGGCATCCAACAAATCTTTTTCATTGCCAAACTTGCGAAGCAGTTTTTTATAGTTGTCTTTGTTGAGGGTGGTTTCCGATAGAAATTGTTTTAAATCTTCCACTAAAAAGAATTGAGGCGAAACGGTGTTTGCCTTTGCTTCTTTGTATTGTAGACCGTCTTGCCTTTCGCAAAGAAAGTTTATGATATATTTATCTTGTAAATCTAATTCTTTCATTTATAATGGTTAATTATCAATGGTTAATTGTTAATGTTGGATTTGGTTGTTTTGATGATGCTTGTAATTAACTTGATGATTTCAACGGCATCTTTGTTTATGCTTTCAAATTGCTCCTGCGATAGATAGTCGGTAGCTTGTAATAATTCAAGCCAATAAATGGTTTCGTTTATTTCTTTTTGTGCAATGGCTAATTTGTGTATGAAGTCGGCTTTGCTTTCGCTGTGTTCACTTTCTCTTACCATAGCACCTACACTTGTGCCACTTCGTAAAAGTTGTTTACTCAATACAAATTCCTTTTTCTCATTGCATAAAAACTGATACAGTCTTACTATTCGTATCGCAAATTCAAAACTTTTATTCTTAATTATATTGTCTCTCATCTCATTAACAATTAACCATTAACCATTAACAATTATTTTCACTTCATCTATCAATTGCTGTTCGGTAGGCAAGTACA
>Ga0265293_10008457_pt1 | contig 15234 bp, 13 predicted proteins | sample Munlanlewell138R_FD_192505 | JGI IMG/M metagenome (GOLD analysis project Ga0265293, IMG submission 192505) | Leachate microbial communities from a municipal landfill in Southern Ontario, Canada - Leachate well 138R | ecosystem: Engineered > Solid waste > Landfill > Unclassified | place: Canada...
TTCACAGGCGAAATCCCACGACCTGCAAACCCTCGTGCTACTTCATGCCAAACATGTCTAAGAGCTGGTGGAAAACATAATGACTTAGAAAATGTAGGGCATACGAGCCGCCACCACACATTTTTTGAGATGCTAGGGAACTTTAGCTTTGGAAATTATTTTAAAGAAGAGGCTATCGCTTACGCATGGGAGTTTATAACTGAAGTTCTGAAGCTTCCTGTAGATAAGCTCTGGGTTACAGTGCATGAGAGTGATGATGAGGCTGAACTCCTTTGGCAAAAACATATATCTAAAGATAGAATCTTACGCTTAGGCGATGATGATAACTTTTGGCAGATGGGCGATACTGGACCTTGCGGACCTTGTAGTGAGATATTTTACGATCAAGGCGCTGAGAATTTTAACTCTAAAGAGGATTATCTAGGCGGTGATGGCGATAGGTTTTTAGAGATTTGGAACCTTGTTTTTATGCAGTATGAAAAGAGTGCAGATGGTAAAATGACAGAACTCCCAAAACCATCCATCGATACTGGTATGGGTTTAGAGAGAGTGACTGCTGTTTGTGAGGGAGTTCAAAGCAACTATGAATCATCTCTTTTTATGCCAATCATCAAAGAGGTAGAAAAGCTTATAGATAAAGAGTATGTTTATAAAAGTGGAGCATCTTACAGAGTTATAGCTGACCATATTAGAACAGCACTCTTTTTACTAGCTCAAGGCATAAACTTCTCAAACGAAGGGCGTGGATATGTACTTCGTCGCATACTAAGAAGAGCTGTAAGACATGGATATCTCTTAGGTTTTAGAGAGGCTTTTATGTACAAGCTTGTGGATGTTGTAGTTCGTATCATGGGCGGTGAGTATGAGTACTTAAGTCAAAAAGCAGCAGTTGTAAAAGAGCAGATAGAGCTTGAAGAGGAGAGATTTTTCAAGACTATAGAGTCAGGGATTGCTCTTTTTGAAGATGAGTTAGCAAGCACAAAAGAGACTTTTAGTGGAGATGTAGCTTTTAAACTCTACGATACTTTTGGCTTTCCACTAGATTTGACAGAAGATATGCTAAAGGGCAAGGATATCAGACTTGACTTTGCTAGATTTGAGGAGCTAATGCTAGAGCAAAGAACTCGTGCAAAAGCTGCTTGGAAGGGAAGTGGGGATAGCGCAACTCATGGAGATTTTAAAGAGCTTTTAGAAGAGTTTGGAGTTAATGAATTTGTAGGTTATGAAGAGATGAGTCATAACTCAAAAGTTTTAGCTCTGCTTGATGAGAACTTTAAAAGGGTTGACTCACTTGGAAGTGATGAGAGCGGTTGGGTTATGCTAGATGCTACACCTTTTTACGCACAGAGTGGTGGGCAGTGTGGAGATATTGGTGAGCTTGAGGGCATAGCAAAGGTAGAAGATACAAGAGGCTTCTTTGGACTTAACCTCTCAGAGATAAGAGTTAGTTCTAAGATAGAAGTAGGGCAAAGAGTAGATGCTAAGGTTGATAACTCAAGAAATGAAATCATCAAACATCACTCGGCTACGCATCTACTGCATGCTGTACTTTTTGATGTCTTAGGTGAACATATCTCACAAGCTGGCTCACTAGTAGAATCTTCAAGACTAAGATTTGACTTCTCACATCCAAAGCCTATAAGTTCAGATGAGCTAAGAGAGATAGAGCTTCGTGTAAACAATGAGATACTAAGAAATATAGAGGCTAAGACTGAGCTTTTAAGCATTGAAGATGCTAAGAAAAGTGGCGCAAAAGCACAGTTTGGCGAAAAGTATGGCGATGAGGTTAGAGTTGTGAGCTTTGCTGATGCTTCTATAGAGTTTTGTGGTGGTGTTCATGTTAAAAACACTGCAAATATAGGCACATTTATTATCACAAAAGAGAGTGGTGTAAGTGCAGGAGTTAGACGCATCGAAGCACTATGCGGTGAAGCTGCCTATAAACACTTTTGCGAGCAAAGAGAGATGCTAAAGCAAGTTGAAGCTGAGGTTAAAAACCTTGACATCCTAGCTGGCATCTCAAGACTAAAATCAAATATAAATGAGCTTAAATCTGAGCTAAAATCTGCACAAGAGAGTGCAAGTGTTGAGATAAAAGTAGATAGTGTAAATGGTGTTAGCGTCGTCGTTGAAGAGTTAATATCTGGTGATATTAAAGAAAAAATTGATGAGCTTAAAGTGCAAAATGAAAAACTTTGTGCGATGCTCTTTCAAGTAAAAGATGACAAAGTTCTTATTGCTGCTGGTGTAAAAGGTGCAGATGCAAAAGCTGGCGAGTGGATAAAAAATATAGCTCCGATTTTAGGTGGCGGTGGCGGTGGTCGACCTGATTTTGCACAAGCTGGTGGAAAAGATAAGACAAAACTACCAGAGGCAAAAGAAGCCGCACTAAAATATATAAAAGAGATACTAAGCTGATACGCTTAGCATCTAACTCCTCTACTCGTGCTATGCTTCTTCGCGGGGCTGGCATCGAGTTTATTCAAGAGGCCTACGATTTTGATGAAGACTCCATAGTAGCAAAAACTCCTAAAGAGTTTGTATATCTTGCAACTTTGGGAAAGTACGAGACAAATCTAAGAGCTTTTGGATACAAAAAACTTCCTCTTTTAGTCGCTGATACTGTTGTTACTACACAAGGTAAAATCCTGCGTAAAGCTAAAGATGAAGCAGAAGCAAGAGAGATTTTACTATCTCAAAGCGGCAATCTTACTTCTATAATAACCTGTATGATGTACCAAAGCAGAACCAAAAAAATCATAGATATTTCACAAACAACTTATAGTTTTAGAGAGTTTGATAGAGATGCTTTAGAAGAGTATCTAAAGAGTGGTGAGTGGGTTGGTAAAGCTGGAGCTTGTATGGTTGAGGGATTTTGCAAGTCTTATATAGAAGAAGTAAGGGGTTATGAAAGTACTGCAATGGGCTTAAACATAGAGGTCTTAAAAGCGTTTTTATAAGATAAACTACTAAAAAAGACAAAAAAACCAATATTTAGATGTTTTAACAAAATTTAGTGATAAAATAGAGAATAAAAAGTAAGGAAAAACTATTTTAAAGCGAAACAAGACTTATATATTTGCATCGGTGTTAATGTTGATCTTGATACTTGTATCGTGGTTTTATTTGGACTTTTTCAATTCGAAAAAAGACTCCCTAACCATATCTAAGCACAAAGCAGAAGCTCTTAATATGCGCGAGCAAGTAGCAAGTCTAATACTGCTTAAACAAAAAGCGACAGTTGCTATGGCACTTAGCCTTGCAAACGATAAAAGCCTAGCTTTAAAGGTAAAAAATAAAGAGATAGAACAAGACTACTATGAGATACTTATACAAAAACTTACACAAGAGACACTCTATAAAAATATCTGGATACAGCTATTTGATAAAGAGATAAACACACTTTACAGAAGTTGGTCGCAAATGCGTGGCGACAATCTCTCACACATAAGAGAAGACTTACTAGGAGCGGTAAGAGAGAGAAAAATCATCTACTCCATCAGTGCTGGTAAGTTTAATCTCTCAATAAAAGCGATAGTGCCACTTTTTATAAAAGATGAATTTATAGGGATTATAGAGATTATCTCTCACTTTAACTCCATCTCAAAAGAGCTTAAAAAATCAAATATTGACTCAGTTGTAGTTTTGGACAAGAGGTACAAAAAGCAGATAGAAGAGCCATTTACAAAGATGTTTATAAATGATTATTATGTTGCAAACTTTGATGCACCAAAAGAGCTTAGAGAGAGGATGCAAAGAGATGGAGTTGAGGATTATTTTACTAAAGATTGTAAAATTGTTGATGATATGATAGTGACCTCTTACGAGTTAAGGAGTGCTGATGGCACACTGTTTGGTCACTATGTAATGTTTAAAAAGATAAACAACCTCTCAAGTTTAGATTTAGATTATTTTATGTTTAAGTGGCTTGCATTTGGGATAGTTTTTCTAATGAGTGGGGCTATACTTGGGATAATGGCACTCTTTTTTGCAAACAGAAGGCAAAAAGAGTATTTTCACAATATCATAAACTCATCTACTAATATAGTAATAGTTAGTGACACTAAAAACATCTTAGATGCAAATAAGATATTTTTTAAATACTTTAGCAGATATAAAACACTTCAAGAATTTAAAGACAAGCACAAAAGTATAAGTGAGTTTTTTGTTGTAGAAGATGAGTATCTAAAGGCCCAAATAGATGGGCTTAACTGGGTTAAATATGTAATTCAAAATCCACAAGAGGTGCACAAGGTTAAGCTTGATATATTTGGCGAAATACATTGCTTTAGCGTTGGAGCAGCTAAGCTCTTTAGTACAAAAAAGCAGTATTCGATAATATTTAGCGAAATAACTAAACAAGAGATCTACAAAAAAGAGTTAGAACTCTTAAGCACTACTGATGAACTAACCAAAACTGGAAATCGTAGATATTTTGAGAGAAAGCTAAAAGAGGAGATAAGTCGCGCTAGAAGATATAACTATCCATTTTCTCTTGTAATGTTTGATATAGACCACTTTAAAGTTGTAAATGACAAGCACGGGCACGCCATAGGTGATGAAGTTTTAATAGAGTACTCAAAACTTGTTGATTCTCACTTGCGTGAGGCAGATGTGTTTTGTAGAGTCGGTGGGGAAGAGTTTATGATAATACTCCCATATACCCTAAAGCAAGATGCTAAAGATATAGCAGAAAAACTAAGACAAGCAATAGAGCTACATAAAAAGGTTGTTCCTATTACGATGAGTTTTGGAGTGGTTGAGTTTGAAAAAAGCGATGATTTTGAGTCTATCTATAAGAGAGTTGATGATGCTCTTTATAGTGCAAAAGGAAGTGGTAGAAATATGGTTGTAGTGGGATGAGCTTTTACTATGATAAAGAGATAAAAGCTCTCAAAAAGAGCGCTAGATATAGACAAAGGGAGTTAGTAGATAACTCTTTAATAGACTTTGCGTCTAATGACTATCTAGGACTCTCTCACAATAAACTCTTACATGAAAAGACTTCTAAAGAGCTCTCACAGCTACCACAAAACAGTTCAAAAGCCTCTCTTTTGGTAAATGGATATCATAAAATCCATAAAGATTTTGAAGATGAACTAAAAGAGTTAAATGGTTTTGAAGATGCGGTAATTCTAGGAAGTGGTTTTAATGCAAATATAGCACTCATAGATGCACTTGTGAGAAAAGGTGATGAGCTTTTTATGGATGAGCTTTATCACGCTTCTGGAGTTTTGGCATCTCAGATAGGCACAAAAGAGGTAAAATTTTTTAAACATAACGATATGAAAGAGCTAGAGGAGATGCTAAAGAGTTCTGGCGCTAAAAGAAAGATAGTCGCAGTTGAGGGTATCTACTCTATGGATGGTGATTTAGTAAAAAAAGAGGTTTTTGAGCTTTGTGATAGGTATGATGCTTTGCTTATAGTAGATGAGGCTCATAGTAGCGGGGTGGTTGGAAGCAACCTTATGGGTGTTTATGACTTGTATGATATAAAAGTTAAGCCAAACCACATAAAGATGGGAACTCTGGGAAAGGCTTATGGTAGTTTTGGTGCTTATATCTTAGCATCTTATCACATCATAGACTATCTTATAAACCGTGCAAGACCCATCATCTATGCTACCTCACTATCTCTCTATGACACACTCTTAGCTCACAACGGCTTAAGATATATAAGAGATAACAAAGATAGTTTAAAAGAAAAAATAGAGCTAAACAAAAGCATAGTAGAGCAAGAACTTGGCATCCAAACAGAGAGCTTGATAGTCCCCATCAGCATAGGCGATAATGCTAAAGTTATGAAAATAAAAGAACAACTATATAAAAAAGGATATGCAGTTGGAGCCATCAGACAACCAACCGTAAAAAGTGCCATCATAAGAGTTATAATAAGACTAGGACAGAGCGAAGATGAGTTAAGAGAGTTGTGTAAATCTATAAAAAGTATGGTAGTTTGAAATATTTAGTAAGAGAGATTCATGATTTTTTATACAATGATGCCAATAAAAAGCTAGTTTATTTTGTTGAGGTTATAAAATGAATTTAAATATGTATGCATTAATTGAAAAAAATTATAAAAATAATTCACAAAAGATAAGAGTATTAACAGAAAATTGGGTTAATGAATATATTTATTGTCCTAGTTGTGGTCAGAATGTGAGCGAGTATGAAAACAATAAGCCCGTAGCAGACTTTTATTGCTCTAAGTGTAGTGAAGATTTTGAATTAAAAAGTAAGATGGGTAATTCACTTGGTAAAACAATTGCAGATGGTGCATATGACAGAATGATTGATAGAATAAGTGGAAATACAAGTCCTAACTTTTTCTTTTTAAATTATGAAAAAGATACTTATAATATATTAAATTTTATAGCAACTCCTAATTACATGTTTGTTCCAGATATGATTATAAAAAGAAAAAAAGGGATACCAAATAGACCTAACTATTTTATGTGTAATATAGATATTTCAAGTATTCCAAACAGCGGAAAAATATTTTATATTAAAGATGGAGAAATACAAAGTAAAGATAAAATTTTAGAAGATTGGAGTAAGACAACTTTTTTAAAACAAGATAGTAACATTGAATCAAAGGGATGGATTCTTGATATAATCAAATGCATAGAAAAAATTGATAAGAAAAATTTTACACTTTTTGATATGTACCAGTTTGAAAAATACTTAAAACTAAAGCACCCAGATAACAATAATATAGAAGCAAAAATTAGACAGCAACTACAACTTTTAAGAGATAGAAATTATCTTGAATTTGTTGGTCGTGGACAGTATAGGATTAAATAAATGAAAATAGATATAAAAATTACAGAAATATTATCAAGAGTTATTTCAATAGATGCTGATACTCAAGAAGATGCTTTAAGCATAGTGTCTGATATGTATAAAGACGAAGAGATTGTTTTGGATTATTCTGATTTTAATGGAGATGTTATTATTGAGAATGAAGAAAATATTTTTTAATTGAGTTCTTTAGTTAATTTGTAAACTATATTTTGTGTCAAGGACACAATGACGGAAGAATTTGGTACTCTGAGTGAGGTGTTACCCTAAACTAAACTTGTCATCGTGTTGCCATAAGTAAATAATATTTTCGAGTAAGAGATGAATCTCAAGGCTTTTTAAAATAAGAATAATTATGCTTTTGCTTATAAGAGTTGTTTCTGCTAAGTAAGTGAAGTATTACTAGAAATTGGGTAAAATTGACCAATGAAAATATCCAAGTTATATATCAGCCTAAAAGACAAGATATTAGTAGACATAAACTTTAACATTTATTCATCTTTAGCTCTAGTTGGGCAGAGTGGTAGTGGTAAGAGTTTGACATTAAAAGCACTTTTAGGTATGTTGCCATCAAGCATGCAAAGCATTATAGAATCAGATGCAGACTTTGAACTAAAAGGTGGCAAAGATGTCTCTTTTGTTCCTCAAAATCCTTTTACAGCACTCTCTCCGCTTACGAAGATTAAAAAGCAATTTTTTGTGGATGAGAGCAGGATAAAAGAGCTTTTTGCGCAAGTTAATTTGGATGAGAGTCTCTTAGAGAGATTTGCTCCTGAACTCTCAGGTGGACAGCTTCAAAGAGTAGTTATCGCTATGGCACTAGAGAGAGAACCAAAGCTTATACTCTTAGATGAGCCTACTACTGCACTTGACCCAGAGACTAGGGTTTTGATACTTAACTTACTAAAAGATTTGCAAAATAAACATGGATTTAAGATGCTTTTTGTAACACACGATATGAACTCAGCAAAAGTGATTTGCGATGATATTTGTGTTATAAAAGATGGGAAAGTTGTAGAGAGTTCAGATATGAAAACTCTTCTAGCATCACCACAACAAGAGTACACAAGGACACTCATAGAAGCAAACTTTGCAAATAGGGAATTTAGAAGATGAGAGTTGTTAGAAATATTTTTTTAGGAATCTTACTGGTTGGATTTTTGTCTCCATTTGTAGTGTTGGGGTATTTTTTAACCACGCAAACTTATGATATTAGCGAGCTAGTCGAGTATAAACCTAGTGTAACTACTAGGATTTACGATAAAAATGGCGAAAAAATAGCAAATATTTTTGATGAGAAACATAGATACTATGCGACTTTTGCAGAGATTCCACCGAGAGTTATTGAAGCGCTTGTAGCCATAGAAGACACTACTTTTTTCGAGCATCCTGGTATAAATATAGATGCTATATTTCGAGCAGGCATTAAAGTTATAAAAGCAGGAAGAGCAGTAGAGGGCGCAAGTACCATTACCCAGCAACTTGTAAAAAATGTGCTTCTAACAAGAGAGAAAAAACTCTCAAGAAAGATAAAAGAAGCGATATATGCACTAAAAATAGAGAGAGCTTTAACTAAAGAAGAGATACTTGAGAGATATCTAAATGAGATATATTATGGACATGGATATTATGGTATAAAAACAGCTGCTGATGGATATTTTAGTAAAAAGTTGGGAGATTTGACACTAAAAGAGATGGCTATTTTGGTTGGACTTCCAAAAGCTCCAAGTATCTATGCGCCTACAAAAAACTATGAGATATCAATGGGAAGGGCAAATCGCGTCATATCTAGGATGCATACTCTTGGCTGGATAGATGAAGGCACTTATAAAGAAGCAATGGATGAGAATCCTATAGTTTATGATGATACTTTAACTCAAAATAAAGCACCATTTATAGTTGATGAAGTAGCAAGAAGGCTCCCTAACCTTGGTATAGACGATATGAAAAGTGGCGGTTATGAGATATACACAACCATAGATTTAAGACTTCAAGAAGCTGCAAAAGAGGCACTTAAAAAAGCCTATGATGAATCCCTGCAAAGGATAGAGGGCTATAAAGTAAGAGAGGCTAATATACTCACTACTACACCATCATATGAGATATCTCCAGATGTAAATACTTCCCTGCTCAACGGCGCTATAGTCTCTCTTGATTCTGCAAGTGGTGATATTTTGGCTCTTGTTGGAAGTGTTGACTATAAAACATCATCATATAACCGAGCAACACAAGGAAAGAGACTTCCAGGTTCTGCTTTTAAACCTTTTATCTATCAAGTTGCCATCGACCTTGGCTACTCTGGTGCTACTGAGCTCATTGATATCTCAAGAACATATAAGTATGAAAAAGATGGCGAAGAGATGACGTGGAGTCCAAGTAACTATGGGAAAAACTATAAAGGGCTTATCTCTTTAAGAGAAGCGCTAGTTCACTCAAGTAATCTAGCTACTATCAACCTTGTAAATGATATAGGGCTAAAAGAGCTCTTAGATGAGTTAGATAAGTTTGGTATTGAGAATCTTCCAAGAAATCTATCCATATCATTAGGTACTATTTCGCTTTCACCACTTGAGCTTGCAAAATATTTATCTTCTTTTGCAAATAGTGGAACACAAGTTGAGCCTTATCTTATAAGCTCTATAGAGCAAAAATCAAATGTCATATATGAAAGATCGCAAAAAAGTAAGTTCATAACGGAGCCTACGCAAGCTTATATAATGACTACAATCTTAAGAGATGTTGTAGAGAGAGGAACAGGTAAAAGAGCAAAAGTAGCTGGCATAGAGCTAGCTGGCAAAACAGGAACTACAAATAATAATGTAGATGGTTGGTTTGCAGGTTATTCTCCAACTATAGAAACAGTTGTTTGGTTTGGAAATGATGATAATTCTCCGATGCACAGATGGGAGACTGGTGGAAAGATAGCTGGTCCTGCATTTTCTCAGTTTTATAAAAGTGTTTTAAATTTATATCCACAAATCCAAAGAGAGTTTATAGCTCCTAAAGGGATTGTTGAGGTAGATGTTGGTGGTAATAAAGAGTATTTTAGTGATATCTCAAAACCTCCAAGAACAACAAATCAAGCTGATGCTAATGAAGAGCTGATTTTCTAATCAGCCTTTTTATCTTCTGGTTTTTTATCTTCTGGTTTTTTGAGTGCTTTGATATTTATCTTTTTTCCTACTTTCTTAGGTGCATCATAACCCTCTTTTGGGCTTCCATCATGACGATGATTTCTCTCTCCACTTTTACCCGAAAAAAGAGCTTTTCCCTTTTCATCTTTACCTAAAAACTTGTTTGGCGATTTTTTCTTTTTTTCCCACTGTTTAGCTTTATCGTCATCTCTTCTTGGTTTATCAGATTTTTTATCACCTTGAGGTTTTTTAAACTCTTTTTTTGGCTCGGTAGAGTCTCTTGTACCCTCATCATATCTCTTCTTAGCCACATCTTTTATATCTTGTTTTGACATCTGTTTTTGTTTTGGTTTTGGTTTTATCTCTTTAACTTCTTTTTTTGCATACTCAAAACCCTCTACTATCTCTTGCTTTATAACACGTCCCAAGAGAGTTTCTATGGGATATAAGAGCTTTTGTTCGCTCTCGTTTAAGATAAGAACTGCTTTTGAAGTTGTGTGAGATAGTCTTTGAATGTAAAATAAGGCTTTTTGGGGTAGGTCTAGACTTATGAGCAAGTCACACTTTATAGATACATCTTTAAAAAGCTCATCATCACTTAAGACTTTTACATCACTTACATCTTTTAGAGACTCTTTTATACTAGAAGCGTCTTGTGAGCTTACTACTATGATGTTGCTATCTTTATTTTCTGTGATAAGTTGTTTTAAAAGTGATATTTTTTTATCATTAGGACAGGGGTGAACACGATGGTTTGTGGGCTTGATACTACTTGCTGGCATGAGAAATCCTAAAGGGTAATTTAATTGTGCAATTATATCTTATATGTGCATAAATAAAAGCACGTATGCCCCTCTTATCTGATGGTAGCTGTTTATCTTTTTGGTCGATATATAAGTATCATAAACTAAAGGATGAGTTGTGAAAATAATAAATTCAGATATATCTATGTCAAGTAAACATAAAAAGAGTCATGAGATTCATGAGAGTGAGAAACTTGAGATGTGGAATAAAAAAGAAGATGCTCCAGAGAGATTTAGAGTGATGGACCGCGTGGAGTTGACAAATGAGTTTAAAAATTTAAAATCAAATGAGCTAATCATTAGCCAAGAGTCAGAAGGAATGCAGCTCCCTGCAAAACTCATGAGAATCGTAAGAGCTTTGGAGATTTTAACAGGAAAAAAGATTGATGTCTCCTTCGCAAAAGTAATTAAGCCACAAGATTTAGCAGCACAAAAAGAAGTAATAGAGGGCGCACAGGGGACTGCAAGAGAACCTTTAGGCTGGGGAATAAACTATGATTATCAAAAAACAGAAATAAAAAAAGAGCAGTTAGGTTTTAGTGCATCTGGAAGTGTTAAGACAGCTGATGGAAAAAATATAGACTTCTCACTCGCATATAGCATCAAGAGTGAAATAAGACTACATGAATCATTAAGTTTTAAAGCTGGAGATGCACTAATTGACCCGCTTGTTATAAACTTTGGTACAGATATGCTCAGCATCAGTAGCGTTAAGCATAACTTTGACTTAGATTTAGATGGTAAGAGTGATGAGTTTTCTTTTGTGGGATCTGGGAGTGGATTTTTAGCGCTAGATAAAAATGGTGATGGCATCATAAACGATGGAAGCGAGCTTTTTGGTCCTAAAAGTGGCAATGGCTTTAATGAGCTTAGAGCATATGATAGTGATAAAAATAACTGGATAGACGAAAATGATGAGATTTACTCTAAACTACTTATCTGGACTAAAGATGAAAATGGGAAAGAGTCTCTATACTCACTAAAAGAGAAAAATATTGGAGCCTTGTATCTAGGAAGTATAAAAACAGATTTTGAGTTTATAGCCTCAGATGCAAAAACAACTGCACATCTAAGAGAGAGTTCTATATACTTGAGTGGAGATGGCAGAGTTGGAACTATTCAAGAGCTAGATTTAGTAGTTTAAAATTTAACAATTTTAGTCCTAAAAGCTCTATAAAAAGTTAAAGAACAGGAGTTAAGTAAGCCTCTTCTATCATAATGTCTATGATTTTTTTAAAGACTAAAACAGAAGTTTGTGCAGCGAATTGACTGCTTTTTGGCTCTATGACTATAACGCCCATAGTATATTTTTTCTCTCTATCGTTAGCAAATCCTAAAAAGGCGGTATTGTATCTATTTACATACTCACCGCCCTCAACTATATGAGCTGTTCCAGTCTTCCCCCCAACTATCAGTCCTTCAGTTTTTGTTCTTTTACCAGTTCCTTCATTTACAGTTTTGATGAGGATTTGCTTGACTCTATCGGCAGTTGAGCTTTTTATAACTTGAATCTGCTCTTCATTTGGAATCTCTTTTTTTTGACCTCTTGAATCTACAAAACTATCTACTATCTTTGGCGTTACCATTCTTCCGTTGTTGTTAAAAACACTATATGCGCGGATAAGTTGCATTAGATTTGCGTTCATCCCATAGCCATAAGAACAAGTTGCTTTATATATCTCGTTGTTTAGTTGATTTGCACTTGGGATGGAACCTTGTTTTTCATAAACTAAATCAGGAGTGGATTTTTTGGTAAATCCAAAATCAAGAAGGCCTTCATAAAACTCGTTGCCGCTTAACTTTTGTGCAAGTTGAGCTATACCAATATTTGAGGAGTGAACAATAACATTCTCAGCGCTTAGCCAATCAAAGTCATGCTCATCTGTGATAACCTTTCTACCAATTTTAAAGCGACCGTTGTGACCGTTTACAAGGTCATAAGGATTTACTAAACCTCTATCAAGAAGTAGAGAAAATGTGATGGGTTTTATAACACTCCCTGGCTCAAAACTATACTCAGTCATGGCACTATTTAGTGATGGGTAATCACTTCTTTTTATACTTTTAGGTAAGTATCTGTTAGAACTTGCAAGAGTTATGACTTTTGCACTTTTTGTGTCCATCACAGCACATATAACTTCTTTGGCATCAAGCTCTTTTTTCATACTATCTAGCATTCTCTCAACCCTGATTTGGAGACCTACAGGGATATTTAGCTTGATATTTAGGCCATTGATATGAGGTTTTGAAAAACTTTGCTTATTTAAAATAATGTAACTATTGACATCTCTTTTTCCTTGTCTTAGCTCATCTTGTCTTGCTGCTAAAGCTCTCTCAAAACTTTTTTCAAGGCCTTTGACACCTTTTATGTAGGTATATCCATCTTCTTCTTGTTTGTGTGGATAGCCTATGATAGGAGTTAGTAGATTGCCATAAGGATATTCTCTGCTCTCACCACTCTCGATTATATTTAAGCCGTGAAGTGTTGCATAGCCAGTTTTTGGGTTTTTAATCTCAATGAAAACATTGTATCTTCTTAGCTCATAAGAGAGACTCTTTAAATACTGCGCCATTTTTTCTGTAATGTTATAGCTTAAAACTACAGAGCCTTTTGCATTTTTTAGTTTTTTTTCTATCTCTTTTTTTTCTATGCCAGAGTAGATGCTAAAGAGTTCTATAAAAAGCTCCATCTTTTGTGGATCGATATAAAGAGTGTTTACTACTGCTTTGTAGAGTTTTTGAGTAGTTGCTATATGAAAGCCATCAGCACTGATGATGGAGCCTCTTTGCGATTTTGATGTCTCTTTTGTGTAGAGCGATGGAAGATGGCGATGTTTTAAAACAGTGAGTAACATTACGCTTAAGAAGATTAAAAAAGCTATAGCAATAAGTGTGTAAAGAAGAAATATTTTTTTACTTTTAGTTTTGTTGTTCATAGATTACACTTAATTGTATTTTTAAGAGATTATAGCATTATGCAAAGAGTTAGAGAGTAACTTTTGAAGCGTTTATAGTTGTGTTCTACCTAACTCTTTGTAAGCGTTTAGCGCTTTGTTTCTGATCTCAAGCATAAGTTTCATACTAGTTTCGGCTTTTCCAATAGCAAGAGCTGCCTGATGTAAGTCTTTTACTTGACCTGTTGCCATCTCACTAAGAGCTACTTCACCTTTTTCTTGGTACTCGTTTACTTCATTTAGAGCAGATTTTAAGTGATTAGCAAAAGCTTCGCCATTAGCACCATCAACCTTGCCTTTTTGTTTTAAAAGATCAGCAGTCGATGTTCCAGATAGCCCTTGTATTTTACCAAATTCACTCATTTGTATATCCTTGTAACACTATTCATTTTACACCTATTGTAAAAGAGATATAGCAGAGTTTGCTATCTCTTTTGAACTCTCAAATGCAGCTACATTTGCTTGATAACTTCTAGTCGCTTCTACTAAATCGGCCATTTCGATAACAGGATTAATATTTGGATATGCAACATAACCACTCGCATCAGCATCTGGATGTGATGGATCAAACTTTAGCTTAGGATCTCTGTCATCTCTTGAGATTTTATCAACAACTACGCTCATTATAGCAGGATTTACTTTTCTGCCAAAATGTCCCTCATCCAATGGATCTTCATATTTAGCACTGTTTGTTGATTCTCCTAGTGCTTTGTTGAAGTGTTCATTAAAGTCTATCGCTTTAAATACAACTTCTTTTCGTCTGTAAGGTCCACCCTCTTCAGTTCTCGTTGTTTGCGCATTTGCTATGTTTTGTGAGATAGTATTTACCCTAACTCTTTGAGCACTCAGTCCATAACCGCTGATATCAAAACTATTTAAAAATGACATTTATTCTCCTTATTCGCTACTAAAGCTACGCCTTTGGTGAGATGTTTATTATTTTGCATTATTAACTAGTTTTACTTGATGCGTCTATAACACTGTTAAATATAGCAGAACTTTTTTTTCTGGCCATAACAAGTGCGTTAAACATCACTGAGTTTTTACTCATCTCAGTAGTCTCAACATCTAAATCTACACTATTTCCATCATTTCTAGCCATGTGACCATCTCTGTAAAATCTTGTAGCACGACTAGAATCTCTCTCCTCGTAAAGAGGAATGTGTGAACCATTTGTTTGAGCTAAGGCTAGTTTGTCTTTAGTATCATTAAATATTTCTGCTTTTTTTGCCATAAGTGTCTCTTGAAAACTTATGTCTCTTGGTCTGTAAAAAGGAGTATCCGCATTTGCAATGTTTGAAGCTATCATATCTTGTCTTATGGCTCTATAGTCAAGTGCTTTATCAACAATATCATGTGCGCGAGATATTTGAATACCCATATTTTACTCCCTTAGTAGCTTAAAGCATGTATATGCAGCAAGTAAGCAAAAAGAGTTCCAAAAAACGTCCCTGTAAAGTGATTTTAAAATAACATAAATATACACAAAATGTCACCGTTATTTTTAAGCATTATTTAATACATATTAGCACATAATCTCTC
>Ga0265293_10008458_pt1 | contig 15232 bp, 9 predicted proteins | sample Munlanlewell138R_FD_192505 | JGI IMG/M metagenome (GOLD analysis project Ga0265293, IMG submission 192505) | Leachate microbial communities from a municipal landfill in Southern Ontario, Canada - Leachate well 138R | ecosystem: Engineered > Solid waste > Landfill > Unclassified | place: Canada...
TGAGCAAGTTTATCCCGGAATTGACACCAAAATGCCAATCAGTTTCCCGCAAAAGCTGGCCTGGGCTTTAAAGAAAGAAGAAGATAAAGCCCTTTTGAACGAGATAAACCTCTGGCTCAATGCCTTTAACGACACTTTTGAAGCCCGAGTGATTTATAATAAATATTTCAAAAACAGCAGGGTACGCTATTTGGCAAAAAGCGAATACACCTCTTTCAACGAAGGTCACTTGTCGGCTTACGACGAAACCATTAAACAAGTAGCACACGAAATAAATTGGGATTGGCGCTTGCTGGCTTCACTAATTTATCAGGAATCTGAATTTAAGCCAGATGTAGTTAGCTGGGCTGGTGCCTACGGGCTTATGCAGCTGATGCCCGTGGTGATGGAGCAGTTTGGGATAGACTCAACAGCAAGCCCCGAGGAACAAATCCGCATAGGCGGGAAATTTATTCAATACTTAGATCGACAAATTCCGGCCAGTGTGATAGATTCAAGCGAACGAATAAAATTTATTTTGGCCTCCTACAATGCCGGTGTAGGCCATGTTTTGGACGCCCGACGACTAGCCAAAAAATACAAGAAAAACCCCAATGTGTGGACTGGCGAAACTGACTTTTTCATGCTTAACAAATCAAAACCAGCCTTTTATCATGATTCAGTGGTATATTATGGTTATGCCCGGGGCGAAGAAACCTACGCCTTCGTGGAGCAAATCACCGATCGGTACGACCATTATCGAAATTTGATAGTGGAGTAAATCTGTGATCGATAATCACATCGCCGGAGTTTCCCCAAGCTGGTGCGGATTTGCAATCCGTATCCGTAACATCCTCTCATGTGACATAAAAACTGCAGATAAAAAACATGCGTCAGTTTACAACAAATGATTATTTTTGAACCATGAGCCGAAAGAATGAAATAAAAACAAATTGTACGGGCACCGATTGCAAATCGGCGCCAGCGGGGGAAAATCCGGGCTTTCAATTCAGTCGAAATATACAGTACTGTATCAGCATTGGCTGCACGAAACCTTTTGTTTTTAAAAACCCCAAAGGTTTTTGAAACCTTTGGGGTTTAAGCTAATACAATGTTTCGGGGCAATAAGTGTCTTCCTGCGACTGGCCTTATAGTCGCGCCCTGACTCGCCGTTGCCACACAAATCCAGACTTTCAAACCCTCGGCCGAAGCCTCTTGACTACCCCCAGCCTTCAGGCTGGGAATATACAACGCCTCGCGCAATGGGCTTTAGCCCTGACAAATCTCCTTGTCGGCTGACGAAAGTATCCAGACCTATACTGAATCTCAACTCCCATTTCGACGTTTTGAAGTCCTGTGACTCATTCAAAAGTCAATATTTGTGTAAACTTCAAATTTCATCGTCCGAGCTACGAGGCAGACTTGACATGTGCTGACGATCTCGTATGTAGTCTCGTCTTTTGAGGACAAGACTACCTGATAATTCCACGAAGTAAATACTTCGCGGAACGGGACGTCCAAAAGTCTATATTCACGATGCCTGATTTTCTATTAAACCCCAAAGGTTTTGAAAACCTTTGGGGTTTAAAAACCGACGTAAATAACTCAACACATGCCATATCTCACACTATATCTGCATTTTAAACAATCATTACGGGGCTTCCAATTCGACGTTTCGAAGTCCTGTGGGACGTTCAAAAGTCTATATTCACGTATGTTTTATCTTTTCATTGTGTGTTCTACAATAAATATAAATCAAACCCCTTATTAATCTGCTACTTCCGCCATTGAAATATGCCTTTTTCTATATTTGAAGTGTCAAAACCAAACTAAAAAACAGACTAGTCACTAAATGCTTTGAATCAGACTGTATCAGCACTTGTAAAAAAACCTTAAAAACCTGCAAAATCAGCAAAAACATTATGTTAACTTTGGTTTTTTTATCAACACAGATAATGCAGATATACAATCATTTACAGCGTTTTTTGAGCTTTTTGAAAATATTTTTTGATGACTATTTCAGTTTTTTGACATTATATAGTAGAGGAAAGACATTTTCCGGAAGGCTTTTGCTTACCGAATTGATAAAAAAATGTTGGCCTCACCAGAAAAAAACGGAATAAACCAAAATCCGATTAAAATGCGTAAACACAACCAACACGAAGCACGAAGCCACGGGAGAAAAACCCGGGGTAAAAACAATTCATTCAATTTTTCCACAAATCCCTTTAATATTATGAAAGCTAATTTTTTATTATTTTCTTGCGCCCTGGTATTATTATTTGCCGGCTGCAGCAAAGACGTTGACGAAATCAGACAGGAAAAAACCATCTCTGCCTATGATTTGAAAGTGGGTAACAGCATCAACAGTTTTATCAGCAAAGTGGAGTACCATAAGGCCTATCCCGATTTGAAAAGCCTGGAAACCATTTCGGCTGATTCGGCCTTGTGGTATTTGGAATCTACTTTTAATTACTGTTATGGTTTTCCCAACGACTTTTACAAATCCTTTGTTGTTGACACCCTGTCATTTAGCCTATTACTAACTGGCAACGATGTGAGTATGACTGATCTCACGGATAAATTTAACGAGATGATTCAGGAAATCAGCACCACCTATCAAGCTGTTAATTTTGGCGAGAAAGGCCTCTCACTGGTCAACCTGCAAGAAGCCTCAGTGGCCGAAGATCAACTTAATTTTACGGTACAAGTTGTAACGGGCGAAAAGGGCGAAGTGCCGCCATCACCGGTACTTGATGGCCCTTTTGAGGAGGGCGATGATTGGTGGTATGGTGAGGTGCGAGGAAGGTGTGAAAATCCAGAATATGATTCAGATGCTGCCGAGCAATTGATGCTGGCAATGAATGCTACTTTGCCCGACCCAGAAGGTAATTTTTTCGTGATTCATCCTGTTGATATTACTAAAAAAGGTGGAGAACCAAATGTGCGCCGACCGGGAGATATTGAAGATAATATATATGATTATTACCTTTTTTATGGCACAGAGGAGATTGGAGGTGTTGAGTTATGCCTGAATCGAAATACCATGAATATGTATTTCATATATTTTAAGTATTTGCTTAAAACAAAAATTATTCAGGAAGAACTCACTTCGTCCTATAGTTTGATAAGTGTAGAAAATATGATTGGATTTTGGGAACAAATTGATGCTGAAGATTTTATTGGTCAAGAATATTATCATAGAGGCACTTTTCGGTTTGGTATTAAGGTTAATTATGTTGAGGCTCCAGGATACCCAACAGAATTATAGCTAATAACACTTTTAATCAATATGTTATGAAAAAAACCATAGTTTTAATCTTCACTGTTGTATTTGCCTATACCGCATTTGCGCAGACAGGATTTGAATTAAGCTTTGGGGAAGAGAATACTGATGATAGAGTAATCAATACATTTGAAGTTGACGGTTACTACATCAGCTCAGGTAAAAAATACAATCCCACAACCGGCGATGAAAGTAAACCGAATTTCTATAAGATAAGTCCGAATGGTGAAATCATTACCCATGTTGAATATTATAAGCAAGATACGGGCACAAATATCAGATTTGGCTTTCAAAAGCCAAACGGGAATTTGATGTTTTTTGGAAATAGTTTTCCAAGCACAGAACTGCCGCAAGTACGGCATATTCATGTTTTAGAATTAAGCATGAATCTGGAACTAATCTGGGATAAAATTGACAGCCTTCCAAGTACTATACCCTTTATTAGACATCACATTAAAAATCATCTTATTACAATTGATAATGAGATCATTATTCAAGGTGTAATGGATACTGCAACTCCGGGTACCGGTCGTACAACAAATCTTTGTATTTATAAATATGATATTTCTGGTAATATGATTCATTTTCAAATCTATCCGGGATGGGATGATCATATGGAAGGTAGTGATATGCTTTTTAATGCTGATAGTTCAGGATTTTATCTTTTTGGTGATTTATCACTTCATTCAGTAGTAAAGGATTGGGCGTATTTTGACCTAGATTTAAATCTAATAGGCAGTGGTGTACTACAGAATGATCAGGGATTTTATTTTCCACCTTTAACAATAAAAAGGCTATCCAATGGCAATATACTCATGACCAATTATTTATATGAAATTGACCAATACAATATTCGAGGTTTTGAAATGCGGATTTATGATACTGATTTCAATTTACTAAATAGTCAATTAACCTATAACGAGCATCAAGTTTATATTCCTGTCAATCGTGGTATGGGGTTTATCGATGAAGATAATATTTGGGTTGCCGCTTTTGTGGCTATACCGCCCACCGGTTTTGTGGGACGAGAAGATATAAATTTTTATGTGTTTGATTCCAAACTAAACATGAAAGGCTCATTTACTTATAAAGGAGATCTAAGATATTGGCTTTACGATTTACTGGTATGTTCTGATGGTGGATGTCTGGTTTCAGGTGAAGTGCCTGAATATGAAGGTTCGGAAATGACCAACAACTTCATTTTAAAGGTAGCTTTTGACGATGTTGTAACCTCCACAATCAATCTATTACATCCTGATCAACGCATTGCCATTCATCCAATTCCGGCCAAAGATCAGCTCACTTTAAAAGGTGTTCCTGAATCATCTGTTTTGTTGCTCTACACACCAACAGGCCAACTGGCCGCCTCATTCAGGCTTGAAAAAGGTGTCAATCAACTGGAAATTGGATACCTGCCTTCCGGTATGTATTTCGCGACTATACTACAAAATCAACAACTTATTCAAACTTCTAAAATTATAAAGCAATGAAAATCATTTCAGAGATCATGAAACGCGCTAAAATTATAATCGCGCTAAGTTCACTAGTTTTTACATTAGCAGGAACAGAAAGTGTCCTTGGTCAAAAAGGAACAGAAAGTGTCCTTGTTCAAGAATGCGTTCAGTGTGATAATACAACCACAACAGGACTTTTTTCAAGTGCTATTGGAAAAAACACTATTGCTAAAGGTGATTATTCCTTTGCTGGTGGATATAGTTCTGAGGTAGAAGGAGCTAATTCAATTGCCTTTGGCAACAGAGCAATTAATTTAGGAAGTAGTTCCGTTGCCTTGGGTCAATTTGTAAGAAACTATACTTCAACAGCAATGGTGCTAGGTGCAGGTCATAATTTAGAAAATCCACTTATCAATTCTAAAACAAGATCTTTAATGATCGGCTTCGGCTCCACCAAACCCACTTTTTTTGTAAGTGAATCTATCGGCGTAAACAGCACCGGCAAAATCGGCATTGGCAACATAACCGATCCCCAAGCCAAACTCCATATTCTTGCTGATGCGGATGAGGATGCCAGCCTGCTACTTGAACCATCAAATCCTAAGGAGTTTATGGCCAAACTTAACCTGATGGATAATTATAGCGGCCTGTCGGTGGGCGCGAGAAGCGGTCTGGAACTATTCACAAACCTCAAAAGCATGCAATTTTCGGCAACTGTGTTTAATTTTGCAGGAAACCAGGTTAATGTGCCTGCTTTGCAGGTAAATAATGCGTACAGCCTGCCTACTTCTGTAGGAAAACCAGGAGAGTTTCTCAGTGCCGACGGTAGCTGGGCCGCGCCGTCTGGTGGTGGAGGCGATTCGCGAAAGATATCCGTCAAATCTTAAAGCATTTAAACGTCCCAACCAAAAAAACACCTACTTTAGCACCAGCAAACTACATCAAACCATGATTAGCGCACAGCCCAACACCCTGATAACGCTGCAATATGACCAAACCACCACCGATAGTCCGTTAAGAAAAAACAACGAATATTTTTGGAATAACTCTAATTTAACCTAGGCACTTAAAAAGTGAGTACTGCTAACATGTTAATGATGTTGATGTTTTTAATTTATCGGCTTACATTCCCCGAAGGGTTTTAATTTTCAAATTTTCACATCGTCAAATTTTCAAAATAATATAGGCACTTAAAAAGTGAGTACTGCTAACATGTTAACGATGTTGATGTTTTTAATTTATCGACTTACATTCCCCGAAGGGTTCTAATTTTCAAATTTTCACACCTGCCTACCAACTGCAAAGAGGTAGGTCGGCAAATTTTCAAATCAATATAGGATCTTACAAACCCATTTCACGGCAAACCTGTGTAGTCCAGGCTTTAACACGTTGATTGGTCATATCTTTCTGGAAATCTTCATCTAACGCCAGACCGAAAAATTTCCCGTCGGACATGCCTTCAGAGCCGGTAAAGGTGTATCCTTCTGTTGGCCAAAGGCCTACAATAGTACCACCGCGTTTTTCAACCTCTTCTTTCAGGTATCCCAGGGCATCAACAAAATGATCCGGATAAAGGACCTGGTTGCCAAGGCCATAGAAAGCAAATTGTTTTCCTTTGAAGGATTTGTTTTCCAAATTCACAAAAAAGTCGTTCCAATAGTTATCACCTGTGGTGTCTTTCCAAATTTCGGCACCGACGGTAGCAATACCAAAAATAAAGTTGTCAAACTCATCAAACCGTTTGTAGTCAAAGCTTGCCAGATCCGACAGTTCAAGCCTTTCAGCACCCATTTGTGCATAAATTTCTTTTGCAGCTTTTTCTACGTTACCACCTGGTGCCCAGTACAATAATATGGATTTATTCATTGTGATCTATTTTTTGAAATTGTTTTACTGCGGTAAAATTAAAACTATTTGGTGCTTGAAGCTGCAATTCTGCTATTTTAGAACGTATATAAATAATGGTTGCCGGCAATTTACAAGTTTTCAGGAATTTTCAGCCAGATAATAACCGCAAATTTCAGCTATTGTTTCCTCTATAGCCCGGAACTGAAAGCCTGTCGCCTGCTTCAGTTTTGTGGCCGGATAATAATGTTTGTTTTTAGCTGTGCGAGCTGTTTCTCGCGTAACCACTGCCTTTTTGCCGGTAAGCAACCGCTTGCCAAAATAAAAACGCCAGGCCAATTCACCCATCCAAGGCTTTGCATAAATGCTTGGAGGCTTGCGTTTTAAGCCTGACGCAATCTGTTTAAAAAGCTCCTCATAGCTTATATCAGCAGCCGAAACAATATAGCGCTCGCCCTCATAGTCGCCCTGCATCAGCAGCAGCATCGCATCCACCACGTCTTTCACATCCACAAAACCATTGATGCCTTTGGTATAAAACTTCATGCCATCGGCAATCGTCTTGAAAAGTGCCGCACTGCCATCGTCCCAGTTTCCGGCTCCCAAAATGATGGAAGGATTTACGATAACAGCTTTCAGCCCTTCGGCAATGCCGCGCCAAACTTCCCTTTCGGCACCATATTTAGAAATTGCGTAGGAAGAATTATTGCCGGAAGTTTTCCATCCTGTTTTTTCTGAAACAGGATTTCCCGGCTCGGCGCGACCCAAAGTTGCTACTGAACTGACATGGCAAAACTTCTTCACGCCACAATGTAGCGCAGCGTTCACCAAATTTGCTGTGCCCTGAATATTGGTGTAGTGCATCTCTTTTTTATCAGAAGGCCTAAAGGAAACCGTTGCTGCACAATGATATACGAAATCTGCTCCGGCAAGGGCAGTTTCCAGACTGTAATAATCGGCCAGCTCGCCTTCCACCCAAGTTATTTTTTCAAAAGCCGATGTGGCATTCTCAAAACTACGCGCCAGCACACGTTTTATAAGCGATAAATCGGATTGTGGCCTGCGCAAAGCTGTAACTTCCGCACCTTGGTGCAGCAGCCCGGCCACCAAATACGATCCAACCAAACCCGTTGCTCCTGTAACAAAATTCATCCAACAAAAGTACGCAAGAGTTTTTAATCAGCCCGAATAATAAACGCTGAAAGACGCTTTGACCTGCGCCAACAGATTTGCTGAAAACCCTATCTTTGCGCCGAAAAAATTTACCGATATGATGCACAAAAATTTTGTAGAAGAACTGCGTTGGAGAGGCATGATTCACGACCTCACACCCGGCACCGAAGAACAGCTTTCACTGGAAATGACAACCGCTTACGTAGGTATTGATCCAACTGCCGACTCCTTACATATCGGTCATCTGGTGGGTATTATGATGCTGAAACACCTGCAAATGGCGGGTCACAGGCCGCTGGCACTTATTGGTGGCGCCACCGGAATGATTGGCGATCCATCAGGAAAATCGCAGGAGAGAAACCTGCTCGACGAAGCTACCCTGCGCCATAACCAAGAATGCCTGAAACAGCAGTTGGCTAAATTTCTGGATTTTGAAACCGAAGCCCCTAACAAAGCTGCTTTGGTAAATAATTACGACTGGATGAAATCATTCAGCTTCCTGGATTTTATCCGTGAAATTGGCAAGCATATCACCGTAAATTATATGATGTCTAAAGACTCTGTGAAGAAACGCCTCACAGCAGAAAATGCCACCGGCATGTCGTTTACCGAGTTTACCTACCAGCTGGTTCAGGGCTATGATTTTCTGCATTTGCACCAGCACGAAAACTGCAAGCTACAAATGGGTGGCTCCGACCAATGGGGCAATATCACCACCGGAACAGAACTGATACGCAGAAAGTTAGGATCAGAAGCCAAAGCTTTCGCCCTCACCTGCCCGCTCATTACCAAAGCCGATGGTGGCAAGTTTGGCAAAACTGAGAGCGGCAATATCTGGCTCGATCCAAAAAAAACTACGCCTTACGCCTTCTATCAGTTTTGGCTCAACTGCTCCGATGAGGACGCTGCCAAATATGTGAAAATATTTACGCTGATGTCGCGTCAGGAAATAGAAAAGCTGGAAGAAGAACATCAGCAGGCACCGCATCAGCGCCAGCTTCAAAAAGCCCTTGCCCGCGAAATTACAGTGCGGGTGCATGACGAAGAAGCACTGCAACTGGCCGAAGAAGCCAGCCAGATTTTGTTTGGCAAAGGCACCACCGATGCCCTGCGCAAACTCGACGAGAACACTTTATTAAACGTGTTTGAAGGCGTTCCGGCTGTTGAGGTGCAGCGCGATCTACTTACTGAATCCATTGATATCACTGAGTTTCTGACCACACATACCAATATTTTCCCCTCAAAAGGTGAGGCACGCCGCATGCTTAAAGACAATGGCGTGAGCCTTAACAAAGAAAAAGTAAAAGACGATACGCAAGTAGGAACAGCCGACCTACTCAATGACAAGTATATACTGGTTCAAAAAGGTAAGAAAAACTATTATTTGGTGCATGTTGTTTAAACACAAGCCCTGTTTTTGTGAAATTAAATCTTGAGCCAAGTCATAACGGTATCACAAAGAGTTTAATGTTACTAATCCATACTTTGTGGCAACTTTGTGGCACTTAGGGTCTTGGAGCCTTAGTGGCATTTCTTCATTTTTTGACTTCTCGGACTAAGTAAGTTATTTTTTGGGTTAAGTAAAATAAACCTGGTGCTTCCTGCTTCAATTGATTTTGATGTAAAAAAGTATAGCGTATGCTCGTCAACTAATAAAATCAAAAAACCATCCTAAATAAAATTTATATACTTTTGAGCCTTATTCATTCACTAACACCTTTTATTAAATGAGAAAGAATTTTACTATTCTGCTTAGTTCATTGGTAATCATACTTATTGCAGGCATGCAATGGGTAATCAGCGACGACAGCAAAACAGAACGCGAACGTCGCAATATGGTTGACACCCGCGTTGACAACAACGGATATTATAAGCGTCTGGCTGCGAAAGGCTTATATACCTTAAATCCCGAAATGCGCACTGCCGAAGCCATTTTCACCGGCAGTAAAATAAATGCCTATTCTGTCCTTGCCGACGACTCACCTGATGTGGCGGTAACGAGCGAAAACTCTACTCAAACAGAAAACTCCATCTTTATAGACCCTAATAATCCTGACGTAGTTTTACAATCCAACAACTCCACCCAAAATCCAGTGGGATCGCTTTATGGCGCCAACGACTTTTACTCCTTTGATTATGGCGAAACCTGGCATGGGAAAATACAAGGTGTTTCTGGTGGCAATAGCGGCGACCCGGCCACAGCCATCGGCCTCAACGGCCGCTGGTATGTAAACTATATTTCAAATCCTGGCGGACAAGGTGTTGCCTACTCTGATGACCAGGGCGCAAACTGGACAGCACGCACCATTGCACCAAACCCGGGTGACCTGGCCGACAAAAATCACTTCTGGATCGACAATAGCCTCACCTCCACCTACGAAGGAAACCTCTATAACCTTTGGACAGACTTTGGTGGCCCATACGATTCTGAAATCGTTGTTTCACATTCATCAGATGATGGCGATACTTGGTCAGCAAGAGTACCAATCAGCAATGCAGTAAATGCCGGAAGCCATAACCAGGGCGTAAACGTAAATACCGGCCCTAATGGCGAAGTATATGCTGTATGGGCAATTTATGATGGTTGGCCTACTGATGAATCAGCACTCGGTTTTGCCCGTTCTTATGATGGTGGCGCAACCTGGGAAGAATCTACCCGCATTATCGATGATCTGCGGGGAATTCGCACCACCGAAACCAGCAAAAACCACCGCGTAAACAGCTTCCCGGTGATGTCAGTTGATATCTCGGGAGGCCCGAATAATGGAAATATATACGTGGTTTGGACAAACATCGGCATCCCTGGTGTTAATCAAAACGAAAGTATTGACGTCTATATGATAAAATCTACCGATCAGGGCAATACCTGGTCTTCACCCAGCCGAGTAAACCAAGATCCTTATGGCGAAGGCAAAGAGCATTATTTCCCTTGGATTACCTGTGATCCTGAAAACGGTATCCTGAGCGTTGTGTTCTACGACGACAGAAATGTGAATAGTAACCAATGCGAAACATTTTGTGCCAACAGCTTTGACGGTGGCGAAACCTGGGAAGATTTCAAAGTTTCTGACGTAGCCTTCACACCCTCTCCTATTCCTGGTTTGGCCGGTGGCTATATGGGCGACTACCTGGGCATCTCCGCGCGTGGCGGAAAAGTGTATCCCGTTTGGGCTGATAACCGACTGGGTCATATGATGACTTTTACCTCGCCTTACGAAACAAATGCACTGAGCAGACCTTTCGACTTGGTTGCTGAAACACCTTTTGAAACTGGCGGAACAGCCCTGGAATGGCAATACGAGCCAGAAGCCGGCTTTATCCATTTTAATGTTTACCGCAATAACGAGCTGATTGGCACTACCGAAGACCTGAATTATGCCGATCAATTGCCTGATTATGGTGTCTTTACTTATGGGGTAACAGCTGCCTATACCGATGATGGCGAAAGCGGTGCTGCCCGTGCCACCGTGCAGTGGGGTGACGCGCGTATAAGCGTTGATCCCGCAAGCGTTTTTCAGATTTTACAACCTGGCGCAACTGCTACCCAGCAGCTTGTTATCAGCAATGTTGGTCAACTTGATATGAACTACAGTGTTAGCTCTGAGGTGATTGATTTGCCACGCGAAACAACCGATTACTGTGCTGCTTCCGGTGGCGGTGATGAGTATATTTCAAAGGTTGAATTTGGAGATATCAATAATGCCTCCGGCGAAGAAGGTTATGCCGATTTCACGAACTTGTCAACAGAAGTGCGCACAGGTGAGCCTATGCAGCTAACAGTAACCAATGGAAACCCATACAGCAGCGACCAATGTGGCGTTTGGGTTGACTGGGATCAAAACGGTGTTTTCGATGATGATCCGATTATTGTTTCAGGCACACCTGGAAAAGGTCCTTATACCGCTATGATAGAACCTCCCATTGGCACGCCTTCCGGCGAAACCCGGATGCGAATTCGTATTACCTACACCGGCGAGGTTAATCCCTGTGGAACAACCTCTTATGGCGAAGTGGAAGATTATACCCTCAACGTGATTAGCTGGCTGAACTATTCTCCAAATGGCGGTACTATTTTAGCCGGACAATCCGATACCATCACCATTGGTTTTAGCGCGCTGGATGTTGAGTTGGGCGATTATTACGCACAACTGAAAATCTCAAATAACGATCCTGATAATCCTTTACTCGAAGTGCCAATACACTTGAAAGTAGCTGATATTATGGTTGTTTCAGAGGCTAATCCTGCCGAAATCTGCGCAGGCGAAAGCAGCACACTTTTCGTGGAAGCAACAGGACAAGGTGAAACCTTTAGCTATCTCTGGACAACTGCCACAGGCGATGTAATCTCCGAAACACAGGAAGCAACAGTTAGCCCAGCCGAAACCAGTATCTATCTGCCTTTCGCTATCATCGAAAATGATACGATTGCAGGCGATCCGGTAACTGTAGTAGTATATGCACTTCCACAACCCGACTTGGGAGAGGATCAGTTTGCTTGCGGAACTGACCTCATCAGCCTTGATGCCAATGCCGAAGGTGCCAGCTTTGAATGGTCAAACGGTGCAACTACAGCAAATGTTGAAGCTTCTGCCGCAGATTTTGGTTTTGGCACGCATGAAATCTGGGTGAAAGTAATCTCAGAAAATGGCTGCGAAAACGCTGATACCGTGATGGTTACTTTTGGCGAAATTCCTGTAGTAAACTTAGGTACAGATCAGCAGCTTTGCAAAGATGCTTCGATTAACCTCGATGCTACCGTTGATGGCGCTACCTATCTTTGGTCAACCAGCCAAACAGCAGCCAATATTACTATTGAAGGCTCCGAGCTTGGTGCAGGCACACATCAAATTTGGGTAGAAGTTACATCTGCTTTAGGCTGCGCAAATAGCGACACCATACAGCTTACCGTAAATGACCTTCCACCAACGGTTTCGCTTGGCGAAAACAAGGCAATATGTGGCAGCGAGCAATACACTTTAGATGCTGGCATTGAAGGCTTTACTTACAATTGGTCGAATGGAGCGAACACACAAGCTATTGTTGTTGACACTACCGGATATGGCTATGGAATCCAAGCTATTTGGGTGGAGCTTATCAGCGACGCTAACTGCGCAAGCCGCTCTGATGAAGTACTGATTGAGTTTCTCAACTGCACCGGCATCAACGAAGCCACAGCTATCAAACTGGCGGTTTATCCCAATCCGGGTGATGGTGTTTTCTACCTTGATATGCAATCAATGGATAAACAAAAAGTACAGCTCAATGTGTTTGATGCACAAGGCGTTAATGTATATTCAACTTCTGAATTGCAAACTAATAACGGCAAATGGAAACTGGACTTAAGCGGGCTATCTGCTGGCGTTTATCACTTAATTATTGATGGCAAATCACGCGTTGATCGCAAATTGATTATCAGGTAATTTTTGCCTGCCATAACATAAAAAACGGTATTGTAAGTTGGTTACAATACCGTTTTTTGTTTCTTACAGATCGTACTTTTTTCCTGATACACTCAACTTCTTTCTATACTGTTTTCCCGCAGTTTAGCTATCTTTGCCGAAATTTTCCGAATATGAGTATGATATTAAGTGAGCAGGAACAGCAACGTCGGCAATCATTGGCCGAAATTTATAAAATGGGCATCAATCCTTATCCGGCAGAAGCCTTTGAGGTAAGCACTTCTTCCGCCGTGATTATCGAAAAGTTTGAGCAAAATCCCGAACAGTTTAATCAGGTGAGCATTGCTGGGCGGATTATGAGCCGGCGGATTATGGGCGCAGCTTCATTTGTGGAGCTTCAAGACAGTGCCGGACGCATTCAGCTGTATATAAAACGTGATGATTTGTGCCCTGGCGATGACAAAAATTTTTACAATATTGTGTTCAAGCGTCATTTAGATATTGGTGATATCATTGGCGTAGAAGGTTTTGTGTTTGTTACCCAGATGGGCGAAATTACTGTCCATGTTACATCCCTTAAAATACTCAGTAAATCGCTGCGTCCACTGCCTATCGTGAAGGAAAAAGACGGCAAATTGTATGACGCCTTCACTGATCCGGAACAGCGCTACCGCATGCGCTATGTGGATTTAATTGTAAACGAAAACGTTAAAGACACCTTTATAAAACGCACAAAAGTGATCAACAGCATGCGCAACTTCTTCAATGAATTTGATTACTTAGAAGTTGAAACACCGATTTTACAGCCCATTCCAGGAGGTGCTGCGGCCAGGCCGTTCATCACACACCACAACGCACTCGATATGCCGCTTTATTTGCGTATTGCCAATGAGCTTTACCTGAAACGCCTTATCGTAGGAGGTTTTGATGGTGTATATGAGTTTGCAAAAGACTTCCGAAACGAAGGCATGGACCGCACACACAATCCCGAGTTTACCGTTTTGGAAATTTATGTGGCCTACAAAGATTATTTGTGGATGATGGATTTTACAGAGCGTATGATCAAGCGGGTAGTGGCTGAAACCATCGGTAAAAATACCGTGAAAGTAGGCGATCGCCTTATCGATTTTAAGCCTGAATTTCCGCGTGTACCCATTCTTGAAGCCATTAAAACACATACCGGATTTGATGTGCTTGGCATGGACGAGGTGGCTTTGCGCGATGTATGCAAAAAGCTGGCTATCGACGTTGACGAAAGCATGGGCAAAGGAAAACTGATTGACGAGATTTTTGGAGAAAAATGCGAAGCGCACTATATCCAGCCTACATTTATTACCGATTATCCGGTTGAAATGTCGCCGCTCTCTAAGCGCCATCGCGACAATCCTGACTTGACCGAACGTTTTGAGTTGCTCATCAACGGCAAAGAAATTGCCAACGCCTATACCGAGCTCAACGACCCAATTGACCAGCGCAAACGTTTTGAAGACCAGATGCAGCTTTCCGAACGCGGCGACGACGAAGCCATGTTTATTGACCAAGATTTTCTGCGCGCGCTGGAATATGGTATGCCGCCTACTTCTGGCATGGGAATTGGCATCGACCGCTTGGTGATGTTGCTCACAGGACAAACAAGCATTCAGGAAGTGTTATTTTTTCCACAGATGCGGCCTGAAAAAGTACAAAAGCAGCTTGAAGTTAAAGATTTATTAAAATACACTATTCCGCAAGCCTGGGCTGAGCTGATTTTGGAAGCGGGCTATCATAATATAGGAGCTATACGCGAGGAAAAAGCCACTGCACTGCTGCAAAAGCTGAATGGGCTGCGTAAAAAAAATAAACTAACTATCGACGCCCTCCAACTTGAAGAAGTAGAAAGTTGGATAACCAGCTTAAATGAATAAAGAAAAAACAAAGGGGTTATAAACATTAAACTGTTTATAACCCCTTTGTTTTTCACCGATTAAGATTAAAGTTTTTCTTTAATTTAGCCAGCTAAGCACCATAATAACCACCCTATTGAATTCAACACACCAGAAACCATGAAAGAAGTGTACACCAAACTATCGCATCTGGTATTGATATTTTTTGTAACT
>Ga0265293_10008460_pt1 | contig 15230 bp, 12 predicted proteins | sample Munlanlewell138R_FD_192505 | JGI IMG/M metagenome (GOLD analysis project Ga0265293, IMG submission 192505) | Leachate microbial communities from a municipal landfill in Southern Ontario, Canada - Leachate well 138R | ecosystem: Engineered > Solid waste > Landfill > Unclassified | place: Canada...
GTTAAGAGCCATCTCCCTCAGATTAGAGAGGGAGGAGTCACTGCCATATTTGCCTGCAATGATTTGATGGCCATTGGAGGCATTCAGGCCCTGACCGAAGCTGGGATCTCCATTCCTGAAGAGATCTCCATTATGGGTTTTGATGGCATTGAGGTGGGACAATTCCTTTCTCCACCCTTGACAACAGTACAGCAACCGGTGTTTCGCCTCGGTCAAGAAGTGGCGAGGGTCTTACTAGCTCAGATCGAAGATGGGGATCAGCCAGTGCAGATTACCCTTCCGGTGCAGATGATCAACGAAAGAAATACGATTGGTCCAATTTCTGCAGGAAAATAGTGCCGCTGACAGTAAGAAAAAGGAACTCTTTCACGAATGGTCTAATGTAATGGAAAGAGGGAACAATTGGAGGGATTGACATGCGTAAGGCTATACGGTTTGTCCTCTTGTTGGTGGTAGCGGGTTTACTCGTGGGTTGTCAAGGGAGGGTTTTCCTCAATTTGGATGTGCCCATCGTCGTAGAACCTGCACGGCCACCCTATCGGGGCGAGACATGGGGTTACCTCTCGTATAATCCCCGAGACCACCACATTGTCTACACGATTGGACGAAACAATGATCGGCGTTACGAGCCTTTACGGGATGCCAAGGTGACAATTATTGGAACTGGCATGAGTGTGTACACAGATCGTGACGGCTATTTCTATTTGGCAGGGGTGCCCCATGGCAGATTGACCCTATTGGTTCAACATAGGCGGGTGGGCCCAAGTAATGGGGTGTACATCAATACCGCTTCCAGATGAGAGTATAACATCGCAAGAAAGTAGGCCGTTGCAATTGCAACGGCCTACTTGTCTAGCCAGGCCCACTTCCCTGCTGCCTCATGAGCCTCTCAGCCCGCTCAATGGCAGCTCTTACTAGGGAACCGGCCTCTCGGGTGGTGATGTTTCCCCAATCCCCGTCTTTCACTTTGTGGGAAAAACCGAGTTCATCGGCGAGTTCGTATTTCAGTCTCTCAGACATGACACCTCGACGACGCTTCATTTGGCCATCACTCCCAAGCCTAGTTTGCCCTGACCGGTGGTGAATATGCAATGCCCAGAAGGAACAGGACTCCAAGTGGGGAAGTAAGGAAGAGTGGTCCCGCGGATCATCTGCGTCCACTAAAATGGGTAAGAGAAGGAACGATGGAATGTCACAAGTTGAAGAAGCTTATGAACAGATAACTGAGGAAAAGGGGCATCATCGCCTAGCCTTAGATCTGGTGGAACCTGGTAGAGATGATATGTCCGAAGGCAGGGTCAACAGACACCTACCTGAAGGTATCACCTCTCGTTTACTTTACTCTGACGTGGTACGCCTAGCCTGGCCGTCTCTTCTAGAACTAACCTTGACTCAGCTGACGTCGATGGCGGATCTGATGATGGTGGGGGGCTTGGGGGCTTGGGCCATTACGGCTGTCGGTCTCACGACACAGCCGAAATTTCTCTTGATGACGATGTTTATTGCGATGAACGTAGGTGCCACAGCCATGGTTGCCCGCTACCGGGGGGCTGGGGAACCCAAGAAGGCCAACGAAATTTTGCGTCAGGCGTTATTCCTAACCTTTGGTCTTTCACTCATTGCTTCTATACTTGGCTATGTTTTCTCTGAGACGATGGTGCGTTTTATGGGAGCAGCCGATCCAGAGACCTTAGCTGGTGGCACGATCTATCTCAAGATTCAGATGATTGGTCTGGTTCCCTTAGCTTTGACCTCCACATTCACAGCGACGTTGAGGGGTGTTGGTCATACTAGGGTTGCTATGTACTATAATCTTACAGCTAATCTAGTCAACGTCGTTCTCAACTACGTACTGATCAATGGGCACTTTGGTTTTCCCCGCTTAGAGGTTGTTGGTGCCTCCTTAGCGACTATTATTGGACAAGTGGTAGCCTTTATCATGGCACTTGGAGTGGTTCTGAAGGGAGATCATTACCTGCATCTTCGCTTCTCGGAAGGGTTTAAGATTCACAAGCAACACATGCGCAATATTATCCAGATCGGTATTCCTTCCATGTTCGAGCAACTCGCCATGCGTGCGGGTATGATTGTGTATGCAAGAACAGTGGCAAGCTTAGGGACTGTGGTCTACGCAACCCATCAAGTTGCCATGAACATTCAAGCGATGTCCTTTATGACCGGACAAGCCTTTGCCGTCTCTGCGACCTCACTGGTGGGTCAGAGCCTAGGTAAGAAGCGTCCTGACATGGCCCAAAGCTATAGTAACCATACCAGACGCGTCGGCATGATCATTTCTTTGGTGTTAGCGGCCGTTTTCTTCTTCTTTGGCCGTGAAGTAGTCAGTCTCTATACGGATGATCCAGCCATTGTTGAGCAAGGGGCACGGATTCTAAAGCTCGTGGCTTTTGTTCAGCCTTTCCAATCCTCCCAGTTTATTCTAGCTGGGGCACTCCGAGGCGCCGGGGATACCCGGGCCACAATGGCCATCACCTTTATGACTGTGATGCTTGTACGTCCGATTCTCGCAATTGTGCTTATCAACAGCTTCAACTGGGGTTTAGATGGTGCGTGGATCGCCTTGGTGACCGATCAACTCTTACGAAGCGGTTTAGTGCTCCTACGCTACAATTCGGGTAAATGGAAAAAGGTTAGGATAAAGTGAGAAGGGGAGAGTGAACGATGCAGGGTAGAGGTTGGCGATTACGTTTTCCTATTATGGTTCTCTTTGTGGTCCTTGTCCTTGCCATCCGTTGGTTTGGGCCAGCTTCTGACATCCCAGATGCGGAAGATGTCAGTGAGGTGACCGAACCTGCTAGCAAGGATGTACGTATCTATCTTCCTCCCCTGACCAATCTAGTCTATACCTACTTGGGCGAAGGGATGGAGTTTGCCAGTTTTACCCGGACGATTACCTATGCCACTACTGCGGCCCTGCAAATGGAGGACAGTTCTGGGACGAACTTGGCTCAAGTGGTGGAACTAAGTCCAGAAGAACTCCGCATCATCTGGGCTGAGGAGGAGTTCTACGAAGAAGCGAGCCTCCTCGATGAAGAAATTCGTCAGGAGCGTAGTCTTGGCCGCAAGCGGGATTTAGTTCTCCTCAAGGCACCCGTCCTCCAGGGTCAAAGCTGGAGCGACGAGGCTTTTCACAGGGAGATTATTGCCACCGATGAGACCATCACCGTTCCCCTTGGTACCTTTTATGAGGTCGTGGCCGTCAAGAGCCGCAGTGTTGAAACAGAGAGCTTTGTCACCTACGAGTATTACGCCAAGAATGTGGGTTTGATTAAGCGAGTCAGCGTCTCTGAAGAGGGCGAGGCCTACGCAGTGGTATCGTCTTTGAGTCGTCTCTCGAGTCCGCCGTCGCTCTTCTAGAAAAGGAGGTCCTGGACTTGGAAACCGTGAGCATCGGAATCGACGTAGGGGGCACCAATACGGATGCCGCCCTTGTTTGCGGTGCAGAAGTTTTGGCCTTGGTGAAGGTTCCCACGAACCAAGCTGATCTTCTCCAGAGCACGAGGGAGGCTTTGATGAAGATTCTCCAGCACTACAACGGGACCGATCCTGTCCGTCTGCATCTTTCCACTACCCTGCAGACCAATACGATTGTGGAGGGCAGGGGTGCCAAGACGAAGGCTATCGTGATACCAGGTCCAGGAGTGCATTTGGCTAGCCTGAACTTACCCTTTCCCTTGCTGGAACTAACCGGCTATGTAGATCATCGGGGCCGAGAAGTCCGTCCCTTAGATATAGATCAAGTTAGGCGGATCCAAGAGAGCTTGGATAACGAAGAAATAGAGGCCTTGGCGGTGGTGGGGAAGTTCTCCCAGCGCAATCCTTGTCAAGAAGAGTTGATCGCTAGGGAGCTTTCAGCCTGGTACAAAGGTCACGTCAGTCTGGGTCATCGCCTTTCTGGTCGGGCGAATTTCCCAAGGCGGATTGTGACCACCTGCCTCAACGCCAGTATCGCACAAAAGCAGCGTGATTTTCTCCAGATCTTGCGTGGGGCCAAGGAGGACTTGGTCGCTGATATCCAGATCCTCAAGGCAGATGGAGGTACGATGACCCTTGAAGAATCAGCCCAGAGGCCCATTGAATCAATCCTTTCTGGACCTGCTGCCAGCATCATGGGGGTAAAGGCCTTAAGTCGCTGTCAAGCCAAAAACTTCCTGATCATCGATATCGGGGGGACAACGACGGACTTGGCTGCTGTAGTAAATGGTGAGGTGCTTTTTGAGAGAGACGGCGCCATCATTGGGGGACACAAAACGTTGGTACCAGCTGTCTTAGCCCGCTCCTTTGGTCTAGGCGGTGATAGTGAGTTAAACTACCATCCAGGCCAAGGAATCCAGATTGGACCGAGGCGGGCAGGGACCCCAGTTTGTCTAGGGGGCAGTGCGTTAACTCCCACAGACGCAGCGGTTGCCAAAGGCTTGGTGGAACTCGGTTCGAAGGATCGAGCAAGAAGTGCCTGGGACGTTTGGGCTCGGCAACTTGGCCTTCAAGCCGAAGAACTGGTTGAAGAAGTGCTAAGGGCCTTCACCAGACAGTTGATGGCGGCGGTCGATGCGTTTTATCGGGAACTTGAAGGGATGCCCCTTTATACGGTGGAGGAAGTGCTACATCCCCCGAGATTGAAGCCAGATGCTGTTGTGGGTTTAGGGGCTCCAGCTGAAGTTTTCATTCCCCCCTTAGCCAAGGCTTTGGACTTGCCTTGGGAGATTCTTCCCTTTAGCGCAGGGGCGAATGCCATCGGGGCAGCAGCAGCCAGAAGCACGGTGGGTCTAACCCTCCACGCCGACACCGAACTTGGCACAATCACCATTCCAGAAATGGGTTATCAAGGCGAAATCCGGAGACCCCTCTTTTTTGATCTAGAGAAGGCACGAAAACTCGGGGAAGAAAAGACCCGAGAATATGCTAAGTCCCTTGGTTACGACGCCACTGGAGACGTTTACATCGTCGAGGAAGAGAGCTTCCAAATGGTGCGAGGTTTTCGTACAGTTGGCCAAAGACACATGGTCCGAACCCAGCTGAGGCCCGAAGTTCGCCGGATTCGAATTGGAGGGAAAAGCACATGACACAGGTAGGATTAGTCTTCTTTCCAGCCTTTGACTGGGCTATCAGCCCCGATCACCCTGAACGTCAAGAGCGACTCCTCTATACCAGGGATCAGATTCAGGAAGAGGGTCTCTTCGACCATCCTTCGATTCGGGAATACCGCCCGCGCCTGGCAACCGATGAGGAGATTCTTCGTACCCACGTTGTGATTCCTAGTCTAGACTCAAAGATAACCGAGTCCCACCGCATAGCGGCAGGGGGAACCATCGTTGCTGCAGATCTAGTCATCGATGGTCTGGTAGAGCGTTCCTTCGCGCTTTTGCGGCCACCAGGACATCATGCGAATCGTATTGTCCATGGGTCCCGGGGGTTTTGCGTGCTGAATAATGAAGCAATCATGGTCGATCATCTCAGAAGCCGTCTAGGACCTGACCTAAAGGTCGCCATTGTCGATACAGATGCTCACCATGCTGATGGCACCCAGGACATCTTCTACAACGATCCAGGTGTTTTACATATCTCACTACATCAGGATGGTCGCACACTCTACCCTGGAACCGGTTTCGTTTCGGAACGGGGAGGTCCTGGTGCCTATGGTCAAACGGTGAACATCCCCCTGCCTCCAGGCACCGGTGATGAAGGCATGTTAATGGTGATGGAAAGGGTTGTACTCCCCATTTTGCAGGAATGGAAGCCTGATTACGTCATCAACGCAGCAGGTCAAGATAATCATTTCTCCGATCCGATCACCAATATGAGTTTCTCTGCCCAGGGTTATGCACAACTTACAGAACTCCTCGGGCCTGATCTGGTTGTTCTAGAAGGAGGCTACTCTATTGAGGGAGCACTACCTTATATCAATGTTGGTTTGCTCTTGGCTTTAGCAGGCCTTGACTATTCTAAAGTGGAGGAGCCCTACAAGGGTGGAGGCCGACAATCACGGGCTATCAGCCAGGATGTTGCAAGGGTTTGTGGGGAGGTGATGGAGCTTTGGCAGAAGCGCTCCGAGGTCGATCTGGTCCAAGTCTTTGGCGAGGGTGACTTTTTTGAGCGCCACCGTCAAATCTACTATGATACGGATAATATTCACGAAGCCCAGCAGGATTGCGTTCGTCTTTGTACCGACTGCCCAGGTTGGAGGATGATCTACACCAGCTCGTCTCGGAATCGTCAGCCTGTGGCGGTGGTTCTGCTTCCTTGGAAGCCCTGCAGGCGTTGTCAGAGGGAGGCCAAGGCGCAACATGCCTATCTTGTGGACGAGGCGAGCTTTGAGCAGGTTGTTTGGCAGAGTCCTGCAGTCAAATTGGGGTAGATCGGATAAGGAGTCAAAAGCTGACAGGATTTCCATACTACGTCACGAATACTGATCGCAATGGGTTAAAAGGGTGGGAATTGTATGTTTAATTGGAAACGATCCTGGTATTTTGTTGTATTTGATATTGTTGCCGTTAATTTGGCCTTTATCGGGGCCTTTCTTCTACGTTTTGAGAGTGTTTCATCACAGCAATGGCAGTTTTATCTTTCTGTTTTCATACCTTATACGGTCATTCGTTTGCTGAGCAATTATTTCTTCGGAATTTATAAGCGCGCTTGGCGCTACGCTTCCATTGATGAGGTCTTGGCCATCATCGGTGCGGCTTCGATGGGGTCGGTGGTCGCTTTTGTACTGAGCTTTATGTGGTCTGGATCCTTTCCTCCCCGGAGCATTATCGCTCTAGATTGGTTCTTGAACATTGCTGTCTTGGGGGGAAGTCGTTTTACCTGGAGGTTGATTGCCCGGAACACAAATGGATATCTCCCTGTGACACGTTCTGGTGATCTCAAGAATATTCTCATTGTGGGTGCCGGTGACGGCGGTGTCTTAGTTGCTAGGGAGCTCCGGAACCACTATGGCGGCCGGGTAAGGCTAGTTGGGTTTATTGATGATGATCCAGCCAAGCAAAATCAGAAGATCCTTGGTTATCCAGTCTTAGGGACGAAGGAGCAGATTCCCGCGATTGCCACAGAGTATGCTGTTGATGAGATCATTATCTCCATGCCTTCCGTGCCCCGCAAGGTGATTCGAGAGATTGTAGCCATCACGCAACAGACAGGGAAGACGGTGAAGATCCTTCCTGGCGTTTTTGATCTACTTGAAGGTAATGTAACGGTAAACAAGATTCGCGAGGTGCAGATTGAAGACCTTTTGGGGAGAGACCCAGTGAAGGTGGATATTGCTGGTATGAGTAGTTATATCGCCAATCACGTGGTTCTAGTGACAGGAGCCGGAGGTTCCATTGGATCGGAACTATGCCGGCAGATTGTTGCACTTAAACCAAAGACCTTGCTCCTTTTGGATAACTGCGAGAATAATATGTATGATATTGAAATGGAGTTGAAGGCGACAAGCGATACTCCCCTCGTAGCTCTAGTCAAGGATGTCGGGGATCGAGACGCCATCGAGGCTGTGTTTGCCAAGTTCAAACCCCAAGTGGTCTTCCATGCGGCCGCTCATAAACATGTGCCCCTCATGGAACAGAATCCCGAAGAGTCGATTAAGAATAATGTATATGGTACATATCAGGTGGCCTCGGCTGCCCACCGACACAAAGCGGATCGTTTTGTGCTTGTCTCCACAGATAAAGCGGTGAATCCCACCAGTGTTATGGGTGCATCCAAACGTATTGCAGAGATGATTATTCAGTATCTCGATACGATCAGCTCCACGACCTATGTGGCCGTGCGTTTTGGCAATGTCTTGGGTAGCAGAGGTAGTGTCATTCCCCTCTTCCGCAAGCAGATTCTGAACGGGGGCCCCGTCACTATTACCCATGAGAAGATGATTCGCTACTTTATGACTATACCCGAAGCGGTGCAGCTGATCTTGCAGGCTGGTGCCCTGGCCACAAGTGGCGAGATCTTTGTCTTGGATATGGGCGAGCCGGTTTCCATCATGGATCTCGCAACAACCTTGATTCGTCTCTCTGGCTTTCAGCCCTACGTTGACATTGACATCAAGGTGACGGGTATGAGGCCTGGTGAGAAACTCTTTGAGGAGTTACTCACCGACGAAGAGGGAATCAACGCGACGACCCATCAAAGGATTTTCGTGGCTAAGCCATCGAGCCTTGATCAGGCGCTGCTGGAGAGCACGATTAACGCCTTTGAGCAAAGTCCGCGTATGATTTTACCAACCAACCAAGAGACTACGGCTCAGTTTATCCAGAGTTTCTTACCTGACTTTGTCGTGGTGACCAACGAGTATGACCAGCGGAGGGACAGTGTGCTGGCCGAAGTCGCGGCCACTCGTGATGTGGGGGATTCTATATGAGAGACTTGCAGGAGATTGTTTCGCAGTTTGACTTTGCAGGCCGTTATCAAGGGGCTGAAGAGTGCACGACTGGGCATATTAATGATACATTCTTTGTTCAATTTGAAGGTGAGGACACATCGAAGCGCTATGTTCTCCAACGCATTAACCATCATGTCTTTCGGCAGCCAGCTGGGGTGATGGAGAATATCGCGGCAGTAACGGATCATCTTCGGAGGAAAATTCGTGACCGAAAGGGCGATCCGAGCCGAGAGGCGCTGCGCATCATTCCAACCAAGGAGGGACAGTTGCTCTACCGGAGCCAGCACGGAGAGTACTGGCGGGCGTATGACTTTATCGAGGGCGCTCGGACGTACCAGCAGGTGGAAAAACCAGTACATTTTTATCACGCCGGTCGTACCTTTGGTCAGTTTCAATGTCTCTTGAGCGACTTTCCCGCTGAATCACTCCATGAAACCATTGAGCGTTTTCATGACACCCCAAAACGCCTAGCTGATTTACGGCGAGTAGTCGAGGCAGATTCCGTCGGGCGGGTAGCTGGAGTGCAAAGGGAGATCGATTTTGTCCTGCAACGTAGTGATGATACTGCAGTCATTGTTGATCTGATGAGTGAAGGGAGTATCCCCCTGCGGGTTACACATAATGACACCAAGTTCAATAATATATTGATCGATGATGAGACGGGTGAGGGTATTTGCGTCTTGGATTTGGACACGGTGATGCCCGGTTCCGCGCTCTACGATTTTGGCGACGCCATTCGCTTTGGGGCTAGCACCGCCAAGGAGGATGAGCCTAACTTGGATCTGGTGGCTCTAGACCTGGAACTTTTCACCCACTTTACCCGGGGATACCTGGAGATGGCCAGGGAGTTTCTAAATCCGATGGAAATCAAGCATCTGGCCTTTTCTGCAAAGCTCTTGACCTTGGAGACGGGGATCCGTTTCTTAGCCGATTATCTAGACGGCGATCAATATTTTCGCATTGAGCGTCCTGGACATAATTTGGAGCGGGCCCGTACCCAGTTCAAGCTCGTGGCCGATATGGAAGCCCAAATGTCTGTTATGGAAGATATTGTTCAAAGCATCCTGCGCGGTGATCTAAAAGAGGGTGCTTAAGATGGGGAAGACCATGAAGCTCCTGATCCTCGTGGCTACCTTTGTTGTAGTCACGGGTTCCCTCATGATAATGGCCTTTCTACCATATCTCGCGACAGGTAGCGTCATTAACCGACATATCGACTTTGAGGTGGTGTATGATCCAAAGGATTGGGGACTTGATGTAAAGGCTCTATCTTTGGAGACAGAAGACGGCTATACCCTTGCCGCTTGGGATTTGGAGGTTCCAGAGCCCAAGGCAGTCGTGATTTTCCTCGGTGGACTCACCCATCCTCCCGTCAGTGCTTTTTGGGGTCATGCCCGGCTCTTGGCAGAAGAGGGGTATGGCTCCGTTTTGATCGAACTGCGTAGCCATGGAGAGAGCTCTGGTACACAGGTCTATCTCGGTTATGCAGAGCATCTCGATTTGTTGGCAGGTCTCCAGTATGTGAAATCCTACTATCCAGGAGCTCCGATTGTAGCCTTTGGGGCTGATCTTGGGGGAGTGACCGCCATCAATGGGGCCGGTCTGTACCCTGACATTGCTGGAGTCATTAGTATTGGGGCATTTTCCTCCTGGGCTGACCTCTTCACTGACAATCTCTACTTCAGTGGTGCTCCCCTCGCCTTTGCCTTGGCGGAGAAACCCTTTGTGAATCTCTATACTGTAATCAAGTTTGGCTGGGAGAGCGTTCAGTTAAACCCTAAGAAGCAGATTACAAACTTGGCCAAGAGACCAGCCCTACTGATTCATGCGGAAGACGACGCTCTCGTTTCGGTGCTGAATCTGGAGCGTATCACGGCCAGTCCAAGGATGGGGGAACAAGTGGAGATATGGATTCGGCCAGGTAGAGAGCACTTAGTATCTACAGATTTCTTGCATCCTGAAAACGATCCAGAATACATTGGGCGAATTTTCGACTTCTTGGATCGTCACTTTTGAAACCTTAAGATGGGAGTAATACCATGATTCGAGCGGCAGTAGTTGGTTATGGAAATATTGGAAAATATGCAGTCCGAGCCATTCAGGCGGCGGATGATTTTACACTCGCGGGCATAGTCCGCCGCCAGGTGGGCGAAGTACCGGTGGAGCTTTCGGGAATCCCAGTGGTAAGTCATATTACCGAGCTGGGTCAAGTCGATGTAGCCCTCCTTTGTGCGCCAACACGCAGGGTGCCTGAGTTAGCCAGTAGCATTGTAGCTTTAGGAGTTAACACCGTAGATAGCTTTGATCTCCATGGTGAACATTTGGTAGAGTATCGAAGGGAGATAGGTGCCAAGGCCACAGAACATGGGGCGGTCTCTGTGATTGCCGCGGGTTGGGATCCTGGAAGTGATTCCTTGATTCGAGCTTTGCTGGAGATGATGGCCCCCAATGGTCTCACCTTTACGAACTTCGGACCAGGGATGAGTATGGGTCATTCGGTCGCGGTCAAGGCCTTGCCTGGAGTCAAGGATGCCCTTTCGATGACGATCCCTGCTGGATCAGGAGTACATCGCCGCCTTGTCTACATCGAACTTGAGGCAGGGGCTGACTTTAGCGCAATAGAGCGTTCCATCAAAGAGGATGCCTACTTTGTCCATGATGAAACCCATGTGTACCAAGTGGAGTCTGTTTCTCGTCTCAAAGACGTAGGTCATGGGGTGTTGATCGAACGAAGTGGTACCTCGGGTAATACGGCGAACCAGAATTTCAAATGGGAAATGCGCATTAACAATCCCGCCCTCACCTCCCAGGTGATGGTAGCAGCTGCCAGGGCCGGTATGAAGCAAAAGCCAGGTAGCTACACGCTTTTGGAGATTCCGTTACTAGATTATTTTTCCGGAGATTGTGATGAATTGATACGACGTTTGGTTTGAGGCAAAACGAAAGGCGACAGAACCTAGGATTCTTTTTGCGGAAAGACTCCTAAGGTTCTTTTTTATTCGGTTTTCGTGTTTAAGAAGTGTTAATTTCCCGAGAAACTCGAAAGGGATTTCGTACTCCTATGCGAATAGTAGTCGTATAAAACTAAGGACGGAGGATGGTCGATGAAATACGCTGGTTTAACTGTAGGAGTACCTAAGGAGATTCTTGCTGGTGAGCGGAGAGTCTCCGCGACACCAGAGACAGTAAGTCAATTTGTGAAAGCTGGAGCAAAAGTATTGGTAGAAACAGGGGCAGGCTTGGGAGCCTTCTTTAGTGATGAAGCTTACCAAGAAGCAGGTGCCACTCTTTGCAGTGTGAAAGAGGTTTTTGCTGGTGCTGACTTGATCCTTAAGGTAAAGGAACCACAGTTTAATGAGGAACTAGGTGTACACGAAGTTGATTTGATGCGTGCTGGGCAGGTCCTAGTAACCTTCTTGCATCCTGCATCGCCAGGAAACCACAAGATGATCCAAGATCTCGCCAAGAAGGGTGTCACTTCCTTGACCCTCGACTCCATTCCTAGGATTTCCCGGGCCCAGAGCATGGATGCTCTCACTTCCATGAGTACTGTTGCCGGCTATAAGGGATTACTGATGGCGGCCAACAAGATTCCCAAGTTCTTGCCCCTCATGGGTACTGCCGTAGGCATGATTCAACCTGGTCAAGTACTCGTTATCGGCGCAGGCGTTGCGGGACTACAAGCTATAGCAACGGCTAAGAGAATGGGCGCTGTTGTTTATGCTGCTGACATCCGTCCTGATGCTCGCGAACAAGCCCAAAGCTTAGGCGCACGCCTTGTTGAGCTTGGAGTTCCCCAAGAACTAGCAATTGGCGAAGGCGGCTATGCCAAGCACTTGAGCCAAGAGTGGTTAGAAAAAGAACGGGAAGCCCTAAAAGACCTTGTGGCTAGCTCCGATATTCTCATCACCTCCGCTTTGGTACCAGGTAAAGAAGCGCCAATTCTTGTGACTGAAGAGATGGTCAAGTCGATGAAGCCCGGTTCCGTGATTGTGGACATCGCCATTGACCAAGGCGGAAACTGTGCTTTGAGTGAAGGCGGCGTTGTGAAGGAACATTATGGTGTCATCGTTGATGGAACCAAGAACATTCCTGGATCCATGCCCACGAGCTCTACCGACATGTTCTCCAAGAACGTCCTCAACTTTGTCAATAACATTGTTGAAGACGGCAAGATCACACTTAACCTTGATGATGTAATTGTGAAGGAAACCCTGACAACAAAAGATGGCAATGTTGTCCACGAGGGTGCTCTAGAATCAATGCGTTTAAGAGGAGAGATTTAATGACCTATCTTGTTTTAGTCCTGGCTTTTGTGGGAGCAGCTATTTTGGGCTACAAGCTAATCAGCGATGTGCCCAGTTTGATTCATACCCCACTGATGTCGGGCATGAACGCCCTTTCTGGTATCACAATTGTCGGTGCGATATCGACAACAGGCTTAGCGATTGCTACCGGAAGTAAACTAGTGGGATTTCTCGCCATTGTCCTGGCCATGATTAACGTTGTGGGTGGATTTATGGTGACCAATCGCATGTTAAGGATGTTCAAAACAAAGAAGGGGAGGAGTTCGTAGATGACCCTATCATTATTCTTACAATTACTATTTATTGCAGGGTTCATCTACGGAATCCGCCTCATGAACTCGCCTGAGACAGCAGTCACCGGTAATCAGATTGGTGCCGTCTCCATGGCTGGTGCCATTGTGGTTACCATGATCGAGTCACAGGTCTTGACCATGCCTGTGATCTGGGCTGGCCTGATTGTAGGTTCTGCCCTCGGCGTCTGGCTCTCCGTCAAGGTATTGATGATTCAAATGCCCCAGATGGTAGCCTTGTTGAATGGATTTGGCGGCGGAGCATCGGCCTTAGTAGCTCTAGTGACGATCTATCTAGGCATCGGTGCCACAAGTGCCATCGAACTGATTCCCTTCACCTGGTTCACTTCAGGTTTGGCGGTCATTGTAGGTGGCGTGACCCTCAGCGGTAGTTTGGTTGCCGCGGGTAAACTGCACGGGAAAATGAACCAGCGGCCCGTTCACTTGCCCTATCACAACCTACAGCTCTTTGGAAGTCTGGCCATCATGTGCCTCTCCGCGCTAGGGATGACCTTTAGCCTAGGACACCCACTTCTCCACGCGGTGATCCTTACAGTAGGTTCCCTGTACTGGGGATATGTCTTTACAGTCCGGGTAGGCGGGGCAGATATGCCCATTACCATCTCACTTCTAAACTCCTTTTCGGGAGTAGCTGGGGCGATTGCAGGTTTTGCCTTAGAAAATGGTGCCCTGCTTGTGGTGGTAGGTTCCATCGTGGGAGCCTCTGGTCTGATTCTGACACAGATCATGTGTAAGGCTATGAACACCAGTCTGATGAAGATTCTCACCGGTAAGACAACGGCGACCAAGAAATCGACACCTGCGCCTGCGCCGAAAGCGGTAGCGCAGACTCCAGTAGAGGCCGTTCCAAGTAAGCCCCAGGGACCTCGTTGGGAAGAAGCAGTTCGTTCCAGCAAGAAGGTTGCGATCATTCCTGGTTATGGTATGGCTCTAGCCCAAGCCCAGCTTCAAGTAAAACAGCTGGCTGATCTCATGGCTAGCCAGGGTACGGAAGTACGCTTTGGTATCCATCCTGTAGCAGGACGGATGCCCGGACACATGAATGTGCTCCTGGCCGAAGTGGATGTACCCTATGACCAGCTCTATGAACTCGATGATATCAATGCCTTCCTTGAAGATGCAGATCTGTGCATTATCATTGGGGCCAATGACGTAGTCAACCCGGCAGCGATTGAGCTTGAGGATACCCCCATCTACGGCATGCCGATCATTCGCGCCGATCACGCAAAGCAGGTCTTGGTCTGCAACTTTGATACCAAACCAGGCTATGCTGGCGTAGACAACAGCCTCTATGAAATGGACAAAGTAGAGCTCTTGCTCGGAGATGCTAAAGAGGGAATTGCCAAGATCGTTGCAGCCCTCAAGGGAGAGAAAGCCCCTGAACCAGCTTCTGAGACCGAGGGACCTGCTGATGATCTGGCAGGTAAGCTCAGTTCCGCTAAGAAGGTTGTCATTATCCCTGGTTACGGTATGGCTCTTGCCCAGGCCCAGGGCCAGGTGAAGCAACTTGGGGAACTTCTGGAAAGCCAAGGTAAAGAAGTGCGCTATGGCATCCATCCTGTTGCAGGACGTATGCCAGGGCATATGAACGTGCTTCTGGCCGAGGTTGATGTACCCTATGACAAGCTCTATGAGCTCGATGACATCAATGCCTTCCTAGAAGACACAGATGTAGCCATCATCGTCGGTGCCAATGACGTAGTGAACCCGGCAGCCATTGAGTTGGAGGATACTCCGATTTATGGTATGCCCATTATTCGGGCGGATAGCGCCACTCATGTGCTGGTCTGCAACTACGACACCAAGCCAGGTTATGCTGGCGTGGATAACAGCCTCTATGGTATGGATAAAGTGCAGCTCCTCCTGGGTGATGCCAAGGATAGCCTGGCAAAGCTTCTAGCCGCGGCTAAGGGTGAAGGTGGCAAGCCGACCCCAGCTAAGGAAGCTCAAGCTACATCTTCTGATCCTTCTGCTGATGATCCTGTACAAAAGCTGATGGCAGCTAAGCGGGTTGTCGTTGTTCCAGGCTATGGTATGGCCCTAGCTCAAGCCCAGGGTCAGGTCAAACGCTTGGTGGATCTGCTACAAAGCCGAGGCGTGCGTGTGGAAATCGCAGTGCATCCAGTGGCAGGTCGGATGCCTGGGCACATGAATGTACTCATGGCCGAAGTGGATATCCCCTACGAGTTAATGCTAGAAATGGATCAAATCAATGATCAG
>Ga0265293_10008461_pt1 | contig 15229 bp, 31 predicted proteins | sample Munlanlewell138R_FD_192505 | JGI IMG/M metagenome (GOLD analysis project Ga0265293, IMG submission 192505) | Leachate microbial communities from a municipal landfill in Southern Ontario, Canada - Leachate well 138R | ecosystem: Engineered > Solid waste > Landfill > Unclassified | place: Canada...
GACAACATCAAGATGACCATAGAACTCATCACCCCCATAGCCATGGAAGAAGGATTACGTTTTGCTATTCGTGAAGGCGGACGCACAGTAGGTGCCGGTGTAGTGAGCGCCATTCTTTAATAGTTAATCTTGTTGAGGGCCAAGGCTTAAGATTTGACGATTTTAAGCCCCGGCTGTCAAATTGTAGGTAGCATTGATTTAAACAAGTTATTATGAACGCGATGAGGCGGGAGGTTGCCATGGTGAGGATATTGTCTTCAAAATGGGTAATTTTCGCTGAGAATGTCCGTTCCCAATCGGGCGAAAAGGAGGAAGAAACATGGCTAAGCAAAAAATTAGAATTAGATTAAAAGCTTTTGATCACAGGGTACTAGATCAATCAACCCAAAAGATAGTGGAGACCGCAAAAAGAACAGGGGCCGAAGTATCTGGGCCGATCCCATTGCCTACGGAGAAAAATATTTACACTATTTTGCGTTCGCCCCATGTCAACAAGGATTCCAGAGAGCAGTTTGAAATGCGCACCCACAAGCGCTTAATTGATATTTTAGAGCCCAACTCTAAAACTGTGGATGCTTTAATGCGCTTGGATTTGCCTGCTGGAGTTGACATTGAAATTAAACTTTAAAAGCCGTAAAGCAAGATGGAGGTGCCAAGGATGAAAGGAATACTGGGTAAAAAATTGGGAATGACTCAAGTCTTTACCGAAGACGGCATGTCAATCCCGGTTACCGTCATAGAGGCCGGACCCTGCGTCGTGGTACAAAAGAAAACAACAAACAATGATGGTTATAATGCCATTCAATTGGGTTATGTTTTAAGATCAGAGAAAAGGGTAAACAAACCCTTAAAGGGTCACTTCGATAAAGCAGGTGTAAAGCCGTTTCATTATTTAAGAGAATTTAAAGTGGAAAATCCTGATGTCTATGAAGTTGGGCAGGAATTCAAGGCTGATGTTTTTAGCCCCGGAGACAAGGTTGATGTTCGGGGGATTTCCAAGGGTAAGGGTTTTCAGGGTTCAATCAAAAGACATGGCTTTGCCAGGGGGCGCATGACTCACGGCTCTCATTATCATAGAGGGACCGGGTCCCTGGCTGCTAAAGGAGTAGCAAGGGTTTTTAAGGGCCGCAAAATGCCCGGGCATATGGGTAGCGAAAGAGTTACTGTTCGCAACCTGGAAATAGTCAAAGTTGATCCGGAGCGGAATTTGCTCTTAATTAAAGGGGCCGTTCCCGGGCCAAGGAGAGGGCTTTTAGTGATTAGCGAATCCAACAAAGCCTAAAGCGGTGGAAAGGAGGAAAGAACATGCCTAAAGTTGATGTTTATAATATGCAAGGTGAAATTGTAGGAGAAGTGGAGTTAAATGAGCGGGTTTTTGGTGCCCCCGTTAACAAAGCTGTTCTGCATGATGCGGTGGTAATGCAGTTGGCAAGCCGAAGACAGGGTACTGCTTCCAGTAAAACCAGGGCAGAGGTCAGGGGTGGCGGCAGAAAGCCTTGGAGACAAAAAGGTACGGGCCGGGCCAGGGTTGGCAGCACCCGTTCCCCGCTTTGGCGCACCGGAGGAATAACCTTTGGGCCCAAGCCCCGTAAATTCGGCTACAATTTGCCCAAAAAAGTGAGGCAGCTGGCTCTTCGTTCCGCCCTGTCTTCCAAGGTAGAGGAAGGGAAACTGATAGTGGTGGAAGAATTGAGCCTGCCGGAAATTAAGACTAAAGAAATGGTAAAAGTTTTAGGAGCGCTTAACAGTGATGGTAAAGCATTGGTCGTAACGGCAAGTTTTAACGAAAATGTAATTAAATCCGCTAGAAATATTCCAGGGGTAATGCCTTTGGAGGCAAATGGATTAAACGTCTACGATCTTTTGCAGCATGATAAATTAATTATCACTAGGGAAGCTGCTCTACAAGTTGGGGAGGTGCTGGGCTAATGCGTAGGCCTCAGGATATAATTATCAAGCCTGTAATTACTGAAAAATCTACAGGGCTAATGGGAGAAAACAAGTATACTTTTCTTGTTGATCCCAGGGCTAATAAAATCGAAATTAAATATGCCATACAGGAACTATTTAAAGTAAAAGTAGAAAAAGTCTATACCTTAAAAGTGCGTGGAAAATTAAGACGGCAAGGCCGCTATGAAGGTAAAACACCGGATCGCAAAAAAGCCATTGTTCAGCTAAAAGCTGGAGATACCATAGAAATTTTTGAAGGCCTGTAAGCCGGTGGTCTAGAGGAGGGAATTAGATGGCTATTAAGAAGTACAAACCGACTACCCCGGGTTTAAGGCAGATGTCAGGGAGTACCTTTGAGGAAATCACAACTGACAAACCGGAAAAATCCTTATTGGCTCCTTTGAAAAATTGGGCCGGACGAAATGTTCACGGACGTACCACTGTCAGACACCAAGGCGGAGGTCATAAAAGACAATATCGTATTATTGATTTTAAAAGAGATAAAGATGGTGTTCCGGCCAAAGTGGCTACCATCGAATACGACCCAAATCGTTCCTCTTTTATTGCCTTGCTTCACTATGTTGACGGCGAAAAAAGATATATTGTAGCTCCGCAGGGTTTAAAGGTTGGGAGCACGGTAGTTTCCGGTCCGGATGCGGATATTGTTACAGGAAACGCTCTGCCCCTTAGAAACATCCCTGTCGGAACCATCATTCACAATATTGAAATGAAACCGGGCAAGGGCGGTCAATTGGTACGATCCGCAGGAGCCTCTGCCAGATTGATGGCTAAAGAAGGGAAATACGGTCATATCCGTTTTCCTTCCGGGGAAGTCAGATTAATCTTTTTAGAATGTAGGGCGACTATTGGCCAAGTGGGTAATATTGAACATGAAAATATCACCATTGGCAAAGCCGGTCGTTCTCGCTGGATGAACAGGCGGCCTCAGGTGCGCGGTGTTGTAATGAATCCGGTTGATCACCCCCACGGCGGTGGTGAAGGTAAATCTTCAATTGGACGTAACCCAGTTACACCTTGGGGTAAGCCTGCTCTTGGTACAAAAACCAGAAAGAAGAAAAAGCAATCTGATCAGTTGATTGTAAAGCGTAGAAAGTAGTATATTTTTCAAAACTGAGCTTGCCGGGAAAGGAGGCAATTTTAGATGGGAAGATCCCTGAAAAAGGGTCCGTATTGCGAGCCGAAACTATTGGCTAAGATTCAAAAAATGAATGACAGCGGAGAAAAAAGAGTGATAAAAACTTGGGCTAGGGGTTCTACTATTTTTCCGGAGATGGTGGGGCACACCTTGGCCGTTCATGATGGACGTAAACACATACCCGTGTATATTACGGAAGATATGGTTGGTCATAAATTAGGCGAATTTGCCCCTACCAGATATTTTAGAGGTCATAGTGGGCATACAGAACGTTCAACAGCCTTAAAATAGGCCGAGAGGAAGGAGGGCCATTATGGAAGCGAAAGCGATAGCAAAGCATATTAGGATATCCCCCAATAAAGCAAGACAAGTGGTTGATCTGATTCGGGGAAAAAGTGTTGATGAGGCATTGGCTATTCTGCGCTTTATTCCCAAAAGAGGTGCAGAGTCTATCGAGAAATGTTTAAAATCGGCGATTGCCAATGCTGAACATAATCTCGAATTGGATTCAGGTGACCTTTATGTGTCCAAAGTTTATGTAGACCAAGGGCCCACATTAAAGAGATATAAGCCAAGGGCCAGGGGCCGGGCTGATATTATGCGTAGGCGTACTAGTCACATAACTGTTGTGGTTAGCGAAAAGGAGGTTTAGTAGTGGGGCAAAAGGTTCATCCTAAGGGTTTAAGAATCGGCATCATCAAGGGTTGGGATTCCAAATGGTATGCCGACAAAGATTACAGCGATTTATTGCATGAGGATTACAAAATAAGAAAATACGTTAAAGAAAAATTGTTCGCCGCCGGGGTTCCCAAAGTAGAAATCGAAAGGGCAGCCAACAACCTAAAAATACTGCTTTATACCGCCAAGCCGGGTATAGTTATCGGTCGGGGCGGCAGTGAGGTAGAAAAGCTTCGTCAGGATTTAGAGAAATTGACTGAGAAGAAAGTCAGCATCAATATCGTGGAAGTTAAAAAGCCTGAGTTGGATGCTCAATTGGTTGCAGAAAACGTAGCCGCCCAATTGGAGAAAAGAACATCCTTCAGACGGGCGATGAAGCAGGCTGTTGGCAGAACCATGAGAATGGGTGCCGGGGGTATTAGAATAGCAGTTGCCGGACGCTTAGGCGGCGCGGAAATTGCCAGAACAGAATGGTATAGTGAAGGGAAAGTGCCTCTTCATACCTTAAGGGCAGACATTGACTACGGTTTTGCCGAAGCTAACACCACTTATGGCAAGCTGGGAGTAAAAGTTTGGGTTTACAAAGGAGAAATCCTTCCGGAGGCAAAAGAGGCGGTAGAGGAAGGAGGCAGGTAAGATGTTAATGCCTAAAAGGACTAAATGGCGCAGGCCCCATAAGCCCAGAAAGCTTACCGGTCGCGCTCACAAAGGCAATGAAATAAATTATGGACAATATGGTTTACAAGCCTTGGAACCGGGGTGGATAACATCTCGTCAGATTGAGGCGGCTCGTATTGCCATGACCCGTTATATTAAACGTGGTGGAAAGGTCTGGATTAAAATTTTCCCGGATCGGGCCATTACCGCTAAGCCGGCAGAAACCAGGATGGGCAGCGGTAAGGGTACTCCCGAGTATTGGGTGGCAGCAGTAAAGCCCGGTAGGGTAATGTTTGAACTGGCAGGGGTCTCCGAGGAAGTTGCTAAGGAAGCGATGAGATTGGCTGCACATAAGCTACCGGTAAAGACTAAATTCATCACGCGAGCAGAAGTGGGTGGTGATGCCAATGAAAGCTAGTGAGATCAGAGATTTGACTACAAATGAGTTGGAAAGAAAAGTGGCAGATCTAAAGCAGGAATTGTTTAATTTGCGTTTTCAACTGGCGACTGGCCAATTGGATAACCCTATGCGTATTAGGGATGTCCGCAAAAATATTGCAAGAACAAAAACCGTTCTTCGTGAAAGAGAATTAAAAAAAGTTTAATTAAGATTTAAGCTGATAAGAAGGAGGGATTTCTTTGACCGACAGGTCTGCTCGTAAAATCCGTATCGGAAAAGTAGTGAGTAATAAAATGGATAAAACAATCGTAGTATCCGTTGAAACCCTAGAGCGACACCCTTTGTATGGAAAAAGGGTAAAAACCAGTAAGCGTTTTAAAGCTCATGATGAAGATAACAGATGCCATGAGGGAGATGTGGTTAAAATTATGGAAACCCGCCCCTTGAGTAAAGATAAAAGGTGGCGGCTGGTGGAAGTAGTGGAAGCAACAAAAGACATTTAACCACTTGCAGGCAATTACCGTGAAAGAAGGGGGTTAGTCCTGTGATACAACAAGAAACCGTACTCAAAGTAGGAGATAATAGCGGAGCAAAGAAAATTCTTTGCATTCGTGTTTTGGGTGGTACAGGCAGGAAGTATGCTTCTGTGGGCGATGTAATCGTCGCAACAGTTAAAGAAGCAACACCTGGCGGCGTTGTTAAAAAAGGGGACATTGTTAGAGCTGTAGTTGTAAGAGTTAAACGTTCCATCAAAAGGCCCGACGGCTCATATATTAAATTTGATGAGAACGCAGCGGTGATAATTAATGAACAGGGTAATCCAAGGGGAACCCGTATTTTTGGACCAGTAGCAAGGGAGCTAAGAGAAAAAAACTATATGAAAATTATCTCCCTGGCTCCGGAGGTTCTGTAAGTTATTATTGATGGAAGGCTATGGAGGTGAAGATCTTGGCCTCAAAGGTTCATGTTAAAAAAGGAGATACAGTCGTTATCATCACAGGTAAGGACGCCGGCCATAAAGGCAAGGTATTAGGGGTTGATCCCAAGGAACAAAGAGTAGTGGTTGAAAAGGGCAATATTGTAAAAAGGCATACCCGCCCCACTAGAGCATTGCCTCAAGGAGGCATTGTTGAAAAGGAATCGCCGATTCACAGTTCCAATATAATGTTGTATTGCTCCAAATGTAAACAGCCTACCAGGATTGGTAAAACAGTTCTAGCCGATGGCAAAAAGGTTAGAGTTTGCAAAAGATGCGGTGAAGTTCTAGATTAGTTGTGGGAAAGGGGGTCAGCTTAAATGGCCACACTTAAGGAAAAGTATCAAAAAGAAGTTATGCCTGCCCTGCAGGAAAAATTCGGATATAGCAATGTGATGGCGATACCGAAACTTGCAAAGATCGTCGTGAATATGGGTGTTGGGGAAGCTACCCAAAATGTGAAACTCTTAGATGGTGCAGTGGCAGATTTAACTGCCATTTCTGGTCAGAAACCAATCATTACCAGAGCTAGAAAATCTATTGCCGCCTTTAAACTAAGAGAAAAAATGCCTATTGGAGTTAAAGTGACGCTCAGAGGCGAAAATATGTATGCTTTCGCTGGAAAGCTGTTAGGGGTTGTGCTGCCAAGGGTAAGAGACTTTCGCGGTGTAAATCCCCACGGATTTGACGGTAGAGGTAATTACACATTGGGTTTAAAAGAACAGTTGATTTTTCCTGAGATCGAATATGATAAGGTAGACAAGGTTAGAGGAATGAACATTTCCTTTATCACTACCGCCAAATCGGATCAGGAAGCCTATGAATTATTAAAATTAATGGGAATGCCCTTTAGAGACTAATTGAACGGGCAAATCTTTAGGGCTTGGTAAAACTTAAAAGGAGGTAATCCAAAGTTGGCAAAAAAATCAATGATAGTCCGCCAATCAAAGCCTGTTAAGTATCAAGTGAGAGCCCACAATCGTTGCAAAATATGTGGTCGCCCTCATGGATATATGCGCAAGTTCGGTATGTGCCGTATTTGCTTTAGGGAACTTGCTTATAAAGGTGAGATACCAGGGGTAACCAAAAGCAGCTGGTAAGCAAAGTGGAAGGAGGTTATGTCCATGACCATGACAGATCCGATTGCGGATTTTCTGACAAGAATTCGTAATGCTAATATGGTATATCGGGATTCGGTAGAAATTCCCGCTTCCAAAGCGAAAATCGCTATGGCCCAAATCCTGAAAGATGAGGGTTTCATCAGGGATTTTGAACGGATAAATGATGACAAACAAGGGATAATAAAAATTTATTTAAAATACGGAGCCAATAAGGTAAAGGTAATTACCGGCTTAAAGCGTATATCCAAGCCAGGATTAAGGGTTTACGCTAAAAAAGATGAGGTTCCTAAGGTATTGAACGGCTTAGGAATCGCTATTATTTCCACTTCAAAAGGAATGATGACGGACAAAGTGGCTCGCCATGAAGGCCTGGGCGGGGAAGTTGTCTGTTATATTTGGTAAAAATCAGAGTATAGCAGGAGGTGCAAACCATGTCTAGAATAGGTAGGGCGCCCATTACTATCCCGGCAGGAGTTCAGGTTAAGTTAGACGGCAACCGAGTTCAAGTTAAAGGACCAAAAGGGGAGCTTTCCCAAGAGTTACATCCTGAGATCAATGTTGCCATAGAAGGGGAACAGATTATCGTAACGAGACCGTCCGATGGCAAGGAACATCGTTCCTTACACGGTCTGACCAGGACTTTGGTTAACAATATGGTAGAGGGTGTTACAAAGGGCTTTTCCAAGGGGTTAGATTTGGCGGGGGTAGGTTATAGGGCTGCTAAACAAGGAGATAAATTAGTTCTGACAGTCGGTTATTCCCAGCCGGTAGAAATGCAGCCGGATCAGGGGTTGGAAGTTGAAGTACCTGCTCCCAATAAAATTATTGTCAAGGGTATTGATAAACAATTAGTGGGAGCCTTTGCAGCGAAAGTTCGGGCAACGAGACCGCCCGAACCGTATAAGGGCAAAGGAATTAAATATGAAAAAGAAACCATCCGTCGTAAAGCCGGTAAAGCGGGTGCCAGAAAGTAGAAGGTTCGCTAGGTTTTCGTAAGGGGAGTGAAAGTATTGTTTAAAGCAGTAGATAAAAATGCTGTCAGGAAAGAAAAACACAGCCGCGTCAGAAAAAAAATCAGTGGCACGGCCGAGCGTCCCAGACTGTGCGTTTTCCGTAGCAACAAGCATGTCTACGCCCAAATCATAGATGATGTAAATGGAGTTACCTTGGTGGCTGCTTCCACCCTCGAAAGTCCATTGAAAGGTGAATTGTCCTTTACCGGCAATCGTGAAGCAGCGAAAGCAGTGGGCAAGCTGATTGGTGAAAAAGCCCGGGCCAAAGGAATAAAATCCATAGTATTTGATCGGGGCGGCTATATTTACCATGGCCGGGTGGCCGCTTTAGCCGATGGTGCCAGGGAAGCAGGCTTAGAATTTTAAGTAAAGGAGGGGAAGTATTAGTGCGCATAGATCCAAACACTTTGGAATTGGAAGAAAAGGTTGTTGCGATTAACCGAGTGGCCAAAGTAGTTAAAGGTGGACGTCGTTTTAGCTTCAGTGCTTTAGTAGTAGTGGGCGACAAGGAAGGTCATGTAGGGGCCGGCTTGGGTAAAGCGGCGGAAGTGCCTGAAGCAATCAGGAAGGGTATTGAGGATGCCAAGAAGAATTTGGTTCAGGTACCCATGGTGGGAACCACCATTCCCCATCAAATTATAGGCAGATTTGGTGCAGGCAGAGTGCTTTTGAAACCGGCTTCTCCGGGTACCGGAGTTATTGCGGGGGGCCCGGTTAGAGCAGTTTTGGAGCTGGCCGGCGTTAAGGATATTTTAACAAAATCATTGGGCTCCGCTAATGCTAATAATATGGTATATGCAACTTTGCAAGGCATAGGAGATTTAAAAAGAGTTGAAGAAGTAGCAAAGCTTCGGGGCAAGACAGTGGAAGAAGTGTTGGGCTAGGAGGTATATAATGGACAAGAAATTAAAAATAACTTTAAAACGCAGCCTGATTGGAAGCAATGAAAGACAAAAAAGGACTGCGGAGTCCCTGGGCCTGAAAAAGCTCAATGCCACTGTTATTCAGCAGGATACCCCGGATATAAGGGGTAAGATTAAAAAGCTTGAGCATTTATTGGCCGTTGAGGAAATTTAAGGCCTGAGGAGGTGTAATTAGTGAAACTCCATGAATTAAAACCTGCCGCCGGCTCCCGGAAGAAAGCATCCAGAGTAGGCAGAGGTATGAGCTCCGGTTCCGGTAAAACATCGGGCAGGGGTCATAAGGGGCAAAAATCTCGTTCCGGTGGCGGTGTTAAACCCGGTTTTGAAGGGGGTCAAATGCCACTTCAACGTAGGCTGCCGAAAAGAGGTTTTACTAATATATTTAAAAAAGAAATTGTCACTGTTAATGTTGAGGAACTTAACCGTTTTGAAGAAGGCAGTGAAGTAACTCCGACTGCCTTAATGGAAGCAAGAGTTATTAAAGGAATAAAAGATGGGGTAAAGCTCTTGGGTAACGGCAATTTAGAAAAACCGTTAACCGTTAAAGCCCACAGCTTTAGCAAGCAAGCCCAGGAAAAAATAGAGGCCGCCGGCGGAAAAGCAGAGGTGATTTAGTTTGTTAGGAACTTTAATGAGTGCCTTGAAACTACCTGATTTAAGAAGAAAAATCAACTTTACCTTAATGATGTTTTTGATTTTTCGGTTGGGCGCCCATGTTCCCGTTCCCTTTATTGATCCTGCAGTCCTGGCGAATATGATGGGAGGCAGTATTTTCGGCTTTTTCGATATACTGTCAGGGGGAGCCTTCAAACGTTTCACTGTCTTTGCCATGGGTATTATGCCCTATATTAATGCCTCAATTATTATGCAACTGTTACAGGTAGTTGTGCCGGCTTTGGAAAGGCTGGCAAAAGAAGGGGAAGAGGGCAGGAAAAAGATTGTCCAAATTACCAGATATGGTACAGTTGTTTTAGGAGCACTGCAGGCAATTGGGATGACAATTTATTTAAAGCCGGCATTAGAGAGCCCCAGTTTGCTCAGGATGGCCGTTATTGTGCTCACCTTGACTGCAGGAACAGCCTTTCTAATGTGGCTGGGTGAATTAATTACCGAAAAAGGAATTGGAAATGGTATTTCTTTAATTATCTTTGCCGGTATCGTCTCCCGCCTACCCATGGGTGTGGTCAATACCTTCACGGAAGTAAGAGCGGGGGAAATTAACATTTTAGGTGTGCTTGCTTTTGGTGTGATAGCAATTGCCGTTATAGCGGGAGTTGTTGCCATTCAAGAGGGTCAAAGGCGTATCCCGGTACAATATGCAAAAAAAGTTGTTGGCAGAAGGGTTTATGGGGGGCAAAGCACTCATATCCCAATGAAGGTTAACCAGGCAGGGGTTATCCCCGTAATTTTTGCGATGTCTATTTTGATGTTTCCTTCGACTATTGCAACTTGGTTCCCCGAAAATGGATTTGCCCAGTTTATTGTCAGGAACTTTAACTTCAATGCACCTTTGTATATGGTTTTTTATGCCTTGTTGATTATCTTTTTTACCTACTTTTATACTGCCGTTACCTTTAATCCGGCAGATGTCTCCGACAATATTAAGAAGTACGGCGGTTTTATACCGGGCATCAGACCCGGTAGACCTACAACCGAATATATTGAACGCATTTTAAGTAGGGTAACTTTAGCGGGGGCAATATTTTTAGCAGCTATCGCCTTACTCCCGAACTTCATTATGTCTTTAACAGGGTTAAATATTCAGTTTGGGGGTACCAGCTTATTGATTGTAGTAGGGGTAGCATTAGAAACGATGAAACAGATGGAATCCCATTTATTGATGCGCCATTATGAAGGTTTTATAAAATAACCGATGGTGGCTTGCATATCAGAATTACTCTACCGGTGACTGAAAAAATAAGGAGGAACGAACCTTGAAATTATTAATAATGGGTCCTCCCGGCGCTGGGAAAGGGACACAGGCTGAAACTTTGACCAAAAGATTGGCAATTCCCCATATCTCCACCGGGGATATGTTCAGAAAAGCCATCAGTGAAGGTACCGAGTTGGGGAAAAAGGCTAAATCCTTTATGGATAAAGGGGAATTGGTTCCCGATGAAGTGACCATTGGTATTGTAAAGGAAAGGCTTGCCGAAGACGATTGTCACCTGGGTTTTTTGCTGGATGGATTTCCGCGAACAGCAGCCCAGGGTGAAGCCTTGGAGCAAATCTTAAAAGATTTAGATACCGGCTTGGATCTGGTTTTAAATATTAAGGTGGATGATGATAAATTAGTGGCTAGGCTTACCGGCCGGCGGATTTGTAAAGATTGCGGTACCGGTTACCATGTTCTCTTTTATCCTCCCATTAAAAAAGATATTTGCGACCGATGCGGCGGGGAGCTGTATCAAAGAAGCGATGATAGCGAGGAAACCGCAGTTAACCGCTTAGCGGTTTATCATCAAAACACAGCACCCTTAATAGCTTTTTATCGGGAACGAGGTTTATTGAAAGATATTGACGGTAACGGTGCCATAGCGGAGGTTTTAGTCACCATCGGCGAAGCCTTGGGAAGAGATTGGCAATGATAATTATAAAATCGGAAAAAGAACTGGATTACATGCGGGAAGCAGGAAAGCTGACTGCTTTGGTGTTGGAGAAAATGAAAGAAGTAGTGGAAGCCGGGATAACCACCAAAGAACTGGATCAAATTGCCGAAAACTTTATTCGCAGTCATGGTGGCATTCCCTCCTTCAAAGGTTATCATGGTTTTCCCGCCAGTATTTGTGCTTCAATCAATAATGAAGTAGTTCATGGTATACCTGGTTTAAGAAAACTAACAACAGGTGATATTATTAGTATTGACGTTGGTGTAGAATTAAGTGGGTACAATGGGGATTCAGCTATTACCCTGGCTGTTGGCAGTATAGATGAGGCAAAAGCCAAGTTAATTAAGGTAACAGAGGAATCCTTGGCCATAGGTATTCAAAAAGCCATCATTGGAAACAGGTTGGGGGATATCTCCCATGCCATACAGAGTTTTGTAGAAGATGCCGGGTTTTCCGTGGTTAGAGATTATGTAGGGCATGGCATCGGAAAAGACATGCATGAGGATCCACCAATACCCAATTATGGACCTCCAAACAGAGGGCCTCGACTTGAGGAAGGTATGACTTTAGCCATTGAGCCGATGGTCAATATGGGTGTTTATCAAGTTAGAGTGTTGCAGGATGATTGGACTGTGGTAACCAGGGATGGGAAACCGTCGGCACACTTTGAGCATACAATAGCTATCACCACCGAAGGCCCGGAAATCTTAACGAGGATATAGCTGGGGGTGTGCAAATGGAGATTGAACCCGGTCAGTTAGTGATATCGACTCAAGGACGAGATAAAGGTAGCCCATTTGTAGTGCTGGATATAGAAAAAACGCCTCGGGGGGTATTTGCTTATCTAGTGGATGGGAAAAAAAGAAAAGTCCATCAACCGAAGAAGAAGAATCTTAAACATTTGGAAGCTACCCAAATTAGAAATGGGGAAATAGGTACTCGGTTCCGTGAAGGACCCAGTGTTACAAATCCGGAAATTCGGAAAATTATTGCCGATTTAATGGATATCTATCAAAATGAAGACCAAAACCCATAAAGGAGGTAGATAGTTGGTGGCTAAGGAAGATTTAATTGAATTTCAGGGTAAAGTAATTGAGCCTTTACCAAATGCCATGTTTAGGGTAGAATTAGAAAATGGGCATAAAGTGTTGGCCCATGTCTCAGGTAAGATCAGGATGAATTTTATTCGAATACTGCCCGGGGACCGGGTAACAGTAGAATTGTCGCCATATGATCTGACACGAGGCCGCATTGTCTACCGCTACAAATAATTTTTTAGTAAGCCACTCGTAGAAAAGGAGTGTTAACCATGAAGGTAAACCCATCGGTTAAACCGATTTGTGAGAAATGCAAAATTATCAGGCGTAAGGGCAGGGTAATGGTCATTTGTGAAAATCCCAAGCATAAACAAAGACAGGGTTAATTTGCTCTACAAGGTTGCGGCTGTCGGGGTAACCCGAGATCTTGAGGGCGATGACTATAGGGACTTACCTAAAAGGTTTCCGACGAATAGCTTTATTTTAGGTATGGCTCCCTTAATAAATTGTTTGGAGAATAGGGAAATATTAATTTAAAATGGAGGTGTAGGTATGGCGAGAATTTCCGGAGTAGATTTACCCCGGGATAAAAGGATTGAGATTGCTCTCACCTATATTTTCGGAATTGGGCGTTCTACAGCTAATGAAATTTTGGCGAAAGCAAATATCAATAAAGATACTAGGGTAAGAGATCTTACTGACGATGAGGCAGGTAGGCTTAGGGAAATTATTGATAAGGATTACACTGTCGAAGGGGATCTCAGAAGGGAAACATCTTTAAATATCAAGCGCTTAATGGAAATAGGTTCTTATAGGGGACTTCGCCATAGACGGGGATTGCCGGTTAGGGGCCAGCGCTCCAAAACCAATGCCCGTACCAGAAAAGGACCCAAGCGCACGGTGGGCATCAGAAGAAAAAAATAAGGAAAGGGGGATTATAGATGGCAAGAAGGCCAACCCGTACTAGAAGAAGGGATCGTAAAAATGTGGAACATGGGATTGCCCATGTACGATCAACTTTTAATAACACAATTATAACTATCACTGATAAAAACGGTAATGCAATTTCTTGGTCCAGCTCTGGGAGCTGCGGTTTTAAGGGTTCGAGAAAAAGTACACCCTTCGCCGCTCAAATGGCGGCGGAAGAAGCAGCTAAGGGAGCAATGGAACATGGTATGAGAGAAGTTGAATGTTATGTTAAAGGACCGGGAGCAGGTAGGGAAGCAGCAATTCGCTCTTTGCAGGCTGCCGGATTGGAAGTGAGCATGATTAAGGATGTAACCCCCATTCCTCATAATGGTTGCAGACCACCTAAAAGGAGAAGGGTATAAGGAGGTGCATAGATTTTGGCAAGATATACTGATGCTGTTTGTCGTCTTTGCCGTCGCGAAGGCGTAAAACTTTATTTAAAAGGGGATCGCTGTTATTCTGATAAATGTGCAATAGATCGTAAGGGCTATGCACCGGGTCAGCATGGGACTAGTAGAAAAAAGGTTTCTGAATATGGTTTACAGTTAAGAGAAAAGCAAAAAGCCCGTCGTATTTACGGCGTATTGGAAAAACAGTTCCGCGGTTATTTTGAAAAAGCAGATCGCCAAAAAGGGATAACCGGTGAAAACCTATTGGTGATGTTGGAAAGAAGATTGGATAATGTGGTCTACCGTCTTGGCTATGCCAGCTCAAGAATTGAGGCTAGACAGTTGGTAAGACATGGCCATTTTACCGTTAACGGTAAAAAAGTTAATATTCCATCCTACCTAGTTAAGGTTGGAGAAGTAATCAGAGTTACCGAAAAAAGTGCTAAATCACCTAAATTTAAGGAACTGGCGGAGGCGGCTGCTCATAGGACACCACCTGCCTGGTTGGAGCATAATGTTGATGCCCTTGAAGGCAGGGTTTTGGCCTTTCCAAGTCGTGAAGAAATTGATACAGGCATCGAAGAGCATCTCATCGTGGAATTGTATTCCAAGTAGAGTTGGAATACAAGCAATCGAAGGAGGGTAAGGATGTTAGAAATAAGAAAACCAAAAATTGAGTGTGTAACTGTGAGCGATGACAACCGATACGGAAAGTTTGTGGTGGAACCCTTAGAAAGGGGCTATGGAATAACTTTGGGCAATTCCCTCCGAAGGATCCTGCTTTCCTCTTTGCCCGGCGCAGCAATAACTTCCGTAAAAATAGAAGGTGTTTTGCATGAGTTTTCCACAATTCCGGGGGTTTTAGAGGACACAACTGATATTATTTTGAATTTAAAAAGTGTAGCAGTTAAACTTCACGCGGATGAACCGGTGATCGTTAAAATTGATGCGGAGGGCGAAGGGGTGGTAACGGCTGCTGATATTATTTGTGATGCAGATGTGGAGATTTTAAACCCCGAACTAAAAATAGCCACTTTAGACCAGGGTGGAAAACTGCAACTGGAAATGGTAGTTGAAAAAGGTAGGGGCTACCGTTCTGCGGACAAGAATAAAAAAGAGGGGGATGCAATCGGAATTATTCCCATTGATTCTCTCTTTAGCCCGGTGCTTAAATCTAACTATTTTATTGAGGACACCCGAGTGGGCCATAGCATGGACTTTGACAGTCTGACTTTGGAGGTTTGGACCGATGGCAGTATCGCGCCTAAGGAGGCTATCAGCCTTTCCGCTAAAATCTTAAAAGAATATTTAGAGTTCTTTATTTTGACAGAAGAAAACGGCGGTCCTATAG
>Ga0265293_10008462_pt1 | contig 15226 bp, 11 predicted proteins | sample Munlanlewell138R_FD_192505 | JGI IMG/M metagenome (GOLD analysis project Ga0265293, IMG submission 192505) | Leachate microbial communities from a municipal landfill in Southern Ontario, Canada - Leachate well 138R | ecosystem: Engineered > Solid waste > Landfill > Unclassified | place: Canada...
GCTGAGAAGTTATTGGAGATGAAACATAAAGGAACAAATGTTCGCCCGGCCTAGGCCGGGGAGGTAAGAGGACTAAGACCCCTCTACAGGGAAAGGGAATTTACACCAACATTCTGGACTTGACTCAATTATGAAAGGATTAATGTTGTTTTTTATTCTTGCAGGAGAAACATTCACATATTACAAGTTTGCTAGAAAACAGCAATCCTAGAGTTGGACATGGATGATGAGGGTGTTTAGGTACAATTGCCATATTCAACGCTATGCATGGTAAACGAAAATAATATGCGCATAATGTGCGAATGGCACACGTTCTAAAGATCAAATGTAGGTGTCTGACCGACTAATTCACCAAAAATTGAGCATAAAATTTATGTAGTCAGTTGCTTTTGACGAAGACACTGAAAAGAAGGATAGGAGAGTAACATGGATCCTTTTGATATTTCAGGTTGGGTTGATCAACATCGTGACCAAATGATTGAATTTTTACAGTCGATCGTTCGTATCCCAAGTGTCACAGGAGATGAAGCTGCTATCCAGCAATATATCAGTCAATTTTGGCGTGATTCCGGTTTTCATGTTGATGTTTTTGTTCCTTCTCTTGATGAATTGCGAGAGCACCCCGCTTTTGTCCCGGTTGAAGCCTCCTCCTACGACAATCGCCCGAATGTTGTAGTCACAATAAAAGGGAGAGGCGGAGGGCGTTCGCTCCTGTTTAATGGCCACGTCGACGTAATACCTGAAGGTCCGGATAGTAACTGGAAACACGGTTGTTGGTCAGGTGATATAGCTGACGGTCGCGTTTACGGCCGTGGTACATCGGATATGAAATCTGGCGTGGCCGCTTTTACCATGGCTTTAAAATCCATTATTGATAATGGCATTCAACTTAAGGGCGATGTTATTGCCGAATATGTGATGGATGAGGAGCTGTCGGGTAACGGAACATTAGCCTGCGTTATGGCCGGTTATCGTGCAGATGCCGGCATCTGCTGCGAAACTTCGAGCATGTGCATACAGCCGGCGTCCATTGGTCGAATCTGGTTTGAGATTAACATTCGGGGGAAAGCGGCCGGCATACAGAAACGTTTCGAAGGCATAAGTGCGATTGAGTTAGGGTATAAGGTTACTAAAATTGTTGAGTCGTTTGAGAACATGAGATTGCAAACGATCAAGCATCCCCTTTATCCCAATATAGTTGAATCCATTCCGTGTAGTATAGGTGTTTTCCAAAGCGGAAGTTATGCCAGTGCATTCCCCGATGAGTGCAAACTCGTCGGTTCAATGGCAACCGTTCCTGGAGAGAACTCAGACGAAGTAAAGAACGCCTTTGTCTCCTATATATTGGAGCAGACGAAACAAGACGCATGGATGGCTGAGAATCCTCCGGAAATTTGTTTTAAAGGCTATTTTGCGGAACCTTCCGAAATTGATGTGAATAGCCCTATTGTCGAATGTCTTTCTCATCATTTCAGAGAGACGCTTTTGACAGAACCAACCGTTTCAGGTCGCCAAGGTGCGGCGGACACTCGCTTCTTGAACGTTTATGGTCAAACACCGACAGTTATTTTTGGTCCCGGTAAAACGGAGCAAATGCATGCAAATAACGAATGGGTTTCTATTGATGATTACTTAAACAGTATAAAAATTCTTATTTCAACAATCCTCGATTGGTGTGAAATTGATAAATAAAAATTGGTCATTAGCCTTTGAAAGGAAATAAATAAAACAATGCTAGCAAGCGCACAAATAACTATTTTGGGATGTTAGCGCAACAGCACAGACACAGGAGTGAATTATGGCAGATTTGAGTGTAAATTATTGCGGTGTAACGTACAAAAATCCTTTGATTTTAGCATCAGCAACACCGGGCTCTGACGGTGAAGGCATGAGACTTGCTGGCGTCGCCGGTTTTGGTGGTGTTATTCCAAAGACGATCGGCCCTAAGCAAGATTGGGCAGCACATCCTCGCAATGGAAGAATTCATCTTCACAGATATAATAATCGCCCCATTGGCATGGTAAATTTGGAATTATTTACTACTAAAACAAGAGATGAGTGGCTGACAAAAGACTTGGAAATTGCAAAACAAGCCGGGGCTGTGATGCATGTCAGCATTCTAGCCATGCCGGACCCAGAAGATACAGCCAAGCTTGTCGAAGAGTTGCAATCGACTGGCATGGTAGACATTTTTGAGCTTAATGTGTCGTGTCCCATGCCCGCATCAACGGTCGGGATGCATATCGGTAAAAGCCCTGAGAGAACTTATGCTCAAGTGAAGGCAGGGAAAGAAGCCTCTAAATTACCTTTTACAGTAAAAATGACCCCGAACGTTTCTGATTTGGTTGAAGTGGCTCAGGCGGCAAAAGAAGCCGGCGCGGACGGAGTGACCATCAGCAACTCTGTCAGATCTTTTGCGGGCGTCGATATCGAAACCGGAAAGCCTTATCTGAATGCTTATGGCGGTTATACCGGTCCCGCGATTCGTCCGATTATTATGCGTCATGTGAGTGAAGTTGCCTCTAATGTCGATATCCCCATATCTGCCGTCGGCGGAATTACAAGCTTCCGCGAAGTTATTGAGTACATCATGTTAGGCGCGACAACTGTCCAGCTTTGTACAACCGTGATGTGGAACGGCTACCATGCCGTCCAAAAAATACTTACCGATCTAAATAATTGGATGGATAGCCACGGCTACAACTCGTTTGATGAGATTCGCGGAATTGCACTTAGTCCCATTACGACTGTAGAAAAGCTGGCTCAAATGGAACCACTTTTTGCTCGCATTGATGAAAACCGCTGTACTGATTGTGGATTGTGTGAAAAAATCTGCTTTTTCCGTGCCATTGAACAAGGTGAAGGTGTTAGAACTGTGGAAAAACAGTATTGCGATGGATGCGGGCTTTGTGTTCAATGGTGTCCGGTCAACGCCATATGTCTTGAGTAAATAAACAAGTCGTGGCGTGCATTGATCGACGATTATTGTATTAAAATTTGGTAATCGCAAGGAGGAAAAAATCTCGTGCAACGAGTTGAAGTTTATTATAAGCCGAGCAAACTAGATGACGCCGTTCAATTGTTATCTCATCATCCCGGCGCAAAGGTGCTAGCTGGAGGGACTGATCTTATTATCCAGCTGAACGAATGGACTGTCTCTCCAGCCTGCCTCATAGATATAGGCGCTATCCCTGAATTGACAGGCATTCGTGAAAATAATGACAGTGTAGTGATTGGCTCTATGACCAGGTTCGCAGACATTGCGTCTAATGCGATGATCAGGGAAAACTTTCGCGCCTTGTCTGAGGCGGCGGGACAAGTTGCGGCACCACAGGTGCGAAACCGCGCGACTATTGGTGGAAATGTTGCCAATGGTGCTGTCGCGGCCGACAGTGTTCCTGCCTTAATGGCGCTTGGAGCGACGGCAGAACTTGTGAGTGTTGACGGTACTCGTTATGTTCCTATTTCGGAGCTTATGCTGGACCTGAATAAAACCGCCATACGCGAGAATGAAATTCTGTCGGGCATTGTTCTCCCTAAAACAAAACGAATCAGTGCATTTCAAAAAATCGGCAGGAGAAAAGCACAGGCCATCTCACGCATTTGCCTTGCGGTTTCTTTAGAAATGGACGAGAGCATCGTAACAGATGTTCAGGTGGCTGTTGGTGCTGCCGGTCGAACGGCGTATCTCTGCCCTTCAGTTTCTGAAGTGCTTGAGGGAAAACCATTAAATGAGTCAACGATCGAAAAGGCTTGTCAAGCGGTAGAGAAAAAAGTCAGAGAAGTCTTGGGGGCTCGATCAACCGCGACTTACAAAAGCTTAATCGCTTCTGCCTCGCTAGAAAGAGCCTTGCTTTCGCTTAAGGATGGTGAGATTTATGGTTAGAGAAATGACATTTCATATTAACGGTCAAGTATATAAGAAAATTCTAGATCCATCGATGCGGTTTATAGATGTTCTTCGCGATCACTTTCAGTTGACCGGAACGAAAGAAGGGTGTTCGGAGGGAGAGTGCGGTGCCTGTTCTATCTTGATGAATGGCGAAGCTGTGGCTTCATGCCTCTTGCTTGCCGGTCAAGCAGAAGGTGCGAAAATAGAAACGATCGAGGGAATTGTCGAAAGTGGCGAATATGATCGATTGCTTAGTGCCTTTATGGAAATAGGGGCTGTGCAATGCGGTTTCTGCACGCCTGGAATAATTGTTGCTTTGAAAGCACTGCTCGATCACAACCCAACACCTTCTGAAACAGAGATAAAAGTAGCTATTTCTGGAAATCTTTGCCGATGTACCGGATATAAGAAAATAGTTGATGCCGTAGAATTTGCATCATCTCATTCTCAGAATTCTAAAGAAGATTTTGCCTTGAAAGGCAATCTCGAATCCCTAAAAGAGAAAATGTTCGGAGAACAGTTGGAGGTGCGCCATGTCTAATCTCCATCATGTTGTCGGGCAGCGAGTGATCCGAAAAGATTCTGAAGCCAAAGTGACGGCCAAAGCTATATATGCTGGGGATCTCTATCTTCCCAATATGTTGTTTGGGAAAGCACTTCGCAGCCAATATCCGCATGCCAAAATTAAGGGCATCGACACGAGTGAAGCGCTTGCAATACCGGGCGTTCAGGCCGTATTGACCGCAAAAGATATTCCCGGACGTAACAAGTTTGGTTTAGATATTCTGGATCAGCCCGTGCTCGCCGAAGAAAAAGTTCGAATGATGGGTGATGCCGTTGCTTTGGTTGCCGCGGACGATCCTGATGTTGCTGAACTTGCTCTGCGAAAAATACACGTCGACTACGAAGAACTTCCGGCTGTTTTTACTATTGAAGAGGCTTTAGCCGAAAACGCTCCTCGAGTGCATGAGAAAGGTAATTTATTACAGCATACGAGAGTACGAAAAGGTGATTTAGAAGCCGGTATAGCGCGGTCTCGGTACATTGTCGAGGATACATATCAAACTCAACGTGTTGATCACGCCTATATTGAGCCGGAAACAAGTGTTGCCTTTATGGACGAGCGCGGTGTGTTGAATGTTCTCACTTCAACGCAATATCCGTTTCGTGATCGAAGACAAATTGCTCCTGTATTGGCACTGCCGTACAACATGGTTCGAGTTAAACAAATGGTGACCGGAGGCGCTTTTGGCGGGAAGGATGACATCACGACGGAAATTCAAGCAGCTTTACTCGCTCAAGCGACCGGATGTCCCGTAAAGGTTGCCTGGACACGAACGGAATCGATGATTTGTTCTACTAAGCGCCACCCTATGAGCATCCATGTGTCAACGGGTTGCGATGAAAACGGAAAACTTCAATTTGTTAAAGGTGAAGTATACAGCGATAAAGGTGCCTATTGCTCAATCGGGCACTTTATCACAAAAAAATCCGGACTTCATCTAACCGGACCATATTTTGTGCCAAACGTCTATGTTGATACCTTTGCCGTTTATACGAATAACACGATATGCGGACCTTACAGAGGGTTTGGCATATTGCAGGCGTCGTTTGCTCATGAATCACAGATGGATCAGCTCGCGGAAAAAATGGGTATGGATCCTTGGCAGTTCCGTTACATCAATGCGCTTCGCGAAGGATTGACAACGGCAACGGGACAATCTTTTACATATGGAGTCGGTTTTCCACAAACACTCGAAAAAATGAAAGAGTACATGGAAGAAACGAATTTGTACGAATGAGGCACGAATAATGAAAAAAAGAGGTCGAGGAATCGGATGCAATTTATACGGAGTAGGTTACGGGTTTAATCGCCCGGACCATTCAGCGGCACTTGTGGAGGTCGCTGATGATGGTTCGGTCTTGATTATGTCCGGAGCATGCGATATGGGACAGGGTTCCGACACAGCGTTCTGCCAAATCGCAGCGGAAGAATTAGGGATTCCATATGATCGTGTTCGAATCATAAGCGGTGATTCGGATACAACACCTGACGCGCTGGCAAGCACGGCAAGCCGGCAGACGTTCGTTTCCGGAAGAGCTGTTCAATTAGCGACACGAGATGCAAAACAACATCTCTTACATTTTTGTAAAGAACTATATGAGTTACATGATGAAGAACTTTCAATCAAAAACGATGAAGTTGTCGTCGAAGCAACGGGAGAAGTTGTCATGCCTTTTCCCGAGCTTGCAAAAATGGCTCATGAATGGGGAAAACGTTTTATTGGCTTTGCCTGGTACGACAACACGACAGCCGATGTTGATAAAGAGACGAATCAGGGTGATGCCTACGCTTGTTACATCTATGCGACGCAAGTAGCCGATGTTGAAGTTGACACAAAAACAGGGGAAGTAACGGTACTGCGTGTTGGCGCAGCTCACGATGTTGGAAAAGCCATTAATCCCATGATGTGCGAACAACAAATTGAGGGAGCCATCGTTCAGGGCATGGGCTACGGAATTATGGAAGAGATTATTTTGGATCAGGGAAAGACAAAAACGCCGTCATTCTCGAAATTCCTCATTCCGACATCCATGGACATCCCCGAGATGAAGACATACTTGATCGAGTCAAATGAACAACAAGGTCCCTTCGGAGCAAAAGGTGTTGGCGAGGGCGCGATTATTCCAACAGCGGTTGCCATTGTCAATGCTGTCTATGATGCGATCGGGGTGAGGATAAAAGAACTCCCTATTACCCCGGAAAAAATATTAGCAGCCTTAAGTGAGAAAAAGGCGCATTTGAACGATCAATAAATGTAAACCATAGAGATTGCTAATCGATCGAAAGGAAGACGAACAATGAAAAAAACATTTTTAAACATCAATGGTGTAAACCGAATGGTGATGTTTGATGAAGAACGCGATTCACTTGCAGATGTTTTGCGTCGACTTGGACTTACGGGCACAAAAGTAGGTTGCGGGAAGGGTCAATGCGGTGCGTGCTCTGTCATCTTGAACGGTGAGGTGCGTCGTGCGTGCATTGAGAAAATGAATCGTCTTCGCGAAAACAGCACGATTATCACAATTGAAGGTATCGGAACTCCTGCAAATCTACATCCGATACAAAAGGCTTGGATTACAGGCAATGGTGTTCAATGCGGATTCTGTACGCCGGGGTTTATCGTTTCGGCTTATGGTTTATTGACTAAAAATGTGAACCCAACACGAGCTGAAGTTCGCCAATGGTTTAAGGATCACAATAATGTGTGCCGCTGCACTGGCTATAAACCTCTAGTCGATAGTGTGATGTTAGCCGCGGAAGTCATGCGTGGCGAAAAAACGATGCAAGATCTTGATTATGTCATGAGCCCCGATGGCAAAATATACGGCACGGGTTACCCAAGGCCGACAGCCGTCGCGAAAGTAACGGGCACATGTGATTACGGTGATGATCTGAATGTGCGCTTGCCGGAAGGAACGCTTCATCTCGCTGTTGTTCTAGCAAAAGTTCATCACGCCAAAATATTGAACGTTGATTTTTCTGAGGCTGAAAGCTCTCCGGGATTTGTTCGCACTATTACATGGAGAGATGTAAAAGGCAATAACCGCATATCATTACCTTCGGGACTTGCGAGATGTGCCGCCGATGGTGAAGAGCGCCCTATTTTGGCTGAGGATAAAGTTTATCGTTATGGTGATGTTGTTGCCATTATCTGTGCGAAAACAAGAAGGGAAGCACGTGATGCGGCGGCAAAAGTAAAAATCGATTATGAGCCTTTGCCGACATATTTGAATGCGTTGGATGCGATTGATGAAGATGCGGAAAATATACACGATTTCCCTAATCTGTATGCTAAGCAACCGCTCATTTTAGGGGATTCTTTTAAAGCTCTTGAAGAAGAAGCCGAAGTCGTCGTTGAAAACAGCTTTTACACGCAACGACAACCGCACCTGGTCATAGAACCTGAAACGGCCTTGTCTTATATCGATGAAGAAGGGCGTGTAACCGTACAAAGCAAATGCTTAGATATAGCGATTGCATCGTACAGCCTCCCAAAAGGTGTTGGTGTCCCCCCAGAAAAATTGAGAATGATTCAAAACTTCACCGGTGCCAGCTTCGGTTATGCCGCAACTCCTTACACATTGGCACTCATGGCAGTTGCAGCTTTAGCCACAGAGAAGCCTTGTGCTTTAACACTTAGTTATGAAGAGCATCAACACTACAGTGGGAAGAGAATGCCCTCGTTCTCAAATTACAGGCTTGGTGCTAAGAAAAATGGTGAATTTGTGGCCATGGAAGCCGATATTTTGTATGACAACGGAGCATACACAGAGTTAACTGTCGGCGTGCTCAAAGGCATGATTTTTGCTGGAATGCCATATTATTTCCCCCATGCCTCAGTTCTTACAAAAACAGCCATAACGAATCATAATTTCACCACTGCTTTTAGGGCGTTCGGATCACCGCAAGTTTATGCCGGATTTGAGCAAATGGTTGATCAAATGGCGGAGAAGCTTGGAATGGACCCCTTGGAGTTAAGGCGCATTAATGTGCTGAAAGCAGGTCAACTTGCAAAAACAGGACACCGCATGGAAGCCTATCCAATGACGACATTGATAGACAACATGAGACCTAAATATGACGAAGCAAAGAAACGTGCTAGACAAGAGTCTACACCGGACAAAAGAAGAGGCGTCGGTATTTCTTGCGGTATCTATCACGCGTCACTAGGCCCTGCGGATCGTGCGGAGGCGGCCGTTGAACTCAACGAAGATGGAACAGTGACTTGCTTTAACACTTGGTCAGATCAAGGACAGGGTGGCGATGTCGGATCGTTGATTCACACCCATGAAGCATTGCGACCTCTCGGGTTGTCGCCTGACCAAATTCATTTAGTGATGAATGATTCGGCCACATGTCCGGAATCAGGTGGTGCCTATAGTAGCCGATCCAACGTGATGATCGGCAACGCCATTATCGACGCTTCAAATCAGCTTATTGCTGCGATGCGCAAAGAAGACGGATCATTCAGAACGTACCAAGAAATGGTGAATGAGAGCATTCCCACAAAATATTTAGGTGTATTTGATTTAGCCGGAAAAGCGAATCTGACTGGAATAGACCCTAATGACGGTCATGGCAACTTTTTCCTCATGTATACGTACGGCCTTTTTATGTCAGAAGTAGAAGTTGACACAAAAACAGGAAAAGTAACTGTCCTTTCGGTCACGATGGAAGATGATGTAGGTGTCGTAACGAACCCGCAGTCCTTAGAGGGACAAGCATTTGGAGGGTTTGCCCAAGGTATCGGGCTAGCGCTGAGCGAAGACTACGATGATGTCAACAAACACACAAATTTGCTTTCCAGTGGTGCTCCGACCATTGATATGATTCCTGACAATATTAGTGTCCATCATAACGTCACACCGAGAGAAAATGGTCCGCACGGATCTGGGGGAGCAGCCGAATTGTATTTGACTTCGCCACATGCTTCCGTGCTCAACGCGATTCATGACGCCTGTGGGATTCGCATGAGAGAGCTACCGGCTCGTCCAGCCAAAATACTCGAAGAATTAAAGAAAAAAGAGGAAGGTGTTGTTGAGCCCTATGTACCCTTTACCTTAGGCCACACATCCTTCAAAGAAGAAATACAAGAGATCATTGATAACCCTGTTTGATTGTTTGCAAAGAAGAGCGAGAGCATTTGACCAAAACAATCGGTAATCTCTCGCTCTTTTAAACACTAAAGTGGGAAAGAAAGGCGAGCCGTTAAGTGAGCCAAGCAGCCTCGAAAAGAAAGGACATTTGTTTTTCTTACACCGTTGAGGACGGGGCTGACGTGTTTGAGCAAAAATCGAGATGCTTGCACGATGCAACGCCACCCTGTATAGCCGCTTGCCCCATTGAAATGCCTATCCGATCTATTCTTTCTAAATTGGAATCAGGGGATGTTGATCGTGCGGCACTGGAATTCCTTGACAAAGCTGTGCTCCCTGCAACCATCGCGCAGTTCTGTGAAGGGTATTGCGAAAATGCTTGTGTCCGAACCAGGCTTGATGAACCCATCAAAATGAGAGAGCTGGAGCTCTTTCTTTACAAAGGCGGATACGAACTACCGAAAAAAAGACCTTTGCCGATAAACAAAGGAAAACGTATTTGTATCGTCGGAATCAGCATTGTCGGTTTAACATGTGCCCTTTTAATGTTGCGAAAAGGATATTCCGTTGATCTAATTGAGCCTAGCGAAAACCTTGAATCTGCTCATGATGAATTATCTTCTATTTCAAAAGACATTTTTCGTTTGGGTGTGTTGGAAGATTATCGTCTGCTCCAATCATATGATCATTTTTTTGCAACTTTTGGGAAAAGCTTCGATTTTAAAAACACTGTCAACTATGAGGCAATTCTTCTTCCTCATGACCACGCTTTGCCATCGGGTGAGCCTTCTGATAAACAAGATAATGCTGACTATGAAGATTCACTGTTTAAGGCTATTCAACAAGAGGGAACACTTCTTGTTTATATTAAAGACGTCAATGATGTTGTTGAACAAATTGCTCTTGGTAAGGAAATCTCGAAGACAATCGATCAATTTGCTAAGCATAAAATCATCATTGCTCCAAGAACACGTGAAAGCATCTCTGCTCAATTTCCAATTTCAGATCAAGTTAAAAAAGAATACTCCGCGGTTGTTCCGCCCATTACAATGCTTGAAGTTGCGAGCGAAGAAGCCGGACGTTGTCTCCAATGTAATTGTGATCTCTGCATGAACGCTTGCACACTGATGAAGCAAGGAAGAATGGATCCTCCTTACTACATTGTGGAAGCTCAACAGAGTTTGAAAACTCAACGACGTCTTCACGACAAACTCAATATTCGACGTGTCTGTGGGTGTAACCAGTGTGGGTTATGCCGTGAGATTTGCCCAACTGATGTTGATATGGGATCAGTGTATAGACGAAGTCGCGAGATTATGCAGGCCACCAACGAGATGCCTGAAGTTTTTTATGACTTTTGGCTACGTGATCTCGCTGATAATGAAGAGCATGCTTTTGTCATGACACCCGACTCTAGAGAGACTGTAAAATATCTCTATTTCCCAGGCTGCCATCTCGGGTCATCGAATCCAAATTATGTTCTGCAATCATATCGTTACTTGCTCGATCAGTTTGATCAAGATGTTGCCATTGATATCCATTGTTGTGGTGCTGAGGCGATTTGGGCAGGAAAACAAGATATGGCTTGTGGGATATCGAATCGTTTTCTTGACTCTTGGAAATCACTGGGGCACCCAATTGTCATCACTGCTTGTTCTAGTTGCAGAAAATATTTGTCCGCTATTTCTGATGCTATTCACACTATTTCCCTATGGGAAGTACTGGACTCAAATTTATTTTTACCAGATGAAAAGAGCCATAGAGAAGGTACACTGACGCTGTTTGATCCTTGTTCAAGTCGATATTTTCCGCAGGAACAACAAGCCGTTCGTTCTTTATTGGAGAAATCGGGAGTAGAATTCGCAGATTTTCCCGGAGTACCTGATCATGCGTTGTGTTGTGGCTTTGGCGGCTTGATTTACCCCGCCAATCCCAAATTGTTTTTCGAAATTCTTCAAGATCGAACATCTCAGAGCGATCTCCCTTACCTTACTTACTGTGCGAATTGTAACGACGCGTTCTTGTGGTGGGGGAAGGATTGCAATCATTTGATGGATCTTCTTTTTGATATGGAGAGTAAAAAACATTTTTCTCACGCCAAAGATATCTCGGATAGGCGTAAAAATCGTCGCGCTTTAAGAAGATCAATTCGGGAGGACATATTTATGGGGGCTGATTCGGAAACCATTGAATCGCATGAGTCCATTCATTTGATTCTGACGGAGGAAATGCGCAGAAAAATGATGTCTCAGCTAATACTCGACTCCGATATACAACGTGTCATCGAACAGGCAGAGAGATTCAATAATAGGGTCTCTCGCAATGGATTCTTCGTCAGTTATTTGATGATTGGTGCCGTGACCGTCTGGGTGGAGTATTCCGTCATTGATGAGAATACATTCGATGTTCGAAATGTTTATAGCCACAGGATGAAAATCACCGGAGATCAACAGCATGTCGGATAACCCTTCAATAAAAAGTCCGTTGTTTTGTGAACGTTGTAAGCAGGAGCTGGAACTTAAAGAGGTGAGATTGGAGTATTTAGGCAATACTTTTTCACATATTTTTCCACAATGCCCAACATGCCACTTCGTCTATATCTCTGAAGAAATTGTGGAGTCAAAAATTAAGGAGGTGGAGATGTTATTAGAAGAAAAATAAACAATAGCCATGACTGGTTGGTATGCAGAAACGTGTATAGCAACCAATCTGTCGACAATCATCAAATGAAAACTCGTCTCTAAGCGAGAAATAGATTTTATTAAGGAGAAAAATTGTGAAATCGAAAATGAAAGCGAATGTATTCTTTGGTCCGGAAGATATGAAGCTAATGGAGTTTGACATCCCGGAAGTAGCGGACGATTGCGCCCTCTTGCAAACAAAAGCATGTGGCATTTGCGGCACAGATCCCCATATTTACCACGGTCATTTAAATGTTCCGACACCTATTATTCTTGGTCATGAGTTTGCGGGCGAGCTTGTACGTATGGGGAAGGATTTCCCCAAAAAAGACATGCTCGGTCAGGATATTCAGGAGGGTGATCGCGTTGTTCTAGGAACAACGATGAATTGCGGCACATGCTACTATTGCCGTTTTATCCCTCATAGGAATAACATGTGCACCGATTGTGATATTTATGGCATCACGATGGGAATTGAGCGAGAGCCGTCTATATTTGGTGGTTACGGTGAGTTTGTCTATTTGCTTCCAGGTTCTTGGGTGTTCAAACTTCCCGAAACAATTGATTACGAGCTGGGCGCCCTTGCCGATCCGTTTGCCTGTGCAACACGCACTGTTGAACGGGCGTTTGGTCCTGGTATGCCCGGAAGTGGGGACAGCATGGGTGTCGGTTCGTCGGTCGTTGTACAAGGGCTCGGCACAATAGGTTTACTTGCAGCCGCTACAGCAAAAGAAGCTGGAGCCTATCCTGTCATCGGGATTGAATCTGTTCCGATTCGTAAAGAATTAGCCAAAGATTTTGGAGTTGATGTGCTTATTGATTTAACTGAAACAACTCCTGAAGAACGATTAGAGATGGTTAAAGATTTAACAGGCGGGCGCGGAGCAGACGTAGTTCTTGAAATGGCAGGCGTTCCCGCAGCTTTTGGAGAATCTTTACAATTGGTTCGTGCCGGCGGGAAAGTGGTCGAATTTGGGCATTTTTCAGATGTTGGTACAGTTCCGGTAAATCCCCAATTAATCGTCAACAAAGATCTTGATATTCATGGTGTATTCGCATATCCGAACACACAAATCGCGCGGTCGCTTCATATGCTGGAGCACACAAAAGATCGTTTCCCATATAAAAAGTTGATAACTCATCGCTTCCGTATCGATGAAGCGAAAGAAGCTATCCTGGCAAGCCATGACAAGCATTGCGTGAAAGCCATGCTCATTGCAGACTAGCAGTTTCAATAAGAGATAAGGACAGACTGGAGACATTCAAAAAGGAGATGTGAAATGAAACACACGTTATTATTCCCGATCTTTTTCGCGATCTATCTTGTCATTACCATTATTTTTGGTGTCAAGAAAGCTCGTGCTCAAGATCAAGGAACGGTAAAAGACTGGTTTGTAGCCGGTGGGAAAATGCACTGGACAGCAGTCGGATTTACTATAGCAGCCGCTTGGCTAGATGTGGCAACAATATTTCTGAATGCAGGTCAAGGATACCATGTTGGTGTATCTGCCTTTTGGTATCTTGCCGGCGCAGAAATGATTGCATTTGTTCTTGCAGGAATATTTCTTGCAAAAAAAGTCAGAAAATCGGGATATATCTCTCAGGGAGAAATGATAGATGTACGCTATGGCGACGGAATTCGTCCATGGGTTAGTTTGATTTGGGTTATTGCACTTTGTGGTTATGCCGCGTTAAGCTTTCTTGTATTTCATGAATTCTTGTTTTATCTATACGGTGTGAGCCAGTATGTGTCAGCTCTTATTTGTTTCGCTATAGTACTAATATTCCAACTGGTAGGAGGATTCGCCTCTACTGTTTATGCGGACTACATTCAAGGTGCATTAATTTTAGTGGCAAGCATACTTCTCGGGGTGATGGGTGTGGACAAAGCCGGTGGCTTAAGCAATGTGATGTCCACTGTTCCTCCCAGCTTCCTTAGTTTCTTTGGAATGGGGGTCGATAAAATACTTACCATTTCCATTCCGCTGATTTTAGCCTTTACAGTCGAGCCAACACTATGGATGCGACTTGTGTCTGCACGCTCAACAAAAGACGCCCGAAAAGGAAGCTTCTTGGCGGTGCTCATTTATATCCCAGTTTGTATCGGAACTCTATTATGCGGTCTTGCGGCGTTTGTGATTTTCCCCAACTGGGGTGACAGTCATTCAGTTGATATGATTGCCGTCGAAATGGCAAACACTGTCTTCCCGCCAGTTATTACGACCATCGTTTTCGTAGGAATCATTGCGGCGCTGATCTCTTCATTTAATGCCTTTATGAGTGCCGCCAATATGAACCTTTGCTACGATTTTATCCCTGCTTTATACAAGCAAATTAAAAAGAAGCCATTTCCTGAAGATAAATATCGACTTGTCAGCAGATACGGCATGGTAGGTATTGCGTTTATTTCAACATTCGTAGCACTTTGGTTGCCGACTTTGGTAAAAATTCTTGAGTTTTCCGGTTCGCTTGTTGCATCAGCCATATTCTTGCCGGTCATGGGTGTTTTCTTCTCGAAAAAAATCACACGACTTGGCGCTATCATGAGCGCGGGAGTTGGCGCTGCTTCACAGCTTGCGTTCTTCATCTTCGGTGCTCCTTTTGGCGTAAATCCTTTCTTCTTATCGTTCCCGCTTGCCTTGATTGCTCTCATTGTCGGCACGCTTATCGGTAAGAAAAAACCAACGGAGCAACAACTAACGCCATTTTTTGACATTACTAGGAAATGATACAAGAAGGTATTTTTGAAATTTAAAGGAATACCTAGCCATGTTATCTAGGTATAAAAGACCAGCTATAAGAAGTCAACCCCCGAATACGGGATTGAGAAAAGGAAAAAATAAGAAGCAGCGTAGACGCTGGATGACATTGAACCTTGAAAAATGAATAGGGTGTGCACGCGAAAGCAGAGCCGCTGAAAAAGGCTCTGCGGGGAAAGATTTGAGCGAAGGGTCAGCGCCTTACTTCATAGGGACGATTCTCGCTCAAAACG
>Ga0265293_10008463_pt1 | contig 15223 bp, 16 predicted proteins | sample Munlanlewell138R_FD_192505 | JGI IMG/M metagenome (GOLD analysis project Ga0265293, IMG submission 192505) | Leachate microbial communities from a municipal landfill in Southern Ontario, Canada - Leachate well 138R | ecosystem: Engineered > Solid waste > Landfill > Unclassified | place: Canada...
CAAAACCTTTTGCTCTTGTTCCATAAGCCCCCAATATCTGTATCTCTTTTGCATCTCTCTCTTTAGGCGCACTCTCTTGATAGTTATCTTTATACTCTTGTCTAACTTTTAAAATTTTATCTAGATTATCAAAAAATAGATCAATCAACACAGGGTCAAAATGCTCACCTCTCTCCTCTTTGAGTAGTTTAAAAACTTTCTCATCAGCCCAAGCTTTTTTATAAACTCTATCGCTTCCTAGTGCATCAAAAACATCTGCAAGTGCAGTGATGCGACCATATATATGAATATCTTCACCTTTTATTCCTCTAGGATATCCTTCTCCATTATATTTTTCATGGTGTTCATACGCAACTATAGATGCAGCTTTTAGAAGAGGCCTTTTTGAATCTTTTATCATTTCATGTCCTAACTCTGCATGAGTATCCATAATAGCGCGCTCTTGATCATTAAAGCGCCCAGGCTTGTTGAGGATAGAGTCAGGGATAGCTATCTTTCCAATATCATGCATAGGGCTAGCTTGCTTTAAGAGTTCAGCTTCACCCTCACTCATGCCATACGCCAGAGCTAATATTTTCGAATAAGCGGCAACCCTTTTAACATGGTTTCCTGTCTCCTTACTTCGACTCTCACCAATAGCTCCCATAGTAAAGACAACCTCTTTTTGAGTCTCTTCAATCTCTTTTGAAAGGCTAGCAGAGATAAGTGCTTCAGCTGCATATGTGCTAGCAAGCATAAGGCGCTCCATATCTCTTTTTTCAAAAATTCCATCTTCGCCTAGATTATTTATAACTTGAAAAGCACCTATAATTTCATCATCATTATCAAACATAGGAATAACCATCATACTTTTTGTACGATAACCTGTCTTTTTATCTATATTAGGGTTAAACCTTGAGTCATTATAAACATCATCAATAATTATCTTTTTTCCACTTGTGATGGAATTTCCAACTATCCCTGAATCCTTAGGAAGCCTTATTGCATCCATACCGTGAGCCACTTTTGTCCATATCTCTTCATCATCAACTACCCAAACCGTACATCTATCGGCATTGGTGAGAGCTTTGCCCATATTGGCCAAAACAAAAATTATATCATCATGCTCTCTTAGGGATGAGATTTCTGTCATATATGTAAAAATCATTTGAAGAATTTCATTTGCACCTAAACTTCGTTGATATTTTTCCATTATTGCTCCTTAATTCATTTTTTTATATTTCTTGTCATTTCGTTGTTTAGCATCATCTCATACATAAGTACAGCTTCCCTTAGCATCTATCTTCACGCTTTACATAAGCAATTTAAAGCCATTTTTGAACTATTAAATAGAATAAACAACCGATTGAATGTTGTGAACAATTATTAAATTGGATCCCAAATTAAGTTCAGGATGACGCGTATTCCGCCATTTCATGTTTAACACGTAATCTAGTTTATAGACCAATCAGAAGGTTCTATTTTTAAAAAAACACCCATTGTGACTTTTAGCTATTATATCATTTAAACTGATATAATTAGATGAAAATCTACTCCTAAAATGAGGACAAAATAAAAGATGATAAAGATACTATTTTCACCATCAGAGGGCAAAAACAGTGGTGGCAAAGAGACAAAAAATGAACTTTTTGGTGCACAAGATGCAAGAGATGAAATACTACAAGAGTATAACAAGATTGTTCTAAGTGGCGATGAAGAGAGTATCAAAGAGTTATTTGGTTTTAAAAAGATGAGCGACTGTGAGCCTTACGTAAAAGATATCTTCTCCTCTGATTTGATGTGTGCGATTGAGAGATATAGTGGTGTAGCTTATAACTATCTTGACATCAAAACTCTAAATAGAGATGAGCTTCTTTATTTAAAACACAACACCATCATCTTCTCAAATCTCTATGGCCCGATTCTTGGTGGCGACGCAATTGCTAACTACAAGGTAAAGCAAGGCAATAACATTGGTGAGATTACTCCAGATAAGTTTTACAGAGATAGATTTTCTTATCAGTTAGATTTGTACTTAAATAGCTGTGAGATTTTAGATTTAAGAGCTGGATATTATGATAAGTTTTATAAGATAAACAAACCATATACAACTCTAAAGTTTTTAAAAGATGGCAAAAGTGTGAGTCACTGGGCAAAAGCATATAGAGGTTTAGTCTTAAGAGAGTTAGCAAAACACAGCATCAGCTCTATAGAAGAGTTTATGGCACTAGAGATTGAGACACTTCAAGTAAAAGAGATAAAAGTTATCAAAAACAAAAGAGAGATTGTATATAATATTGTTTAATTAAATACTGCACATACGAGATTACGGATCAAGTCCGTAATGACGAAAAAAAGCGTCATCCTGAATCAAGTTCAGGATCTAATTGGAGGCTTATGTAAAGCATACCATCATTACAGCTCCCTTAGCATAGAGTATGTGCCATTGCTTAGCAATACCTATATCATGGAGTATGCCATTGGTAGCATACCTAAAAGCTACAAAATAAGTTTATGTAAAGTTAAATAAAAGGAAGACTGTTTGCAAGATTCACAAGAGTACAGAGATAAAAAAAACTACTTTGAAAAAATCATCACACTTTATGGTAGAAATGTTGTAGTTGAAGTTCTACAAGACTCAAGCGTTGAAGTTCACAAACTTCATCTCTCTACGAGTAACAAAACAGATGGCGCTATAAAAGAGATATTAGCGTTAGCAAAAAAAAGAGAGATAGAGATAACTTATCATGAGAAAAATGCACTAAGTCGCATAAGTAAAAATGCAAAGCAAGATCAAGGCGTGGCTATAGATATCATCTCAAAGAGTTATAAAAGTGCATCTGAGATAAAAGAGATGAAAAGCTTCAGACTCATCGCCCTAGATGGTATTCATAATCCTCAAAACTTAGGAATGATAATCCGCTCATGTGCAGCTTCATCTCTTGATGGCATCATACTTCCTAAGAAAAACTCAGCAAAAATTTCCCCACTTGTTATAAAAGCGAGTGCTGGAACGCTCTTTAAACTCCCAATCTACTACTGCGATAATTTAGAAGATATTTTGCAAAACCAAAATGATACAGATATTTACGCTCTATCTTCACACGCAAAAAAAAGCATCTATGACATAACACCTAGCAAAAAGTCTATCTTTGTTTTAGGAAATGAGAGCGAGGGAGTAAGTCCTGAGATTATAAAGCTTTGCAATAAGGCCATCAGCATCCCGATGCAAAGAGGTGTTGAGTCATTAAATGTAGCCATAACAGCATCTCTTATAGCTTTTATGAAGTAAGGGTTACTTTAGCTTAGTTACCCTTTTTATAGCATCTTACATAAAACTCTTCATCCATTTTCTCTCTATTAAATGCACCAGATAAAAAGTTCACTACAAAGGCCTCTTTAGTTGTTGCATGACCAAAAGTCTTAGCTGACCAGTAATTATCAGAGATCACAAATTTAAAACTCTCTGAGATGGTAGGATTGTACACTTTTGTATCTACAATGGAAAATAGTTCAACAAAACCAGGTAGTTCCCAAGATTTGTGTCCATCTAGTTCTAGATTTTTACAATAACTAACCGCATCTTCAAATGTTCTTTTACTTGTTGACGTTTCTTTTGTGTCCTGCCACAGATAGTTCGTTTTTGTATCTTTGATAATATTTGCAGAATTTTTAACCATATCAGCATTCACACCACAAACTACAAATAGAGACAAGGCAAATATCTTTAGTCGTTTCATAAATATTCCTTATAATTTTACTTTGCAAATTGTAGCGATATTGATTTGAAACGTGACTTATACTTTAAATCTTTCTCAAAATATTATCAAGCACTCTTGTAGATAAAACTCTTTTAAATCCACCTAATAGGTGCATAGCCAAGGTGTTGTAGTATCTCGGTTTTGGTTTTTTTGACTCTAGTGCGTGGAGTATGTTTTTTATAACAACATCTGAATTTTTTGTAAATATATCACTATCTTTCTCTTTTACGCTAAGGAGTTGTTCTTTGTACTCTTTTTCAAAAATACTACCCTTTGAAACTACATTTTTTTTAAAGTTGATAATTGCATTTTTTCTAAAGTCCGAGCGGATTGGTCCTGTGTTTATAGTGCAGATATATATATTTGTATCCATAAGTTCTAAACGAAGCGTATCGCAGAGTCCTTCTATAGCGTATTTTGAAGCGTTATAAGCTCCGCGAAAACGAAGTGAGATGATGCCTAAAACTGAGGAGTGTTGCAAAATCCGTCCATAACCTTGGCGGCGCATAATTTTAAGAGTTTGGCGAGTTAGCTCGTGAAGTCCAAAAAAATTAGTCTCAAACTGCTCTTTTAAAACATCTGTACTTATATCTTCTAATGCTCCAGGTTGTCCAAAACCAGCATTGTTAAAGAGTGCGTAGAGTTCACCCTCTCTTGTGATGATATCTAAAACCTCTTTTATATTTTGGGCATCTCTTACATCAAGCACATAAGCATCTAAGCCCTCAGCTCTTAATCTTGCCACATCTTTTGCATCCCTTGTGGTTGCATAGACTCTGTAAGCATGTTTATGTAAGAAGTGAGCTGTATCGTAACCTATTCCGCTAGAGCACCCCGTTATTAAGACGCTTTTACTCAAGACTTCATTATCTCATATGGTCTTTTTATCTCTCGTATAACTTCATCTACGCTCATGTTTCTTGACTTTCTTAAAAACTCTTTTGAGTCTAAAAAGACTAAGATTGTAGGGATACTAAAGACTCCAAAATGAGGTGCTATGTCTTCATTTTCTGATATATCAACACTCTCTATAACAAAGTCTTCAAAGTTGGCATCTAGTGCTTCTATAAGCTTTGGCTTTAGTGCGTGGCAGACGCCACAAGTTGGGGCTGAGAAGTAAATTAATACAGCTTGATTTTTTTCAATGGTATTTTTTATATTTTCTAATGTTTGCATGGCGAAATTATAACAGATATAATCTTCTTATGAGTTCAATTATATTTTCAATTTTTGGCATATACATCTTTATCTTTTTAGGTTTCACCGCAAAGATGAGCTTTAAAGAGCGTATAGATGATAAAACCATCACCATTATAAGTGTCTATTTCTTACAAGTTTTTCTCACCTTTTGGGGTCTTCTTGTTCGTCCTATAGATATCACACTCTTTTATGCATCAGGTGTTTATATAGGCATAGTTCTTATTGTCCTCATATTTTCAGCCTTAGTTGCAAGAAAACTCTTTACATCTGCAAAAGAGTATAGTATCGCCTCGGTCATCGCTCTTATAGGAAATACTGGGAATCTTGGCATCCCCATAAATATCGCCATCTTTGGCGAGGAGTCCATTCCTTACACAACTATAGTAAACCTTATGAACCTTTTTGTAGTCTATAGTGTTGGCGTTTTTTACTACTCAAGAGGCAATTTTGACACAAAAACATCTCTAACAAACATCCTAAAACTCCCAATTCTTTGGGCGGCTCTTATTGCCATAACTCTTAGCCTTTTAGAGTTTAGACCATCTGCTGTAGTCTTAAACACGCTTATGATGGGAGCTTATGCATCCATCACTATGCAACTCTTTTTGTTTGGCATCTATCTCTATGGCACAAAGATTCAAGATTTTAGTAAAAAGCTTGTGGTGTGGGTTTTGAGTCTGAAATTTTTGATACTTCCAGCTATCGCTTTTGTGATTTTAGCAAATATAGAGTTAGATGCGATGGTAAAGGGCATTATCTTTATAGAGCTGATGATGCCTCTTGCCGTAGCCAATGTAAACCTTGCATCTCTTTATGATTGTAGTCCTAGAATTGTGACCGCTTTAGTCTTTATCTCCTCTTTTTTGTTTTTAGGGGTTATCTTTGTAGCGATTAAGCTTTTAGAGTATCTCTAAGCATCTTTTTTTAAAGCATCTTGTGCAAGCTTACGTATCCAATCATTAAACTTCACATCTTCTTTTATACAAAAAGCAGCGAAATTTTTTAACTCCTCTGGAGTTAGCATCAACTCAACTTCCACAAGCTCTTCATTTAACTTCACTAACTCTTCTATTGTTTTTATTTTTCTATCCATAAAAGAGGTTTTAACCTTGACACAATTAAAAAGAACTATGTAAAAATTATAAACTTTTTTTTCTAGCACGATTTAAGGATACTCTATTAAACTACACACATGAAAAAATCACTACAGATAGTTTACAATTACCACGAGGCAACAAAACATAGCAGGCTAAAATATGCTCGTTCACTTGGCTTTATGGACTGGACAACCCAGCCAGACCCATTTAGAACTTATAAGGGTGCAAAAATATTAAAGCTTCCTCTAGCTTTAGACAACGCTACTCCGCCCTATCATCTACTTGATTCTAACTTGCCATCAGCTCCACTTTTAAAAGAGTCTATATCTGGGCTTTTGCAGTTTTCTATGGGAATTGCAGCTTATAAAGAGTCTGGTGGAAGCTCTTGGGCTGTGAGATGCAACGCTTCAAGCGGAAACTTGCATCCAACCGAAGCCTATCTTGTTCTTCCTCCTATTATGAGTGAGCAAGACGCTAAAAGCAGTACTTTTCACTACTCCCCAAAGGAGCATGCACTAGAGATGCTTGCAAGTTTTGATACAAGTTTTTGGGAGGAACTTCCAACAAATAGCTTTATAGTAGGACTCTCTAGCATCTCATGGCGTGAGGTTTGGAAGTATGGAGAGAGAGCATTTCGCTACACTCAACTAGATGCTGGACATGCTTGGCAAGCTTTTGTAGTCTCTGCTAAGATGCTCGGATGGAGAGTCACAAGGCTTGAGGGCGTAAGCGATGCTGATATTTCAACTCTTTTAGGACTATCTCAAAAAGATAGATTTTTTGAAGATGAGCTTCCCGATATGCTCTTTGTTATATCTCCAGAGGATATAAGCTCAAACCTCTCTCTTGACTTACTAATAGAGAGTTGCCCTCTAAAATTTAGTGGCATAGCAAATAAGCTAAGTCCTTCGATGCAAGAGTGGGAGATTATCCCTAGCATAGAAGATGCAACATCAGAGGCGCAAATAGCAAGACCAAAAGCTCTAAAGAGCCAGCTAACAAGGTCTCCAAGCAAAGAGTCAAAAGATGTAGTGCTAAATAGACGAAGTGTTCATGTGATGGATAACTCAATCATAACAAAGGAGCAGTTTCACACCTTACTAAGCTCTGTGCTTTTCTCACAAGATGCTAAAGAAAACTCAGCTCATTTGGCTATTTTTGTGCACCGTGTTCAAGGGTATGAAAGTGGACTATATATACTTATAAGAAATACTAAAGAAGATTTAAAAAAAGAGTTAGATGCTAAGTTTAGCTGGCATCATACGGAGTTTGAGCATCTATATTTGCTTAAGAAGGGAGATTTTACTGCTATCTCAAAAGCTATAAGTTGCGCTCAAAACATTGCAAGTGATGGCGCTTTTTCCATTAGCATGTTATGTAACTTTACAGATGAGTTGCAAACTTATGGGGCACATAGATATAAAGAGCTTTTCTGGGAGTGTGGAGCTATAGGTCAACAACTATATCTTGAAGCCACTTCTATGGGACTCTCTGGAACTGGAATAGGATGTTTTTTAGATGATGAGATACACGAGTTGCTAGGTTTAAAGAGCAATCGTTATCAAGTTTTATACAACTTTACTGTTGGGCGTGGATATGTGGATAGTCGCATCTTAACCCGTCCACCATATTAGAAGTTTATACACCAAAAGGTGTATAAATTTTTTAGCTTATCTTCTCTATAATAGCATCTACTGAAAAACCAAATTTAAGAAAAAGTTCCTCAGCTGGCGCAGATGCACCAAAACTATCCATACCGATAACCTCATCAGCTAGTTTATACCACTCTAAACCACGAGCAGCTTCTATAGCTATCTTTCTTGTGAGTGGTTTTAAGATAGAGTCTATATATGACTCGCTTTGCTCGATAAATAGGTCATAACAAGGAATAGATGCAACATTTACCTTTACGCCCATAGTTTTTAACTTCTCTTTTACTTTAAGAGCAAGTTCTACTTCACTTCCACTCGCCATAAGAGTGATACTTGAGTCTTCATCAAATGAGATCATATAACCTCCGCGGCTAACTGAACCTGTAACTTCCCTTGGAAGGATTGATAGGTTTTGACGGGAGCAAACAAATGCTGATGGTGAGTTTTTCATCTCTAGAGCGACCTTCCACGCTTCAACATTTTCAAATCCATCAGCTGGACGCCAAACATAGAAGTTTGGAAGTGCGCGAAACTGTGAGAGGTGTTCTATTGGCTGGTGAGTTGGTCCATCTTCACCAACGCCGATACTATCATGTGTCCAGATAAAAAAGTGCTGTATACCACTTAATGCAGCTAGCCTTGCAGCTGGTTTTAAGTAGTCTGAAAAAACAAAAAATGTAGCTGAGAATGGGATAAGTGGACCATAAAGAGCCATCGCATTTACAATAGATGCCATAGCGTGTTCACGGATACCAAAGTAGATATTTCTACCCTTTGGAAAGACTCCCATATCATTTAAATTTGTCTTGTTTGATGGGCTTAAATCCGCAGAACCTCCCAAAAAGTTTGGAAGAGCTTTTGCAATGGCATTCATGATTTTACCATTTGTGTTACGAGTAGCATCTGCTTTGTCAAAAGTTGGATACTCAATGCGAGAGAAGTCAGGATTTAAAAATCTATCAAGAGCTTCGTTTTGCTCCATTAGAGGAAGAGTTTTAAGGCTATGAAGCCACTCTCTCTCAAGCAAATCTCCTTTTTCTATAGCACATCTAAATCTAGCCATCACATCCGCGTCTACAAAAAACTTTTTAGTTGGATCAAAACCAGCATCTGTTTTTGCTTTAGCTATAACTTCATCGCCTAGTGGTGCGCCATGGGAGTTATGAGAACCCTCTAATATCCCAGCACCCTTAGCAATAACAGTGTTTGCAATGATAATAGTTGGTTTTTTATTAGTTTTTGCACGAGACAACGCAAGGTCTATTTCATTGAAATTATGTCCATCACACTCTTCTACGTCCCAGCCTTGAGCCTCAAATCTAGCGCGGATATTTTCTGAGATACTTAATGAAGTTGAACCCTCAATAGTAATGCGATTTGAGTCATAGATAAGGATAAGGTTATCAAGTTTGTTGTGTCCTGCAATTGAGCAAGCCTCATAAGAGATGCCCTCTTCTAAATCTCCATCTCCACACAAACAGTAAACATTATGATCTATCACTTTTGCAGTGTCTGAATTTAACTGCTCGCCTAAAAACTTTGAAGCCATAGAAAAACCAACTGCATTAGCGATACCTTGACCGAGAGGTCCTGTAGTGATTTCTATGCCTTTAGTATGTCCATACTCTGGATGCCCCGGTGTTTTGGAGTCTAGTTGACGGAAGTTTTTTAAGTCCTCTACTTCGAGTCCATATCCCCAAAGGTAGTACAAAGAGTAGATAAGCCCCGTAGCGTGACCGCCTGAGAATACCAATCTATCACGATTTAGCCACTCTGGATTTTTTGGATTGTGATTTAGGTGCTCACTTAAAACTACTGCAATATCAGCAAGTCCCATTGGTGCACCTGGGTGTCCTGAATTTGCCGCTTGGACCATATCTGTTGCTAAAAACCTTATGCTATCTGCCATCTTTTGGCGCATCTTATTACTCATTGTCTTTACTTCCTTAATTTTGTTTCATAAATGAAGTTGACCTTCACTTCCTACCCTTATAGAGGAACAAGCCCCTACCCCGCTTAACGCATTTTTAAGTGTCTGAATTATCTTTATGTCTATTTATATATCGCACTAGAAGGGGTGAGAGCTCATGCTTTAAGTTCTCATCAAAACTCTCAAGCTCATCACTAAGCTCAAGGGCAAGTGCATCTGCCTCTTTTATGGACTCATCTAGTCCTAAAATAGTTACAAAACTATTTTTATCTTCATCATTATTTGTTAGCTTTCCTGCCTCTTGCGAGCTTTGAGTTACATCTAATATGTCATCTTGGATTTGAAAGAGAAGTCCAAGCTTAATACCAAACTCATAGAGCGACTCTGCCAACTCTTCACGTCCAACTATGATAGCTCCCATCTTAAGAGATGCTGCTATAAGTTTTGCTGTTTTGTTTGTATGAAGAGTTTTAATATCCTCAACACCAAGCGGTCTGTTCTCAAAATAGCAATCTATTGCCTGACCTAAAACCATTCCATTTAGTCCGCCATTTTTCGCAAGTTCACTAATGAGTTTTACTCTTGTATAGTCTGAAAATGGTGCATTTGCTAAGACCTCAAAAGAGTAGGTGTTTAGTGCATCTCCCACAAGTATAGCAGTTACTTCATCATACAAGATATGCAGGGTTGGTTCTCCACGGCGAAGTGGCGAGTCATCCATTGCAGGTAAATCATCATGGATAAGTGAGTAGGTATGAAGCAGTTCAACTGCATATGCCGCATATCTTGCACCACTGCTCATAAGAGGGTTGTAAGCTTTTACAACTCCCAAAAGAAGAGCAGGTCTAAAACGTTTACCGCCAGCTCTTAACATCTGCTGCAGGGCTTTCTCATACGTTGGGTGGATACTCTTTGATGTTGGTAAATTCTCTACTAAAAAGGCTTCAAAATTTTGCATGTGAAATTATATATGGACTCTTGTTAAATGGGGATTAATTAGCACTAGAATTAACCTCTTCCCAAGCACCTTTTTTTTCTATTTCACCTTTGATATTTACAAAAAACTCAAAGCCTTCTCTAAAAAAAAGCAAAGAAACTGCATAGTTAAAATCATTTATGTATGCAGCTATATCCGTAGTTGAACTTACTTTTTTGCCATTTACCTGAATAAGTCTATCCCCAACCTTTAAGCCATAACCATCAAAACTATCTCTAATTTCTGTTATGATTAAATTTGGCGAGAAATAGATTCCTTTTCTCTCTAAAAAAGTATCACTGAGATATCCGCCTCCATATCTTTTACTTACATTTACTCTAAACTCATGAAAACTCTTGCCTCTTTTTATCTTTACGCTCTTAGAAGCACCTATTTTTGAGAACAAGATTTGACGTATAAAGGTAGCCGAATTATAGACTTTTTTACCATCTAAACTCACAATTATGTCGCCCTCTTTAAAAGGGTTAGCTTTATAAAAAGGGTCTACTCTATCTATTGTGACCACACTTTTCATATCCGAAACTCTAATTCCAACATCACCATATTCACTAGAGTTTGAGTTTAAAAATCTCTCAAGATAGATTTTTTCTATGATGCCTCTATCTGTCACTATTCCTTCTAAATTACAACAGCTATTTAAAAGCAGAGCTGGCGCTAGTGTTTTTTTACTAAATGTTGCAAAGTTATTTAAACCCTCTTGCCGTTTGTTTATTTTTCCCTCTATGGCACTCGTGGCATCTACAGATGCCACGCCCATAGCGAGATGATTGTTTATGGTAAATGGATGTTTGAAACTATCTTTTGCTTCTATGAGATAGAGATTTAAAAAAATATCGTGTTTTAAAATTTTTGCACTTGGAGGGATTGTAGAATAAATTAGTCTTTTGTCCTTAGCAACTACTATGCTAAGTGTGGAGTTTTCTATAGCTTTTGAGTTTATAATTTTTAGCTTGCAAGAGTCATATCCGCCTTTGCAGGCGAAGAGGTTTAAAAAAAGAAGGCTAAGAACAAAAGCTAGCCTTAGCATCTACTTTGCCCCAAAAGGGTTCATCCCACCCATTGAACCCAGCATTCCTAAAGCACTATTTTGCTGATTTTGTAAAACCATTTTATTGGCATCGTTGATTGCACCAATGAGAAGAATTTGAAGCGAGTCTTTGTCATCCATAATAGAATCATCTATATTTAAGTCAAGAACTTCGCCCTTACCATTAACACTAAGCTCAACCATTCCACCGCCACTCTTTACACTAAAGGTTTTAGACTCTAGCTCAGCTTGAAGTTTTGCGGCACTCTCTTGCATACCATCAAGCATTTTGCTCATATCACCGAGTTTGCCAAACACTATATCATCTCACAAATCAGCAACAAGTCACTGATTTGTTCAGTCACTAAAGCTCCGCCTATTGGCGAGAATTTATTATATTTCATTTAAATCATCTCACAAAAATTCATTTAGATGCTATCAGCCACATAGTCAATATTATTATCATCATCTAAGATAACAACTTTTGGCTTGTAGTTTTCTAGCTCCTCTTCGCTATAAGTAGCATAAGCAACAATGATTATCTTATCGCCTTTATGGACTTTTCTAGCAGCTGCACCATTTAAACAGATGTCTCTTTTGCCTCTCTCGCCTAAGATGACATATGTAGAAAAACGCTCACCGTTGTTGACATTTAAAATTTCAACTTTTTGCCCAATTCTCATTTTAGAAGCTTCTAAAAGCTCCTCATCTATAGTAATAGAGCCAACATAGTTTAAGTTAGCATCTGTAACGGTAGCACGGTGAATTTTACTGTACAACATATCTATAGTCATAAATCTTCCTACATTCCCATCTGTTTTTTCATAGCAGCTGGAGTTATTGGCTCATCCCACTGCTCTTTATCTATCACATACTCTAGCACTACATTTCCACCAATGATATGCTCTTCAACTATTCTATCAATCTTCTCTTTATTAAGTCCTGCGTACATCACATGTCCAGGCTCAACGAGCATTACAGGGCCTGAAGAACAGCGGTTCATACACGAAGTACGAATAGGCTGAACAGTTCCCATAATCCCCTCTTTCATGAGTTTTTGTGCTAAGTACTGAAACAAATCTTGAGTCTCTGGGGTTACACACGATGGTTTTGGCATACCTGGTGGAGCTGATTGCTCACACTTAAACATATAAAATGCTGGTTGAGGAATTCCCATTTATATTATCCTTAAATTTTTGTCGAAATTATAACAAAAATATAGCTATTAAATATCATAAGACACAATAAGTTTATTTTTTTAAGCTTGAGTGCCTCTTTTTGGTTATAATGTAACCGCTATTTAAAGATATGAAAACTTGAAAAAACCACCTACCCTCCCCTTTTCTCAGGGCTAAAGAGCGTAGAAGTTTAGGGTCCGGTTATATAAATGAGTATTCTGCAGACTAAAAGTCAATAAAAGATTTTAAACATGGATTTTAAAAATATTGAAAAAAAAGTTCTCTCTCTTTGTCCATATATTAAGGATATATCTGTAGAGAAAAAAGATGGTAGACTCTTTGCAAATATAGTACCTAATTTTGAGACTCTTGAGGCTGCAAATATCATAAATATTGAGAGTGAAATTCGCTGGTATGGAGTTGAGCTTTATAACCTACAAGCAGAAGAGTCGCAAAAGATTTTAGCTTATAAGATTTTAAGAGAGCCACAAGAAGATAGAGAGAGTGAGCCAGATGATGAGATATACCAAAGTCTCAAGTCATTTCTTTATGAGATGTCTCAAAAAAAGGTCACACAAGGCTCGCATCTAGAGCTAGATTTAGGGCTTGATTCACTTGACTATGTAGAGCTGTTTGTTTTTATAGAGCTTAGCTATGGCATCCATATAGATGAGAAAATCTTCTCTCACATCATGGTTTTTAAAGATCTATACAGCTATATAAAAGTGCATAAAACTTTTGTAAAGCCCTCAGTTGTTGAGTGGAGAGAGATTTTGAGCGAAGAAAAAGATGACAAACTAATTTTTTCACCCATCATTATGTTTATCTATAAAACGCTTCTCTATCCACTCTTTAGGCTCTACTTTAGACTTGAAGTAAAGGGCATTGAAAATATCCCTAAAACATCTTGCATCATAGCCCCAACTCATCAGAGCATGCTAGATGGTTTTTTGATTGAGTCCACACTTCCCTACTCTGTGCTTAAAAACACTTTCTTCTTGGCATTTACACAGGTCTTTGGAACAAAACTCCTCCATCCCATTGCTACTTATGGTCAGACAATTCTCATAGATGCAAATATAGACCTCAAAAATACGATGCAAAGAACCGCAACACCGCTAAAGATGGGAAAGAACTTAGTTATCTTTCCAGAAGGAGCAAGAACTAGAGATGGCAAACTTTTAGAATTTAGACCATTTTTTGCAATGCTCTCATCTATTTATAATGTTCCTATAGTCCCAGTTATAATAGATGGTAGTTTTGAGGCACTTCCTAGTGGCAAAATCTTTCCAAGACCAAAGAAGATAAGATTGCAATATTTAGAGCCAATTTATCCAAAAGATATGAGCTATGATGAACTTACACAACTTGTAAAATCTTCTATAGAGAAAAATCTATGAGCTTTTTAGAACTCTTTAACTCTCCCTCGCTCATAGCAGCACACAGAGGTTTTAGTCATTTTAACCCAGAAAACACTCTAAAAGCTTTAAAATTTAGTCTAGGGCGTTGTGACTTTATAGAGATAGATGTGCAACTTAGCCGTGATAAAAAAGCCGTTATCTTTCATGATGAGACTCTGCAAAGAACTACAAATATAGATAAGCCCTTAAAAGTCTATGAGCTAAGCTATGAAGAGCTATCTAGTCTCGATTATGGAAGCTGGTTTGATGGCATCTATGAGCCACTGCTAGATTTAAAAACTGCTTTAGAGTTTGCAAAAAAACATAAGATGCCACTAAATATAGAGCTAAAAGATATAAGTGAATTTTGCACAGATATGGAGTTTGTCTCTATTGTTTTAGATTTAGTAAAAAGCTACGAGTTACAAGATGAAGTGCTTTTGTCTTCTTTTAGGCATGAATACTTAGCCATCATAAAAGAGGTGCAAGCAAATATTTCAACTGCTATTTTAGTAGAAGACTCACTTCCTAAAAACCCTATAGAGTATCTAGCATCTTTAAATGCAAAGGCTTACAATATAAGCGATGAATTAGCAGATGCAAAGACTGTAAAGAGTTTAAGAGAGGGCGCTATTTTTGTAAATGTTTACACAATCAACGATGAAAAAAGAGCTAAAGAGCTTTTTAATATGGGTGTAAATGCTATCTTTAGCGATAAATTAATCAAATGAGATTCTGCTTCTAAGCCATTAAAGCTAAAGAGTAGATTCTAAAAACTCCGTATGCTTCAAAAATCAATTCTAATTTTCCTATCTTCCTTTTTTAAAAAAGTAAGCAAAAACCTTGTCACGAGTTGCATTTTTCAGCTAGTTCCCACGCTCTGAGACTGTGAAAGAACTTCTTCTTTGCAGTCTCATTTTTATAAATAAATAAGACAATTATTTCTAAATCTGTATATGAGATATTTTTTGAAAATAAAGATCGTATATTGCATATTATTGG
>Ga0265293_10008464_pt1 | contig 15222 bp, 7 predicted proteins | sample Munlanlewell138R_FD_192505 | JGI IMG/M metagenome (GOLD analysis project Ga0265293, IMG submission 192505) | Leachate microbial communities from a municipal landfill in Southern Ontario, Canada - Leachate well 138R | ecosystem: Engineered > Solid waste > Landfill > Unclassified | place: Canada...
TTGCATGATACGATGAAATGCAGACGACTTTGATTTATAATCGCCCTTTACTAAGAATTTTCGTTCTATCTCATACTTCATAATAATGGATTTTGTGGCAAATGTATGAAAAATAATCGACGGAATAATCGTAAGGGAACATTAAAAAATGATGAATGTTAAATATCAAATAGTGTAGTGTTTAAATCATTTTTCGAAGCAGAAAATAAATATTAATATTTTACTTTGTAAGTAATTCCTTGATATGTGTATTTTTAAAAAAGGTAATAATGAATCTATTCAGACAAAACACTCGGCTTTTAATATCAGGAACAATTGTTTTCATAACTTTTTCTGCTGCCGGAGAACAATCGATTTTTGCTACCAATCCTAGACAAGGGAAAGCGCAACCCATGAATGTACTATTTCTGATTTCGGATGACATGCGGGCCGAACTTAATGTCCTAGGCAGCCAAATGGCGCAAACACCCAATCTCGACAAGCTTGCTAAAGAGGGAGTGTGTTTTACTCATGCCTATTGTCAATATCCCTTGTCGTGCCCATCAAGATCGTCCATTCTGACGGGACGACGTCCTACGACGATCGGATTGTATACAAACCGCGAATGGTTTGGTGCGACTTATCCTGATTGGATAAGTCTTCCCAACTATTTCCGCATTCACGGATACGAAACGCTACGTAGCGGTAAAGTGTTTCATGGCGGAATAGACGATACCGAGGCTTGGAGCGAAGGCGGCGAACCTCGTATCCACAATGACCCTGTCAATAACAATCCTCCTTCGGCTTTAACAGCCGACGAATGGCGGGCTCATTTTCAAATAAGAACGCCTAATCCATCCGGCGTTATCTCTAACCCCCGTTCGGATCGATGGGAAGCCGTAGAAGGGAAAAAGGTAAAGCAACTGGGAGATACCAAAGTCGCCGATAAGGCAATTGAATATATTCAACGCAGCAAAAAGACCGGGAAGCCGTTTTTTATTGCTTGTGGTTTTTCAAAACCTCATTCACCTCTTGTGGCCCCCAAAGAATTTTTCGATTTGTATAATGTGGAAGAAATACCACTTCCTTTCGATTTTGCTTCATTGCCTATGATCCCAGTGGGATTTCCTGCAGGTTCCATTCGACCTAATAATGCCGATTTGTTTATCAACCGCATTGCTTCGCCTCGCATTGTGGAACTTTTGGATATTTATCCGACGCTTGTCAATTTGTGTGGGCTCCCTCAGCCCGAAGGACTTGAAGGGACAAGCTTAAGACCTCTGTTGGACAATCCCCTCACTGTATGGGATAAACCAGCTTATACTGTATGGAACGAGCACGGGAAAGGCATCACAGGAGTTGCTGTTCGCACGGAACAATGGCGATATGCCGAATTTTTCGGAGCAGGTGCAGGTGCCTTCCTCACCGATCCCATTCATGATCCTGATGAATTCGTCAATCTTGTTTATGATCCCGAATTCAGTGAAGTGGTAAAGCAATTGCATCAACTTGCTTCTGCATATGTAGCAGGAAAAACCGAATTGCCACCCATACAACAATAGAAAACGCAATAATGAAGAACCTTTATAAATTTCCTCCAAATGAAAAAATTTTTTATTCTTTTTTTGCTTCCGGCATTTATCTCTATATATGCCCAGGATGCACGCGAATTGTTGTACAATTTTGAAATATTGAAACCCGATCATGCCGATAAACCGAAAATTCAAGGTTTTGCAAAAGAACGCATACAAGAAAAACTTAACAGGGGTGTGATAGCTATTGCCGATGAAAACAACAAAAACGTGTATGTGAGTTGGCGTTTGTTACAAACTGATCCTGCAGATATTGCTTTTGATGTGTACCGTAGCTCAGGGGATCGCTCGGTAAAACTGAATAGCAAACCCATCTCGACAACCACAGATTTTCTCTACCGAAATGCTACAGTAAAAGGAGACGAGTCCTATTGGGTTGTTCCCATCCTGAAAGGGAAGAAAGGTGAAGCTTCCGAATGTGTAACCGCCATCAGTCGACCCTCACCCGGGAAACCTCCTTATGTTTCTATTCCTCTGCAAGAAGGGGTTGTACCCGGTCGGAGAAGGTTGGGAATAGGTGACTTGAATGGTGATGGTCAATTCGACTTTGTTCTGATTCAACCTAATGTAAGTAAGGATCCCGGTTTTAAGCCGGATTCATCACAGGTTACTTACAAAATAGAAGCTTACCTGCATGACGGCACATTCTTATGGCGCAATGATCTTGGCGATGGCATCGAACCCGGTGTGTGGTATTCGCCATTTATCGTTTACGACCTCGACGGCGACGGCAATGCCGAAATAGCCGTAAAGACAGCTCCTACGGATATCAGAGATGCTGATGGATGTGTTTACAAAGGAGAAGAGTGGATATCGATATGGGATGGCATGACAGGCAAAGAAATCACCAAAGCCGATTGGCCTTCACGTACTAACCGCTTAGGCGATTATAACCGACAAAACCGAAATCAACTGGGTGTGGCCTATCTCGACGGCAAAACCCCTTGCCTGATTGTGGCAAGGGGAACCTACAAAGCCATGTTTGTGGATGCATATCAATTCACAGAGGGTAAATTAACCAAATTGTGGCATTGGGATGGTGATGAAGAAAATCCGGTAGTAAGGAGTCAGGGTGCTCATACCATGCTGGTTGCCGATGTCGATGAAGACGGTAGAGACGAAATCATTCTTGGCTCGGCTGTTTTGGATGATAACGGTACCCTTCTATGGTCGGCAGGATTTGGCCATCCCGACAAGGTCTTTGTTATGGATATTGACCCCTCGCGTCCGGGCATGGAAATTTTTTTTGCCGTTGAAGCTTTGCACGACAAAGACGGATTAGGTATTTGTATGCGTGATGCCAAAACAGGGAAACTTGTTTGGAAAATCGGGCGCCCTACCGTTCATGTGGGGTCGGGAATGGTGGCAGATATTATTGCCGAAAAACCCGGTCTTGAATGTTTCGCCACTGAAGACCCCAAAGGGCATCGTGCTATGCGCATCCCAGGTACAGACAACAAATATCTTTTTGATGCAAAAGGAAATTTGATTGGAACCGGCGAAAATGTTCCACCCACAGGCGATTGGGTCTGGTGGGATGACGACAAACTGCGTGAGTATATTCATCGTGACCGAAAGCAAAAAGACTTTTCCGTTGCCAAATATCGATATGAGGAGAATGACGAAATAATACAGGATGGATTCGAGGGACAAGTGGTTATGGTTGTGGATTTGCATGGCGACTGGCGTGAAGAAATTATCACTGCGCTACCCGGTGAATTGCGCATTTATAGTACCACAATACCGGCTAAAGACCGTCGCGTGACACTTTTGCAGGATAATACCTACCGCCAAACCATTACGGTTCATACGATGGGCTATCAACAACCTGCCGTTCCATCATTTTATCTCGGTGAATGAAAAGACAGTATTCTGAAAAGCTTCAAAAAGATGAAAAATTTATCACACTTTATTTTGTCATTTTTATTAATCGTTTGCCTGTGCTCGTTTGAAGAAAGTAAACAGAAAATTTACAATATCGCGAACTTTGGCGCAGTGGGAGATGGTGTTATTATAAATACGCAAACCATTCAGCAAATCATCGATCAATGTGCAGAAGAAGGCGGAGGCACAATAGTTGTTCCCAAAGGTATCTTCAAAAGCGGAGCCCTGTTTTTTAAACAAGGCGTAAATCTGCACCTTGAAAAAGGTGGTGTATTGAAAGGTATGGTTAATGCCGACGATTACCCGGTTGTAGATACGCGATGGGAAGGAATTGAACAACCTTGGCGTTCTGCTTTTATCAATGCTTTTGGGTTAGACGGTTTTAAACTTACAGGGAAAGGAACGATAGATGGTTCGGGTGAAGAATGGGCAAAAATAGAATGGAGCAGTCTAATGTTTGGTCGTCCACGTTTGATTGCCGTGCAAAATTCCAAAAATGTTTCCATATCAGACATATCCGTTAAAAACCAGGCTTGTTGGGGAGTTTTTATTTTGTACTCCCATAACGTCAATATTCGTGATCTCACCATCAGAGCTGCTCATTATATTCCTATGTCCGACGGGATTGATATCGATTCTAGTATCCGCGTTCATATTTCGGATTGCGATATCGATGTGAACGATGATTGCATAGCAGTGAAATCGGGCAAAGATGAGGATGGACGAAGGGTTGACAAGCCGTCAGAAAACATTTTGATAGAAAATTGCCACTTCCGATACGGTCATGGTGGAGTGTCAATAGGTAGTGAAATGTCAGGAGGCATTCGCAACGTTGAAGTTCGCCATTGCACAATGGAAGCCAACAATTGGGCTCCCGTTCGTTTTAAATCACAACCCAGTCGGAGAGGTATTGTTGAAAATATCGTGTACCGCGATTTAACACTGAAAAATACCCGCCAAGCATTTGAATTCAATATGGAGTGGCGAATGGTACCACCTATGAAACCTCCTTCTGATCCGTTGCCTGTAATAAGAAACATTAAAATCATCAACGTTTCGGGTACGGTTGAAAAAGTGGGTATCATGCACGGTTTACCGGATAGTCCTATTCAAAATGTTTCGTTTCAGAATTGTCATATCAAGGCAAAAAGAGGATTTGTTTTGGAAAATGTCGAAAATATCGATCTTTCAGGCCTTCACATTACTGTGGAAGAAGGGGAGCCTATCGTCATTCGCAATACTGCACTGCGTACAAATGTTTTTCACAAAGAATCTTTGTCGTCCGTGAGCAACCCAACTGCCGGTGAAGTTGCCACCCGGTTTAAGAATCCTCCTCCCCAATACAGCCTCAGCTTTTATTGGGGCTGGGATGGGAAAGTTACCGAAGAGGTAATAGTTCGTGATCTGGACGAATTCAGATCCAACAATGTCTCGGTTGTAACTATTGAACCCGGATACGAGATGGATAGGCCATACCTTTCCAAAGGATGGTTTGAAAAAGCTGAAACGGCCGTCAGGTTGGCAAAAGAACGAAACATGTGTGTATATCTCGTGGATGAAGGGAAATACCCGAGTGGTTTTTCCGGCGGAAAAATTTCGGAGGAAGTACCGGAGCTCACCATGAAAGCACTGATAGTTGCCGAAAAAATCAACATTAGCAAAGGCGAATCCCTTTCTCGCGATTTATCGCCTGAAATCCTCAGTGCGGCAGCCTATAACAAAGTCGACAGTACAACTCATATCCTTGATATTGGTAACGGTAGATTGAACTGGACAGCACCTGCCGGAGATTGGGAAATCTTGCTCGTTAAAAGTGATTTTAGATCTTCTCCTACTCGTTCGGTAAACAATCCGGAACGCAGCAAAAATACCTGTCATGCACTTATTGATTATCTTGATTCCGCTGCAACCCGTAAATTCATCGAATTTACGCACGAAAAATATGCTGAACGCATGCAACATGAATTTGGCAAAACCATTTTGGGTTTTCGAGGGGACGAACCCGATTACTCTATCCGCGGCATTCCTTGGACAACGACTCTGTTTGAAACCTTCGAGAGGGTGAAAGGTTATGACGTCTGCCCTTATGCGGCATCTTTTTTTGCACCGGCTTTAACGGAAGAGCAATGGCGTGTTCGTGCCGATTATTGGGATGTATGGTCCACTCTTTTTGCCGAGAACTTCTTTAAGATTCAGGCTGATTGGTGTGCCAATCATCATTTGGACTATCTTGTACACCTAAACCACGAAGACAAAATGGTCGATTTGATTCGGTCAACCGGCGATTTTTTCAAAGCAATGCGGTACGTGCAAATGCCTGGAGTAGATGCAATATGGGATCAGATATGGCCTGAAGATAATATGCCGGTTTATCCCAAATATGCTTCTTCAGCAGCTCATTTATTCGGCCGACCACGATCTTTTACAGAAAGTTTTGCTGCTTATCGTCCTCAGCCTAATATCGATCAGGCCAAATGGATAATCGATTATCAATTGGTAAGAGGTATCAATATGGTAGAAGTCATGTTCGTTCCTGCTTCTACTAGCGGCAAATCCGGCATGCGGGGATGGCTTGCCGACGAAAAATTTCCGGCGGTCGCCAAATATGTTCAACGCGCCTGCTATTTGCTTTCACAAGGAACACCCGCAGCCAAAATAGCGGTATATTTTCCCACAACGAGCATTTGGTTGGGCAACAATGAAGCCGAAGAAAGTGCGCTTACCCTTATGCAAAAGCTACTGGACATGCAGCTTGATTTCGATATTGTGGACGAACAGTCGCTTCAATCCTCAATGAAACTCGAAAACGGCAGGTTTATCAACTTGAGCGGTCAGCCCTATTCAACGGTGATAGTTCCACCGGTTAGTGTAATTTCAAAAAAAGCGTTAAGCCGTTTGAAAGAATTCAAGAAAAAGGGTGGAGAGGTAATATTTCTTGGCGATCAACCAAAATTGGTTGTAGATTGGACATTTCGCGATGCCAAAGGCCCTGCCGATATTACTTGGGCAGTACATGAACCTTTGGGTGACTTGACCGATGCAGTACTAGGAGCACTTCCTCCTGCGGATTTTCATTTAGCGCATCCTGCTCCATCCATTAAATATACACACCGCAAATGGAATGATGCAGATTTATACTTCGTTTTCAACGAAAGCAATCAAACGCAAGATCTTACAATTACATTATCCGGTAAAGGGAAAGTACAACTTTGGGATGCGATGACAGGCGAAATCCAAGACATCGCCGATGTTGTCACAATACAAGAGGGGATCAGAATAAATCTTCAGCTTGAACCATGGAGCACACGCTTTTTTGTCATCGATAATAATGATGTGCTATAATATTATAGTGAAAAGCTGCCGACAAAAAACAAAATAAACATCACAATGAGACAAAAATTGCTCTTATTCACTTTATTATTGGCATTCCTGATGATTTTACAACTGAATGCATCGGATCGAAAAAAATACAACTTCAACAGCGGTTGGCTCTTACAAATTGGCGATATTACAGGAGCGGAAAAAAGCAACTTCGATGACAAGGAATGGAAAAAAATAACTCTTCCGCGTGCTTTCAACGAAGATGAGGCTTTCAGGGTAAGCATTTGGGAGCATACCGATACAATAGTTTGGTACAGGAAACATTTCAAATTGCCCAAAACTGCTAAAGAACAGAAAATATTTCTTGAATTTGAAGGTATACGTTTCGGAGGCGAATTTTGGGTAAATGGGAAACCGATAGGTTTACACGAAAACGGAGTGATGGCTTTTGGTTTCGATATTTCGGACGTCGTAAATTACACGGGTGATAATGTTGTTGCGGCACGTATTGACAATTCGTGGCGTTATAGGGAACGTGCGACCGGTTCCACTTACCAGTGGAACGATCGCAATTTTTATGCAAATTATGGTGGTATACCTAAAAATGTTTATTTGCATGTAACCCCAAAACTGTATCAAACATTGCCCCTTTATAGTAATTTGCAAACTACAGGTACTTACATTTACGCACGTGAAATTGATATTACAAAACGTAACGCCTTAATTTTTGCTGAGACGGAAGTGAAAAATGAATTAACAACAGAAAAAGATGTTTGCCTTGACGTAATTGTTGAGGATTTGGATGGTAAAATAATTAAGAAATTTTCCGGTGGAAACACAAAGATTGCCCCGGGTGAAAGCAAAATTCTTAAAGCTGGTAGCCGCGTAAACGACTTGCATTTTTGGTCGTGGGGTTATGGATATTTATATAATGTGTATACTCTTCTTAATGTGGATGGGAAATCCATTGATGTGGTAAAAACACGAACCGGATTTCGTAAAACTCGTTTTGCAAAAGGAATGTTTTGGCTCAACGACCGCGTTTTGCAGATAAAAGGATATGCTGAACGCACAACCAACGAATGGCCGGCACAGGGTCAATCGGTTCCTGCCTGGTTGAGTGACTATAGCAATAGACTGATGGTGGAAAGCAATGCAAATACTGTCCGCTGGATGCATGTAACGCCATGGAAGCAAGATGTTGAAAGTTGCGATCGTGTGGGACTGATCCAAGTGATGCCTGCCGGTGACTCTGAAAAGGATGTTGAAGGACGTAGATGGGAACAACGAGTAGAGCTGATGCGCGATGCCATTATTTACAACCGAAATAATCCGTCTATAATTTTTTATGAAGGCGGAAATGAGGCGATCAGCGAAGAGCACATGGCTGAATTGAAGGCTATAAGAGATCAGTATGATCCCTATGGCGGACGTGCCATTGGTTCGCGTGAAATGTTGGATAGTAAAATAGCCGAATGGGGTGGTGAAATGCTTTATATTAATAAAAGTGCCCAAAAACCTCTTTTTGCAACTGAATATTGTCGAGACGAAGGACTGCGCAAATATTGGGATAATTATTCTTATCCTTATCACTTGGATGGAGAAGGGGCTCGTTACAGTGCCTCTCCTGAACCACAGAAAAATATAGACTCGCGCCCATATAACCGGAATCAAGACAGTTTTTTTGAAGAACTGATAGTACGTTGGTGGGATTATTTTCGCGTACGTCCCGGTACAGGGAAAAGAGTAAGCAGCGGAGGATTGAAAATTCATTTTCATGATTCAAATACCCATTGGCGCGGTCAGGAAAATTACCGCCGAAGCGGCGTCGTCGATGCGACTCGCATTCCCAAAGAAGGATTTTTCGCTCACCAGGTAATGTGGAACGGGTGGGTAGATATCGAGAAACAGGGAACCTACATTTTTGGACATTGGCAACAACCCTTTAATCCTCCCATTAACGGACAAGATCCAACTCCAAGAGACACAAAAGACGTATTGGCAGTTTCGACCGGAGAAAAAGTAGAACTTTTCGTCAACGGAAAATCACAAGGATTCGGAGAAAAGCATTCAGGTTTTCTTTTCACGTTCAAGAATGTGCAATGGGAACCGGGAACCATCGAAGCCGTAAGCTACGACGAAGCAGGCAATATATTGAGTAAGGCAAAGAAAGAAACCGCAGGAAAACCTGAAAAGATCACCCTAAGGCTAATGAAAGCACCTGACGGATTCAAAGCCGATGGAGCTGATTTGGCGCTGATAGAAATAGAAGTAGTGGATAAGGAAGGGAGACGTTGCCCCCTCGATAATTCACTGATTGGCTTCGGCCTGGAAGGAAATGCCGAGTGGCGTGGAGGAATTGCTCAAGGAAAAGAAGGAAATTACGTACTTGAAAAACAATTACCTGTAGAGTGTGGCGTAAACCGGGTGTTGATCCGATCCACCAAAAATGCAGGAAAAATTAAATTGACCGCATATTCGATGGATAAAAATAATCCTCTCCAGCCTGCGAGCATCGAATTCTCTTCTATCAAAGTAGAAGAAAAAGATGGTTTATCTACTTATATTCCATCGGATTATCTGCCTGTCAATCTTTCGCGCGGAGAAACGCCCAAAGGGAAATCTTATACCAAAAAAAGGAATGCTGTCGAAATTGTAAATGCAACTGCCGGCAGTAACGAAAAAGACGTTTCAAAAAGTTTCGACGATAACGAACTTTCCGAATGGAAAAACGATGGGAATATTGCTACCGGATGGATAAAATTTGAACTGGAACATGATGCCACAGTAAATGAAGTGGAACTAAAACTCACCGGATGGAGGATGCGTTCTTACCCCATCCAGATTTACGTAGATGATGAAAAAGTGTGGGAAGGAGAGACTGAAAAATCCCTTGGATATATCAATATTCCTTTTAAACCTGTCAGAGGTCGTTTTGTAACGATAAAACTCATCGGAGCAAGCAACGAAAAAGATGCTTTTGGCGGCATATATGAAGTGGCGGCAAAATCGGCTAGTGAGCTTGACTTGTTCAAAGATCCTGACGCTGCTAAAGCCAAAGGAGAATTGAGATTGGTGGAAGCAGAAATTTACGAGTTGAAATAATTCATTAGTTACGATCAATAGTGAGAATAATCTTGGTAATATCCATAATAAATGAAAAAGAAACTGTTCGGCACAGGAAAGCAATGATGTTCGTCAAACTGAGCTATTTAATTTTGGATAAAAATGGGAAGAAGATTTATTCATCACTTTTGGACTTTTATAGTAAAGAGACAGAGCGAAAAGCCAAACAACACTACGGAAGTGACAATTTTTTTATAAATATAGAAAAGATATGGACGTTATAAAAAGCAAGATTGCAAAATTCGGTATTTATTTTGTGAGTATTTTTATGGCGGTTGCTTTTTCGGGCGCTTTGGAGCAGGAAGATCGAATAACGATATACACCATTGGCGACTCCACGATGGCCGACAAAGATACGGTAGGCAACCCGGAGCGGGGATGGGGACAAGCCCTGCCACTGTATTTTGATGCGGAAAAAGTAAGGATCGAAAATCATGCGAAAAACGGACGGAGCACCAAAAGTTTCATCGACGAAGGCCGGTGGGATGCTGTGGCAGGCAAGTTGAAAAAAGGCGACTATGTCTTCATCCAGTTCGGGCATAACGACGAGAAACAACAATCCGTTGAACGCTATACCGATCCGCACGGTGCCTATAAGGCCAACCTGACACGATTCGTGAATGAAACCCGAGTCAAGGGAGCTTATCCGGTGTTGATGTCGCCCATCGTTCGCAGACATTTCGACGAAAGCGGGCATCTGATCGATACGCATGGCGAATATCCCGAAGCAGTACGTGAGCTTTCCCAAGAGTTGAACGTGCCTTTTATCGATATGGAGAGCAAGACACGCAGGATGATCGAACGATTGGGCCCGGAAGATTCCAAACGGCTGTTTGTCTGGTTCGAAGCCGGGGAATACCCCCGTTTTCCCGAAGGAAAACAAGACGATACCCATTTGAATTGGGAAGGAGCTGTTGCCGTAGCCAGTTTGGCAGTTGAAGGCATTCGCGAGTTGCATCTTCCCCTGAGCCGTTATTTAAAAGAAGAAAATCAGGTAATATTGTTTGGGCATAACCGCACAACCTCAATTTATGCCGATAAAAAGGAGAAGGAAGTTGTTCATACTGCCATAAGCCTGCTAGAGAAAGACGTTGAGGAAGTTTTCGGCGGGCAATTGGAAATAACCGAAGATCCTGAAAGGGCGGTAATTGTTATTGGTGACCTTCCGGAAGAGGAAGGCGGTTGGGAAACCTTTAAGATGGAAACGCGAGAGAAAGATGGGAAGAAACAGTTGGTTATCAGGGGAAGCGACGCCCGCGGAAAAGCCTACGGAATTCTGGAGTTGTCACGCCTGATCGGGGTGTCGCCTTGGATTTATTTCGCGGATGTGCGACCGGCAAAACGTGAACTGTTTATTTTCCCTGAAATATCCCTTCATCAGTCGCCTTCGGTACGTTACCGCGGCATATTCCTGAACGATGAAGACTGGGGACTGATGCCTTGGGCTACAAAGACGATGACACCCGGCACTCCGTTGGTTGAGGGGATCGATAAAAGGAAGGGAGTTATTGGCCCCGATGCCTATGCAAAGATTTTCGAGGTTCTGCTTCGTTTGCGTGCTAATACGATATGGCCTGCCATGCACGAATGTACCGTTCCCTTTTATTTTGTACAGGGTAACAAAGAAACGGCCGACAAGTACGGTATCGTTGTCGGTACCTCCCATTGCGAACCGATGATGCGCAATTCGGCAAGTGAATGGGACATAGCCGGCAAAGGAGAATATAATTTTCTCACCAACCGTGAAAACGTGCTCAACTACTGGGCAGAGCGGCTGAAAGAGCTGCGGGGCTCTGATAACATCTTTACGATCGGTATGCGCGGGAAACACGACGGAAAGATGGAAGGCGTGAAGACCGTGGAAGAATACAAAAATGCCCTTTCGCAAGTTATTCCTGCCCAGCAGGAACTGCTCAGGAAATATATCGATTCCGAGCCCGAAAAAGTTCCGCAAATCTTTGTTCCATATAAAGAAGTCCTCGAAGTCTATGATGCAGGTCTGGAGGTGCCCGATTACGTTACGCTGGTGTGGTGTGACGACAATTACGGTTATATCCGCCGCCTTTTCGACAAGAATGAACAGCAGCGCGGGGGAAGGTCGGGCATCTATTATCATATTTCCTATTGGGGCAGGCCGCACGATTACCTTTGGCTGGCCGCCACCTCCCCTGCCCTTATCTACACGGAGATGAAACGTGCTTACGAACAGGGAGCCGATCGGTTATGGATATTGAACGTAGGCGATTTAAAGCCAGGAGAATACCTTACGGAATTCTTTCTGGACATGGCATGGGATATTCGTTTGTGCGATAAAGAGGCTTCGGTTTTCACGCACTTGGAGCGATGGGCAGAACGGGAGTTCGGTAAGAAGAATGCCGCCGCCATCACACAGGTGATGAAAGAATATTACCGATTGGCCGCTATTCGCAAGCCGGAGTTCATGGGTTGGAGCAGGGTAGAGGAACCGGGTTACGGCAGGGGCGGTATAACGCCTGTGCGAGATACGGAATACAATCCCGATTTTAATAATGAACTGCAACGCCGAATCGACGATTATCGGGCAATAGAAAAGCAGGTGTCGGTGATCAAAGGAAACATGGCGGATTACAAGAGGAGTGCTTTCTTTCAGCTGGTGGAATATCCCGTCAGGGGATCTTCCTTAATGAACCGCAAATGGCTGTATGCCCAATTGGCGCGTCATTATACGCAGCGCGATATTGAGACGGCAAAAAAATATGCTGCTGCAAGCATAAAGGCTTACGAAGAGATAGAACAGATCACGGAAGAATATAACCGGATGGAAAACGGAAAATGGGAATACATGATGAATTTTCATCCGCGGGACTTGCCCGTGTTCGGGAAACCCGATTTTCGGGAATTGGATTCCCTGATCAATGCAGGATATAAGCCGGTAAGTTCGATACAAAATAAAACGGTAGAATTGCCTTTTGTTTTGGCTAAGAACGCAAGTCAGGCTATTGAAGCAGATAGATCGGGTAAGATAATCGAAGGATTGGGACACAGTTTTTCTGCTGTGCAGATGCAGCAAGAGAAATCGCTCACGTTTACCTTTGAGATTCCCGCGAGCGGCGAATATTGGATAAAGATTGGGACACTACCCAACCACGATGTGGATGGGCAAGGGATGAAGATTGCTTTATCGATTGATGGAAAAGATATCGGTGAATTTGATTATCGTACCATTGGCCGCAGCGAAACCTGGAAAGAGAACGTGTTGCGAGGTCAGGTTGTCACTACGGCCGACCATTATTTCTCCCATCCGGGAAAGGTAACCATCTCAGTAAAGGCGTTGACACCATATATCATTATCGACCAGATCATGATTGGACAAGGTCCTCGGAATTTTTACGAATTTCCGGTGCGATAGTCTTTTGTTTGTTAATTTAATAGAATCTATCGAATATCGTTTTATTTTATTATCCTATCGTATGAAAAAGTTAAAAAAAACAATTTTAGTCATTGGTTTTGTCGAAAACATCTATATGGACATGGTTGAATGTGCTTCTACTGGCAGCGTTTTGGGAATCGATACGGACGTGTTGTATCAATGGAGAGATTTAGTCCCGACTTACGATACCCGAATCTCGAAAATCAGCGGAATATATCTGAGCAACGTAAAATGCAAGACGGCTGACAATGTATATGACCTGAAAGGAGATATCCGCAATCCGATAACGGACGTTATCATCAAAAATGTTTCCGTAAACAAAATAAGAAAATTCTACAACAGGGTTCTGAACGTTAGAAATCTGAAAGAAGAGAACGTAACTTACAATGAAATTGAAACTATTCAATAATAAATTTATCGCTATGAAATATCTGCAACATATGCTGTTTTTTACTTCAATGTATTTGCTTGTGGCTTTCCCTGCAGCTGCTCAAGACCAATTTCCGGATGGTACACCCATTCCCCAATGGTTTAATGAAACCCATCCTGTGGACATACATACGCTTGGACGGCAATATGTCATCACCGATTATGGCGTGAAAAACGACAGCACTGTTCTTCAAACGGAAAAAATCCAACAAGTAATTGAGTTGGCTTCCAAAAATGGTGGAGGAGTTATTGTCATTCCCAAAGGGACTTTTCTCACAGGCTCGCTTTTCTTTCGTCCCAAAACTCATCTTTATCTTTCGGAGGGAAGTGTATTAAAAGGAAGTGATGACATCTGCGATTTTCCCATCGTAATAACGCGTATAGAAGGGCAAACGGCAAAATATTTCCCTGCAATAATAAATGCCGATAAGGTGGATGGGTTTACCCTCTCCGGAAAGGGAACCATCAACGGAAATGGATTGCGTTACTGGAAAGCGTTCTGGTTGCGTCGCGAGTGGAATCCAAAATGTACCAATATGGACGAGATGCGACCCCGATTACTGTATGTTTCTAATAGTGACAATGTACAAATTTCGGGGGTAAAACTGATGAATTCTCCTTTCTGGACTTCGCATTATTACAAATGTAATAACCTGAAAATTATTAACGTTACTTTTTTTTCACCGGTTAAACCCGTAAAAGCTCCCAGCACCGATGCTATTGATATTGACGTATGTTCTAATGTATTGATCAAAGGTTGCTATATGGAAGTAAACGACGATGCTATCGCTCTCAAAGGAGGTAAAGGACCTACTGCCGACAAAGATTCCGACAACGGAGGTAATTACAATATTATCATTGAAGATTGTACCTATGGGTTCAGTCATAGTGCACTTACTTGCGGGAGTGAATCCATTCATGACAGAAACATTATTATCCGTCGATGCAAATTAAACAACCCGCAAATATTGCTTCACTTGAAAATGCGTCCCGATACACCGCAGAAATACGAATATATTCTTGTAGAAGATATTACGGGGACTGTAGGTAAGTTTATTTCCGTACGTCCGTGGACCCAGTTTTTCGATTTGAAAGGGGAGAGCGCTCCTCCCCCCTCACAAGCGAAAAACATTACTTTCCGGAATATTGATTTAAAGTGCAGATCATTTTTCGACGTCCAAAAATCGGATAACTATTTTCTCAGCGATTTTACTTTCGAGAACCTGAATATAGAGGCGCAAAGCGACACTGAGATAACGGGAGATGTAATCGAAAATCTGACGATCAAAAATGTTCGTATTAACGGAAAAAAGCTCAAGTAAACCGATGAAAAATTTATTAACAGGTAATTTTTGTTCGACTAATTGAACATATCGTCGATTCCTTCGCTTTTTATCAATTCCTCATTGTATTCCGGAGAGTAACCCTGAGTTCCGGAACACGGATTTTTATATTGGGGCGGAACCTCAAAAACCCCGTTGT